>ENA-ORTY01000212-ORTY01000212.1-human-gut-metagenome-genome-assembly--contig:-NODE-212-length-78375-cov-20.245889_pt1 | contig 78375 bp, 73 predicted proteins | sample MGYA00241917_ERZ509198 | MGnify/ENA primary metagenome ERZ509198 (study PRJEB26280, sample SAMEA2338857) | human gut metagenome | biome: human gut; feature: human-associated habitat; material: faeces...
CATACCGCCTTTTCTTGTTATCCAGCCCTCCGGCTGTATCGGTTGAGCAAAAGTCCGCGTGGGATTGATGTGGTATCTTTAACTTTGGGAAACTCCGGATTCCTTGTAGGACAAAAAATCGGTGTAGCGATTGGAACACTGTTAAACTTGCAAGTTCCTGTTGTGGGCTATTTGATAGGAAGTCTAATTGGAACAGCTTTTTCTGTTGTATATCAAATAGGAAAGAAAAAACTTATTTCTTTCTGTGTGGATAGTGGCTTTACTTGCTTTGGATTAGTCGATCAAGATTATTCTCTTCCCGAAAGCGTATTAAAGGGACTTGGCATTGATGTTATAGATATTCCGAGAACAGAAGTGCCGACTACGAATCTTCAAAGAACAGAGGTGCGTAGTCAATTAAGCTCAACACCGTTAGAAACGATAAATATATCAATGATAAAACGAGGTATAATATCGGTTAATAAAGTTGGATATATACAATAGACAAATAATGCTCTTACTTCGGTAAGGGCATAATTTTTTTCGGAAAAACAATAAAAAAATTGTTCACTGCCCAATATTGGGAAGTGAAAAGTTGAAATAATAAAAGAAGTATGCTATAATACGCTCACAATCTAAATTGAACGCAGAGTTCAATTTTAGAGAAAAGAGGACAAACCAATGAGAACGCTGAATCCGAACACCTTGGAACGGGTGGAGAACTATATCACCGAATATCAGAAGAAGAACGGAAAATCACCGAGCTACCGTCAGATTATGCACGGCGTGGGGATGAGTTCTCTCAATCTTGTACAGAGATACGTTTTGGCGCTTGAAAGAGAGGGACGAATCGAAAGGACGCGAATCGGCAATATCTCCGTGCCGCCGAAGCTGAAGCCGAGCGGAGTTGCGATTGCGCCGCTTGTGGGTTCTATCGCCTGCGGACAACCTGTTGACGCGGTAGAAAATATCGAAGAAAGTTTTGCGCTTCCGCGCTCTATTTTCGGAAACGGCGACTTGTTTATGCTCCGCACGTTCGGCGACAGTATGATTGACATAGGTATCAAAAAAGACGACCTCGTAGTTATCCGCAAGCAAAACACGGCAGATGACGGAGAGATTGTCGTGGCAATGATAAACGGCGAAACGACTTTGAAACGTATTTTCAGAAGAAACGGCAAAGTCATTCTGCATCCCGAAAACAAAGAGATGAAAGATATTGTCGTAAAGGATTGCGAGATACAGGGAGTCTTGGTCAGTTGTATCAAGATATATGATTAAGGTATTGATGCGCTTTACGCCCCGAAAGCGCAAAGATATAGAAATTACGGACGATGAGCGACTGTTGCATTGGAGTTATCCCGACCATGCTTGAACAGTTGCTTAAATTCAAATCGGATGTAAGGCTTGGGAGGAAGGAGGTTGTATTCAATGAAATATGCAATGTGTCCGAAATGCGGTCGACGTCTTTGTAAAGGCGAAAACGGAACCAAGGTGGAAATGGAGTGTCCGAAGTGCGGAGAATTTGCTTCCGTTATCATCGAAGAAGATGATATACATATCAGCAAAAAGCCGATATTTACGACAACGCAGGACAAGCAGTTAAAGCAACACGCTTAAATAAAAAAGAAAACTGAATAGCAGCGGGTAAAGGAGTGCCGTTGTATTCCTTTACTGACATCTTGTTATGAGGCTGGACTTAATGAGAAGGTTAAGAGGAGTCTGACAGATAGTAAAATCCTGAAAGCATAGGGTTATTCTATTTGTCAGGCTTCTTTTTTGATGCCTATTATGCCCGATTGCGAGGATTTTACCTCGCAGTCGGGCTTTTTCTATTTGGGGCAGAAATCTGTCCGATTGCGAAAATTTCTTCAATACTGAGAAAACGCAAAAATCGGAGGATTTCAAAATGAAAAAGAAAGTCTATTACAAACTCAATCGCTACAAAGTAGCAAAAGTAGAAGTAGAAAGCGTAGAACAGGAACAAGCAGTAAAAATACTGAACCGTGAAACGGATCGCTTTGCAAAGTCGGAGGATACATATTACGAAAAATGTTCTTCACTCGATGAGATGTATGAAGAAACAGGTTTCGAGCCTGCGGATGATACGCCGTCGCCGGAAGAACAGATGATACGTGCCAGCGAACAGAACGAATTGAAAGTACGGATACAAAAGGCCATAGAGAAGCTGAAACCTCGTCAACGAGAAATGGTACTAATGATTTTCTTTGAAGAAAAAACGCAAGCGGAGGTTGCCGAATATTACGGTATTACCGAGGCGGCAGTATCGCAGTCAATGGATAGGATTTATATGTCACTCAAAAAAATTTTGAAAAAAAATTAAAAAAGTTTTCCCAAAACCATTAAGTTTTGCCTTCTAACTTTCCAATAGTAGTGAGGGGATATGAATCCCGAACAAAAAACGGACAGAACAGGAGGCAAAGCAATGACCGAAAGCAAGAATACATATTTACCCGAACAGGGAGAAATCGACAGAACGAAAATAAAGGGATATTCCCTTCGGATCGGAGCGTTTACCTCTTGGGTAAAAGAGAACGGCTATACAACGAGCCAAATAGCGGCACGTCTGAATATGAAAGAGGAAGATCTGCTCTGCAAACTCAAAGAAAAACAACTTTTTAATAGAGAACAACTGCGGATACTGATCAGACTCATGGGAGCGTCGTCGGCGTGCTTCGTTATTTATTTTCCGACCTTTGAACTCCGACAACAGGTTTACTTTGAAGTGTTCGGAAAAGAATTACCGTTACAGAAAGAAAGACAAAGGAGGTGGAAGAAAAATTGAGCGAGATGAAAAGACTGTCTGACAGAAACCGGGCGATACAGGAGATGCTGACAAGCGGCGAGGGACTGAAAACCTTTTACCGATTTGTAGCGAACAATCCGCATATCGCCTTGCACGACGCGTGTCAGATCGTCATTGAAAGACCAAGCGCAAGCATCTGTTTTTCATTTGAAGAATGGAACGCGCAAGGGCGCAGAGTAACGAAAGGCAGAAAAGGGATTCCGTATTACGACAACGACGGAAGCAAACGCTTCGTGTTTGACGTGTCGGACACGCACGGCGACAACCGCTACCGAAGAAGTATCAATCCCGTCAAAAAGATTTTGGACGGATTAGACCTTGTAAACGGCACGGAGATAGCAGGCAGCAACCGCGGCGATTACAGGATTATGCTTTCGGGCGTAGTCAATTACCTCGGTCAGAACGAATTTTTTACCGAGGATGAGGACAGGAACCGTCTGATTGCAGAAGGCGTAACCTATTTGCTTTATTCTACGACGGGTTTTCCGAAAGACAGAGGAATTACCTTAAAGGGTTACCCTTACGGTTTATCTGAGAACGCAGACCTTTTCCGTGAAATATTGAAAACGACGGAAGTCTTACAGCAAGACGTCAACGACGCTGTGCTGAACAAGCAAAGCGAAGTTCCCGTTATCGACGATACGGAAGAAGAAACGGTTACGGACGAACCCGTGATTCCAAAATCGGACGAAACACACGTAAAAACGGAAGGAGAAAGCAGTGTTACCCCGTTCTATCGTAGGTATTTGCAGGTACAAAGGGACAACCCCGACAGTATCGTTGCATACCGAATGGGCGATTTCTACGAGATTATGGGCGAAAAAGCGGAACAAGCCGCAAATATTCTCGGTTTAACGCTCACGGGCAGGAACGTCGGACTTCCCGAAAGAGTGCCGATGTGCGGTTTTCCGTATCACGTTACGGAAACGTACCTTGAAAAACTGCTTGAACAAAGCAGCGTGGTGGTAGTCGAGGGCGAAAACGAGCCGATAAAAATTCTATCCCGTGCCGAAGCTCTCGGACAAACCGACGAGCCGAAGAAACCGAAACCCGAACTCATCGAAATAGACGATGATGAACCCAACCCGTTCGATACCGAACAGGAACAGACGGACGAGGAACAGCCCGATTACGTCGGAGAGATTGACACCCGTTTCCCTATAACGGACGACTATGGCGACGAAGATGACGAACCCGACGAAGAAGATTGGAATGAAGCCGAAGAATCGGACTACAACGAGGACGAAGAAACGGTTGACTACGATTACGAAGAAGAAAAGCAAGCCAAAAAGGAGGAGAAAAGCGAAAAGAAAGGGCGACCGATATGGGAACGCCGAAACAAACCGAGCAGACAAAAGTCGTTCTTTGACGAATTGGAACCAAAGACGGCGGAAGAAGAACTTACGGAATACATACTCAAAGGCGGGAGCAACGTAAGCGGCAGTAAGATACGAATTTACGATGAGTATCAGAAGAACCCGTATGAGCAGGATTTTGTTCGCTTTTTGAGTAAAGAGTATGGAGTCGGCGGGCGCGGCGGTTCTGACGGCATCGACGAAATGCACGACGGCAAGGGTATCCGTTTCAGTAAAAAGGACAAGGAAACGGGAGAAACGATAGCCGTATCGCTGAAATGGGATCAGGCGGCAGTCAAAATTGCCAACCTTATCGACGAGGGTAACTATCTCAATGAAGAAGAAATGAAAGAGTATGAAACCCTTGTCAGATTCCGCAACGAGCGAAAAAGCGCAAACGGCGATGAAGAACTTGTCAAAGTAATGGCAAGGCAAATCGTCGAATACGGTACAGCGCATACATACAGCGAAAGGTATAGCGATTATCCGGGATTCTTGGACGAGGGCTTGATATTCTACTCTCAACATACGGAAGAGATTATAAAAGAAGTCGAAAAATATGACGAAGTAATTTCAGCCGCAAATACGAATTATCCCTATCTGAGCATATCGTTCAAACTTCCTTATTGCCCGGTATGGCAAGCAAGGGAGGAAAGAATCCGTCAAAGAGAAGAAAAAGTAAAAGACTACGTTGACCGTTTTACAAGGCAATGCGCAGACGGGTATAAACCGTCAAACGAAAAAAACGTTGTCCTGACGGTAACGGCAGACGAACTTCCCGAAAACGAATATCTGTTTCTGAAAGACTACCGCGACGAATTTACAAAATATTGCTTAAAGCAAAAGGGCGTAGAAAACATAGATCTTTCCATGCAAAGGATAGAGATAACGTTTGACAGACGGTATATCGAATCCCTGATTGCAGGAAACGAGCAAACGCCCGAAGAAAGAGGCAGAATCCGAAAAATCGCAAACGGCATCATTTCCGAAGGGATAAGGGAAAGCACGGAAGGCAACTATTGTGCGTTCTTTGACGAACTCAAAGAACACGAAGAATTTGCCCGTATCCACAGAAAGGAAATAGCCGAAGAACTGTGTCGTCGTGAAGAAGTATCCGACGTGGAAATGAACGACGACGGCTTTGACGTCAATTACTACACGCAATATCTTTGGAATTACAAGGACGAACCTGAATCAGGGGAAGAGACCACAAGGAAGCACGAACATCAGGGAACGGTTGCTAAGTTTAACCGTTTCAAAGAGCTTACCGAAACGGACAGGGTGTTTGCAGAAGAGTTTTTCTCAAAGGATATGAGTCAACCGTATGATTCGCCTTGGGGTGAAGTACAGTCCTGCACGGTAATCAAGAACGGTATCTACTTTGTTTCGACGGCAGGTCACGGCGGCATTATGATTCCTCAAATTCTCGCACCGCATATTCTGTCGGCAGAGGCGTTATCGGAAGGCTTTATCGAACAGGGCTATTACTGTTACGAAGAGGACGCCGATAAAAACGTGCCTTTACGAGAATTGTACGATAAGGGAATTCTGAAAAGGGATAACGATTATTTCACGAGTAGTTATGTGAACACGGACAGACCTGATATGAAAGGCAGGTATATTCAGTTCAACGAACTTACGGACGAAGAAAAGGATAAGTTCTATGAAGATTGGGACAAAATCCTGAATGAATCCCTTGCGCATTGGAACACACAATATTGGCAAGCGCACGAAAGTGTTGAAACAAATACAACTATCGTTCACGACTTGGACGAAGAGGAAGATGCCGAATGGGATAGGCGTATCGAAAGCGGAGAACTCAAGCCTATCGAGAACGGCAACACCGACCTTACCGAAATCGGTTTCGACCAATCAGAACTTGGCGGAGCGAAACAGCGTTTCAAAAATAACGTTGAAGCGATAAAACTCGTCAACCGCCTGTACCGTGAGAACAGAGCGGCAACGGCGGAAGAAAGGAAAGTATTGTCCGGATACGTCGGTTGGGGCGGTTTAGCGCAAGCGTTTGACGAACACAATACCGCTTGGCAAAAAGAGTTCACGGAATTGAAAAACGTTCTAACGGACGAAGAATATGCGGCGGCAAAAGGTAGCGTTCTCAACGCGCATTATACGAGCAAGGAAGTCATCGGGGGTATCTACCGGGCGCTTTCCCGGTTCGGCGTAAAAGGCAACAACCGCATTTTAGAGCCGGCAATGGGAACGGGTAATTTTTTCGGATTTATGCCGAAGGAAATCTCGGACGTCGCGCATTTGTACGGTGTGGAACTTGACCGCATAACGGGCAGAATCGCTACCAAACTGTATCCGCAGGCAAGAATACAAATCAAGGGATTTGAAGAAACCTGTTTTCAGGACAATTCCTTTGACCTTATGGTAACGAACGTGCCGTTCGGCGGTTACGGCGTATTCGATCCGGATTACAACAAGCATCATTTCCTGATTCACGACTATTTCATCGCCAAAGGCATCGACAAGATAAAGCCGAACGGACTTATGGCGGTCATCACAAGCAAAGGGACTTTGGATAAACTCAATCCGTCTGTCAGAAAGTACATAGCGGACAGAGCGGAGCTTATCGGCGCAGTAAGACTTCCGAATACAGCATTCAAGAAAACGGCAAACACCGAAGTCGTGACGGATATTCTGTTTTTTCGGAAACGTGAAGAAGCAATCAATGCAACCGTGGAAAACACGGAATGGCTTTCCACGGGCAAGACCGAAGAGGGGTTAGAAGTAAACAACTACTACATTCAACACCCCGAAATGGTACTCGGCACGTTTGCCAAAGAAACGGGACTTTACGGCGCGGCGGACGTTACGGTAAAGCCTGACGGCAGAGAGTTATCGGAAGCAATAAGCGAAGCGATAAGCCGATTGCCGAAAGACTTTTATATCAATCCCGAATACACGGAAGAAACGGATTCAAAAGAAGAAGTCGAGGTAGATTACGACGTCAAGCCGATGAACCTGAAAGCGGTGAACGGCAAGGTGTATATGCGCGTCGGGGACAGAATGGTGGAACAACCTCTGCCGCCTTTCCCGAAAGACGCGTATCAGCGTATCGCCGATATGATAGACCTGCGCAAACAACTGCGCTACGTCTTGGATATTCAGGTGGAGGGCTGTCCCGATGAAACCTTGGAGCGCGAACAGCGAAAACTGAACGCGCAGTACGACAGATTCGTAAAGCGTTTCGGCAACGTAAACGGCAAGACAAACGCGCGACTTTTCAAACCCGACGGCGACAGCGCATTGCTGTTTGCCTGCGAGAACGTGTCCGAAGATGAAGAAACGGTCACGAAAGCGGACATCTTTTTCAAACGCACGATTCGCCCGTACACGGCGGTAACAAGCACGGACGACTGCTTTGAAGCGTTGCAGATCAGTAAAAACGAGCGCGGCGCGGTGGATATTTCGTATATCGAGGAACTCACGAAAAAGGATTACGATACCGTGCTTTCCGAACTCGGAAACGCCGTGTTCCGAACCCCCGTTGCGGTCAATTCCGAAGATAAATATTCGGGCTTTGAAACGGCGGAAGAATACCTTTCGGGCAGAGTGGCGGATAAGTTGCAGACAGCGGAGCGTTACAAACAGGACTTCCCCGACCTTATCGACTACGACAAGAATATTGCCGCGCTGAAAGAAGTACAGCCTGCGCCCATCAAGGCGTCGGACATAGCGGTGAGAATCGGCACGAGCTGGATAGATAAGGAGATATACAAAGAATTTTTCTGTCAGCTCATAGATATGCCGTACTATATGCGGGACGGAATCGAACTTTATTACAACAAACACGATTCGAGTTGGCGCGTGGACCGCACGACAAGCTATGCGAAAAATTACCGCTCGATGAAGATAACGAACGTTTACGGCACTTCTCGCGCAAATGCTTACAGGCTGTTCGAGGACTGTCTGAATCAGCGTTTTACGCAGATTTACGATACGGTATTAGACGAGGACGGCAGAGAAAAGCGCGTACTCAATCAGTCGGAAACGGTAGCGGCGAGGGAGAAACAGAACAAAATCAAGGAAGCGTTCAAGGATTGGATATTCACAAGTCCCGTTCGGCGCGACGAATTGGAAACGATCTACAACAGACTGTTCAACCAAATCAGACTTCCGAAATACGACGGCAGTTATCTGAAATTCCCGGAGATGAACCCGGCTATCGAACTACGTCCGCACCAAAAAGACGCAGTACACAGAATCATTACGAGCGGCAACACGCTTTTACACCATGTTGTGGGCAGCGGAAAAACGTTTACGATCTGCGCGGCTTGTATGAAGTTAAGACAATACGGGCTTGCGAAAAAGCCGATGATTGCCGTACCGAACCACTTGGTACAGCAATGGGCAAATCAATTCAGACTTCTGTATCCGACGGCGAAACTCCTGATTGCGACCAAAGACGACTTGGACAAAGACCACAGAGAACAATTCGTTTCCAAAGTGGCGATGGGCGATTGGGACGCAGTCATCATTGCGCAGAGCAGTTTTGCGAAAATCAACGTTTCTTCCGAGCGGCAGATACGAAAGATTCAGGAAGAAATCGAATCGATCGAACGCAGTATCGAAATGCAGTGGGAGAACAGCAACGCTCCGTCGGGCTCGGTCAAGAACTTGGAGCGCATCAAGAAAAACCGTGAAGCGCAACTCAAAAAGCTACTCGACGAATCGAAGAAAGACAACGTGCTTATCTTTGAGAAACTCGGCGTTGATTATCTCTTTGTGGACGAAGCGGACGCGTATAAAAACCTGTTCCTGTTTACGAAGATGAACAACGTAGCGGGTATTTCCAACGCCGCCAGCGCGAGAGCGAGCGATCTGCAACTCAAAATCGAATACATCAACGAATTGCATGGCGGAGACAAAGGCGTAGTGTTTGCGACGGGAACGCCCATATCGAACAGTATGACGGAAATGTTCACGATGCAGACGTATCTGCAAAAGCAAACGCTTGAACGGCTGGGTATCAACTACTTCGACGCGTGGGCGGCTGACTTCGGCGAAACGGTAACGGCGCTTGAACTTGCGCCGTCGGGCAAAGGGTACAGGGCAAGAACGAGATTTGCAAAATTCACGAACCTGCCCGAACTTTTAACGCTGTATCACTCGTTTGCGGACGTGAAAACGGACGTAAAACTCGAAGTGCCGGAAGCAGAGCGGAAAGTCGTAACGATAAAGCCGACGGATACGGTTATCGAACTGACGGAACAGATTGCCGAGCGCGCCGACAGAATATACGGCGGCGGTGTCGATCCGCATATCGACAATATGCTCAAAGTCACGGGCGACGGCAAGAAACTCGCCCTCGATCCGAGATGTATCGATCCGATGATGGCGGACGAGAACGACAGCAAACTCAACTATTGCGCGGAGAACGTGTTTGAGGAGTGGCAAAGCTCTGCGGAAATCAAAGGCACGCAACTTGTATTCTGTGATTTGTCCACGCCGAAGAAAGCATATTCCGATTACGAATACGGCAAGGACTTCGACGCCTACAACGACTTAAAGCACAAGCTCGTAGAGCGCGGAATCCCCGAAGAACAGATTGCCTTTATCCACGACGCGAACACGGACAAGCAAAAGCAAGACCTTTTCGATAAGGTAAACGCAGGCACAATCCGCGTTCTTATCGGCAGCACCGAGAAGTGCGGCGCGGGAACGAACGTACAAAAGCGGCTCGTGGCTCTGCATCATCTGGACGCGCCTTACCGTCCGCGCGACTTTACGCAACGCGACGGGCGAGGTATCAGGCAAGGAAATATGAATAAGAGCGTCCGCATTTACACCTACGCGACGGAGCGTACCTTCGACAGCTATTCCTATCAGATTCTCGAAAACAAACAGCGTTTCATTTCGCAGATTGAAAAGGGGGATATGACGGTGAGAGAAGCCGACGACATCGACGAAACAACTTTGTCGTATGCAGAAATCAAGGCAATCACTTCCGCAAACCCCAAGATTAAGCGAAAAATGGAACTCGATATGGAAATGGCAAGATTGCGCGATTTAGAGAGCCGATACAAAAAAGAGTTGTACGCATTGCAGGACAAAATCCGCAAAGAGTTTCCCGAACAGATCCAAAGACAGGAACTGTATCTTGAAAGGGTACGTAAAGACATCGAACTGATCCGGGCGAACTACAAGCCCGATACGTTTGAGATAAACGTCGGCGGAACGGTGTATTCGGAAAGCGTGGAAAACGGAAAAAAGAACGGCGGACTTGCCCTTATGGACGCATTGTTCCATAACAAGACGGATACGGTCGTGGCGGAGTATTGCGGGTTCAAAATCAGTCTGAACCCGTTGGAACTTTTAACGAACGAGCGCAGTATAACGCTTTCGGGCGCAGGACAGTACCGAATGGACATCGGCGAAAGCGCAAGCGGTAATCTGACGCGTTTGGAGAACTTCGTAAAAGAGTTTGCGGAGCGAGAGGAAAGAGCGGTAAAGCGCTTGGAAGCCACAAAAGCCGATTTTGAAGTAGCCAAAGAGCAGGTAACCGTGCCGTTCGAGCATAAAGAGAAGATTATACTGCTCAATGAGGAACTTTCCGAGCTTAACGCCGAACTTGACCTGAACAAGCGCGACGAGGTGGTTATCGACGACGGAGAAGAAAACGAACAAGCGGAAACGGGCGATAATTATACGGCGTTGCCGCAAATACGGGAACAGCCGACCGCTCCCGCAAAGAAAATTAAAAAAAGGAGAGCAAAAATGACAGAAAGCCTTTATAGGCAATACAAGCAAATAGAAAATCAGAACCCCGAATCGCTCGTGTTCTCCGTAAAGAACGGAGAGTACACCTGTTTCGGTAAAACGGCGGAAGAAATCATCGTTCTTTCGGATATGTCGCCCGATTATTTCAAGGCGGAAAACGGAGAAGTCAAAATGCTGACGATCAGCGAAAAAGACTTTCAGGACTTTGCGAACGTTCTTACGGACGCAGGGTTTAAGATTTCGCTTTTCGACGAACCGGAAGAAGAAAAAGCGTTTATCGACGAAACCGACAAAGTCGCGGAAATGCAGGTGGATTTACTTCCCGATTATACCGTAACGGGCGAACAAATGCACGAATACGGTTACACTTGGGACGGTATGCTGCCCGTAAGAGTCAGAACGGCGAGAGTATTATACGCCGCAGGCGTGGAACTCCATAAACTCAATCGAAACGATACCGACAGTTTGGTAGAGGACGATAAGTTTGAAGATACGGACAGTCTTTACGGGGTGGAAAAACCTGATTGGGAAGAATTTATTTCTTCCGAAAAAGGCAAAGCGTATCTGACCGCTTGGCGCAGCGTTGTGGAAAGCGCAGGCGTCGTTATCAATGAAGAGATGAGTTATGTGGACGCAGGATATGCCGATCCGATCTCCGACCGTTTTTACGAGGAACGAAAAGCAATCGAAAAAGCGTTGCACGGGGAGCTTGCGCCGAGCGAAGAAGCAAAACCGTTTATCAAGCCTTTGCTTGAAAACTATCACAAGCGTTTTCCTCTCGACCTTCTTTACGAACACTATGGTTGGGATAATGACAGCGTTTATACCGCATTGGCGGAGAATATCAGCGATCCGGTATTGAACGAATATGCCGTCGATACCGTAAACGACATCAATTTCGACGAGTTTATGGACGAAAAGCTGGAAGAAATCCATTGGCTAAGTAGGCTCGGCGATGAGGATGATAAGTTTGAAGATATTGTCTGCGACTTAAAGCCTGAGCTCGAGGATTCGTATTTCAACAAGAGCGACGAGAATTATCCGTATGACGAATGGTATGACGATTTTGCAGAAGAAAAACTCAAACCGTATCTCGAAGAAAAGTTGCAAAAGTCTGGATATAAGCCGATAAACGGCATATTACAAGAGGAATCGCAAAGCTATTCGGAACGCGTGAGGGAAAGCGTGGAAAAGGAATTCGACGAGTTCAAGGCGAGCGTTACGGCAAAGCCTGCCAAAGATATTTTCTATCACAATTACGAGATTCACATTAAGACAGAGCTTATGGAAACAATCGACTCTTACGATTTCGACGAAGAATATTTCCGCGCTCTGTATGAGGAAGTCGATCACGGCGGCATACTGCAAAACCTATACGACGATTTCATCGGTTCGGAATATGCGAGCGTGAACACGGGCGAAGATACGGTAGATTTTATTCGCGGGTACTGCGATCATTATCATTCCGACGTGATAAGCGAGTTTCTCGCAAAGGACAATACCGTTTACTTTGGTAAAGACGAGGAAGATACGGCGTTCTATTATTTCAAAGATAAGTTGAGCGTAGATACGCTTGCAAGGATTCAGGAACAGGCAGACGAGTATATCGTTGCCGCGCCCGTTTGCTATATGGCAACGGACTCTCTTGAAGAAAAGAACGTCACGTTTTTGAAACTTGAAAGGGATATTGACGAACCCGAATTGAACTTGGGCGATGACGCGGCAAGGTTTGCAATGAAAGCGGCGTATAACCGAAAGCTTCCTCTCGAAGCGACGGGGATAAACCGAAATTGCAGATTGGACGTCGAAAAGGGTATCGGCGAGAATTTCGACGGGTTACACCTGAACACCGACTTTATCAAAGACCTGTTTGCCCTTTACGGCGAAGAGCGTATGAATTACGTTCTTGCAAACACCGTGCAAGAGTTGGACTATGACGGCAGATTCAGCCCGGACAATAAAGCGTGGGCAAAAACATTTACCGTGAATAACAGTAAAGATGACCGCAGGCTATTTACCGTTCAGTCGCACCCTGCGGTAGTGGACGGGTTTATCTCGTCCTATCGCAAATATGTAAAAACGTTCAAAGAACAATTAGACAAGGAGGACAAAGAAGAATTGGACAATCAAAGCACGCAGGACTACACGAAAGTAACCGCAAGGGGCGATAAGGTAGTCAATATGAAAAAGGACGGCAATGGCAGAGATATTGCCATTATCGACCGAACGGAAAGAGCGAACAAAGACTTTGTCGTTGCAATCGGCTATCACACGGAAACGGGCGATTGGGAGCAAGGCAGGTACGGTTTCGATACGCTCCAAAAAGCCGAACAATGGCGCGAAGCGGAATACGGCGCAGGAAAGCAAAATCAGAACGAAATACGCTATCTGAAAGTCAGGGTTGCGACGGACGCACTGATTAAGCAGTATCCGACGAGCAGTCTGTTCAGGATGCCGACGAGCGGAGAGTATGCGGGATACGCCTACTATATTTTCAACGATAAAATCAAACAGTCGCGTCAGATTACGGATTTAAGAAGCGATAGTCGGGAACTTTGCTATGAACTTTCGGTACGTCCCGAACAGGAAATCGAACTTCGCAAGAAGGGCGACGACGAGGATAGAATCGTGCTTACCGCCGAACAGTTTGTAAAAGCGGTGGACGGCACGGCGAACAAGGACTACGAAACGCAGGGAAACAGCGATAAAAAGTGGCTTAATACGAGCGTTCCGCAGGAAGCGTTCAGAAAAGAATACGATAACAGCGTACTGTTCGTCATGCCGAATAAAAAAGACTTCGGCGGACTTTCCTACTTCATTCCGAGCGGATTTATCGGAGAAGATAAGGCAAGCAACGACGGACGTATTCTCATTCGTTTGCCCGAAGATTTTACCATAAAGGCGCAAAGCCGCGACGGGGACAGAAAAGAAGTATTTACCGCATACGACTTCAATCAGATCTGCCATAATACGACCGCCGACGATTACAAATTCCAAAAGTTTGAAAACGCGCAGGAAGGCGGTACTTCGGGAGAATGGAACTACGTTTCCGTTCCAGAAAAGTCAAAAATCGCAGAGTACGAAGAAAGCACGCTTTTCAGAATGCCCGACGGAGAGTATCAGGATTTCTGCTATTACATTCCGAACAAATGCGTCAAGGAGAACGAAGAGAAGTGCACGATCCGTTTGAGTTTGCATAACGACTTTACGGTTCGCCTTGCAAACAACAAGGGCGAAGAAAAAGTAACGGTGGATCTGAACGCAAAAGAGTTTGTCGAAGCGGTCAAAGGCAAAGACGCAAGCGCATACGGCGCGGAATACAAAAAGCCGAGCGAAGAACAAAAATCTGCGTTTGCGGAGCGTGAAAAGACTTTGCGCGACTGCGTTCCCGACGAGATGAAAGCCCGCCCGAATTGGGTGGCAGTCAAGACTTGGTGGAACGAGGCAAAAGGCAGAGTGGAAAAACGCCCGGTAAATTGTAACACGGGCGATTATGCCGAAAGCGACAATCCCGCAACGTGGACGAGCTTTGAAAACGCATTGAAGTACGCAAGGGAGAACGGCGCAACGACCGTTGCTTACGCTTTGGACGGCAAGGACAAGATAGCCTGTATCGACCTTGACCACTGCTACCGCGAGGGAGAAAAGCCATCGGCGTTCGTGGACGAGCTTCTTTCCAAATGCGGTAAGACCTACGTTGAACTCTCGTTAAGCGGCAACGGGCTACATATTTTCGGAAAAACGGAAGGTATGGACTTGCGTTCATTCTCTCGTGACGGCGATTTGGAATTTTATCAGAAAGAGCATTTTATCGCCATGACGGGCAAGGGCGCAGGATATTCCCGACTCGAAAGTTTAGACCGACCTGAAATGAAAGAGATTCTTTCCCGAAAATGCGAGAAGCGTACCGAATGGAAAGGCACGGGAAAAGGCGTATCCGGGCTTTCTACCATGTCGGATAAAGACGTGGTGGAAAAGGCAAGCACGGCGAAAAACGGCGAAAAGTTCAAGGCGTTGTATTCGGGTGTGGACTTGCAGAACAACCATTCCAATTCAGATATGTCGCTTATGAATCTTCTTGCCTATTGGTGCAACGGCGATAAGGAACAGATGCTCCGTATCTTCGCAACGAGCGGCTTATTCAGACAGAACAAGTCTGCCGATTATTACGAGATTACGGCAATCAAAGCGATACGCGATTTGCCCGCCCGACCGACTTATACGCCTACTCCGCCTAAAAGTTCAGGCGGAAACGGAAAGAGATGACGGGGCTTTATCACGGCGACTGTCTGAACGTAATGAAAGACCTTCCCGAAAGAAGCGTTGACCTGATTTTGTGCGATCTTCCGTATGGCTGCGGAAAGACGAAACATAAATGGGACAAAGAGATTGACCTTGCGGCACTTTGGAAAGCGTACACCCGCTTGCTGAAACCGGACGGAATCGTCTGCTTATTCGGGAATGAGCCTTTCACGAGCAAATTGATTCAAAGCAACACGGAACTGTTTCGCTACAAACTGATATGGGAAAAAGAAAGCCCTACGGGATTTTTGAATTGCAACTATAAGCCGCTCTCCCTGTTTGAAGATATTGTTGTTTTCAGCAGGGGGACGGTGGGAAGTAAGAGCAAATTGCCGATACGGTACTTTCCGCAAGGACTGATTAAAAAAGAGCAGATAAAGCGAAACAGACCGAACTCGACGTGGCGACGGGACAAAGGATACGGCGGAAACAATAAACTCAATTCCGATACGGAATACGTCACGCATTATGCGAATTACCCGACGGATATATTGAAATTTTCAAGAGATAAGAACGCCGTGCACCCGACGCAGAAACCCGTCGCGCTTCTCGAATATCTGATTAAAACCTATACGAAAGAAAACGAAGTCGTAATGGACAACTGTATGGGTTCGGGAAGTTCAGGCGTGGCTTGCAGAAATACAGGCAGGCAGTTTATCGGAATCGAAGCAGATGATTATTATTTTCAATCGGCAAAAGCACGGATAGAAACGGATTAAAAGGAGGATGAAAGTTGAAGAAAAAACATATCAGAGACACCCCTGAAATCGTAATTCCGAAAGGATACGGGATAGACGACCTTTTGGACTTTGACGACGAGGGATACGAAAACGGCGAACCTGTACTTGTGGAGGAGGTGAAAGTTACTTTTGAGCGAGAATGAAACGAAAAGCAGCGCGTATGAAAAATTAACGCCGCAGAGAAAACAGCTCGTCGATCAGGTTCTTGCAAACCTCGAAAAAGGTAACCTATTCTGGACACAGGGATGGGTTGCCGCAGGCGCGCCGGAATCTGCGGTAACGGGCAAGAAATACAGAGGGATAAACAATCTGTATCTTTCCCTTGTCGCAATGGCGGAAAACTACGGGGATAACCGATGGGCGACTTTTCGGCAGATGGAAGAAAAGGGGTGGACGTTCAAAAAGGACGAAGAAGGTCATACGCTCGGCAAGGGGAAAAGCGTATCCGTCGAATACTACGAAATGCGCGATAAGGAAACCAAACGCCGCTTTGACAGAAGCGTTCTGGACGGTATGACCTTTGACGAGCAACGCGAGTACATGGATAAGAACGTGTATTGGCTCAGGAAGTTTTACCGCGTGTTCAACTGTTCGTTAATGGACGGCGTACCCGCAAAGGAAATGCCGACGATCGACGTCAACGACCGCATCGAAAAAGCGGAAGCGATCCTCGATTATTGGAACGCGAACGAATCGAAAATCGTGTACGGCGGCAGTCAGGCGTTTTACCGTCCGAGTACGGACGAAGTGCATTTGCCCGAACGCGAAAAGTTCAAGTCAACGCAATCGTTCTATGACACGGCGTTTCACGAAATCGGACACAGCACAGGACACCAAAGCCGACTTAACCGTGATTTATCGGGTGGGTTCGGCAGTCAGAGCTACGCAATGGAAGAACTCCGGGCGGAAATCGCTTCTATCTTTATGGCGCAGGACCTCGGAATAGAGCCGAGCGAAGATAGATTGCAGAATAACGCGGCATACATACAGTCGTGGAAAGACGAAATCAAGGAAAATCCGAACGCACTGTTTACGGCAATCGCCGACGCAGACAAAATCGCAAGGTATGTTTCAAGCAAAGAGCAGGCGTACAGGCAGACCAAAGACGTCGAATATTACGCGATCGTGGAAGAAACGAACGCTTATTCGGAGCAGGTTTACAGGTGCTATATCTGCGACGAAGAGGGCAAGGTAAAACCGCTTATCAACTACGGCTTTGCCGACAGGGACGCGCTCGAAAAAGAACTCGATAAAATCAAAGAACTTGACCTTTGGAAAGATAAGACCTTTGAAGAAGTCGGAATAGAAGCACTGAAAGCCAAAAGCGAAGAAAAAGAAAAAGCGGGCAAGGTAGAACAGGAGAAGTCAACGGAATATATCAGACCTTCCGAACTTGTAGCGGCGGAAGTTGCGGCAAAAGCCTTGCCCGTCAGTATGGACGGCAGAGGGTTGGAAAGTCTTACCCGCATGAGCGACCGCGAAACGCTTTCGCGAGCGGAAACCTATTACGGGAAAGACGGCAAATTCTCCGACTTGTATCACGGTAAGAACGTCCTCAAAAGCGAAGAAGAAAGCGAATACGGACTGATGGTACGGCTTGCGATGTTCTGCGGCGGCGATCAAGATAGGCTCTTGCGAGTGTTCCGTTCATCGGGGCAATATCGTGAGGAAAAGCCGAACGCTTATTACGAGAAAATGGCGGAAAACAGTCTGAAATTCATCAGCGACACCAAGCGTTCTTTCGCACCGATGGGCGAGCAGAGCGGATTTTCCAAGGGCAAGCAAGGCATCAATTCAAAGAGGTAACCAAATGAAGTAGCAGAAATGATAAGACGGTTTTTTATAGCGATAAACGTAATTCTTTTTCTTCTATCGCTGTTCTTTCTGATAAAGACGGCGACGGACAAAAAGGAAATCAACCGTTATTACGGAGAAAAATTTTCGTACACCGAAACGGCGGGCGGCGAAGTCGAGCTTGAGATGTCAGACGGAGAAACCGTGCGATTGCGCTTTGATAAAGAAGTGGTAAAAGCGGAGCAATCGTACAGAGTAAAGGACAGAGCCGGGCAGATATATCTGACAACATTCATATATTCCTACGCACGGGAAAAGGAAATACATATCGAGAGAAAATTTACGGATATGCTCGGAGAACTCCGTTTGCACAACGCGCTCTATGCGGTCGGATACAAGAGAGAACAGACCGCAGACGCGGACTTGGATTTCACCTCGGACAAGCGGTGGTACGTCAATTTCATAAGCACAATATTTTAAGAAAAAAAGGAGACGAAAAATGAAAGAAAGAAATTTCAGATTCAGAAAAAGTTTTGCGGAAGTCATCAGGGTGATGGACGACAAACAGGCAGGCAAATTCATCAAAGCGGTATGCGATTACGTTTTTGACGGAAGAGGTTACGACGGGAACGACACGGCGATCAAGACGGCGTTCACGCTCGTAAAGGTTACGTTGGACGCCGAGAAAACGGACAGAGAGAACGGTAGACGCGGCGGGATCAAAAGCAGAGAAATCCGCAAGGCGCAGGATCAAAAGCCGAGCGTGGCAAAGGTTATCGCCGGCGGAATTATGGCAGGCGAGATGCTGAAAAGTATCCTTGAAAGTCAGAACGAACAGTCGGACGAGGATGACGAACCCACTGAAAATAACTTTGGCAAAGGGGGCTTTTGAGAAGCAGGATAAGGTTTTCCCAAACTATCGGGAAAACGATATGAAGAACAAGTCGGAAACCGACTTTTCAGAAAGGAGGCTGAAATGGGCAGAAAAATAAAATTCGATAAGAACTGCGGCAGTAAATTCATCACGATCGACGACGAGAAGAAGTGGGAATTGATCCGCGAAATTGCAACGGTAAAAAGATACGAGAGCAGCTTCAATGCGATCGTCAACGACGCGCTTGCGTTCGGACTTCCCGAACTGCACAAAAGGCTGTTCGACAAGGTACAGCTTGACGGCGAAGAAAAAGCCGTGAACGTTCCGAAAGAATACAGCGTGGACGCGTTCTATTTTGAGCTGATACGTCTGATGAAAGAAATCATCGCAAACCAAGTGGTGGAGAAACGACTGATATGCTCCATCTTCAATCTTCTCTCGTTATGGGCGGACGGAACGCGGTCGGGCGAAAATTTCAGGAAAGGATTTCTGAAAGACACGCCGGACTTCATCGTGAAAGACGAAGCAAGACTATTGAAAGAAGCGGGGAGGTAAACGACAATCAGCAATCAACCGGTCGTACTGAATATACAATACACACCGTACCGCTTGCCGAAGAACGCGAGCGGACTTGAAAGAGCGGCGCACGAAGCGGAGCGCGGATTTTACGATATGACGGGCGGCAAAAACGTCTATGACTATATCACGACGGAAGGAAAAATCACGGGTAAGAAAACGGGACAAATCACCGCGCTCGAATACCTGCAAAAATCCACGGGCGTGTTCAACGGCAACGGAATGATTTCCGCGGAGCAAGTGGAAGAAATGAAAGCGCGGCTGAAAAAGAACGAGGGAAATATCTATCACGGATTTATCTCTCTGAATGAGGAACAATCGTACAAGATCGACACGCCCGAAAAGTGTATCGGACTAATCAAAAACACGTTCGGTCAGTTTTTGGAGGACGCGAAATTCAACAGGAAGAACATCGACCTGATGTGCGCGTTGCACCTCGACAAGCCGCATCATCTGCATATCCATTTTGTCTTTTGGGAGAAAGAACCGACGTATAAAACCAAAAAAGGCACGTTCGGCTATCGTAGAAAAGGCAAGATAGATATGACGGCAATCAATAACTTATTCGTCCGAATCGGACTGTACATAGACAGCGACAGGGACAAGCTCTATAAAACGCGGGTGGAGGCGATCAGAACGCTTCGGGGTATGACTTCCGTCAAAGCGGCGATGGGAAGCAGCGACGAGATAAGAAAGGAGATTTTGTCGCTTGCAAAGGACTTGCCGAAAACAGGCAGGCTCTCCTACGGTAGCAAGGATATGGAAGCATACGTTGGGAGGGTAGATAAGATAGTCGATATGCTCATCGGCTATCAGGGACAAGCGCGGAAAGCGAACGCCCGGTTTTACAGAGAACTCGAAAGAAAGGAACGGGCGATCAAGAATATTTGCGGGATGCCCTATGCGCTCGCAAGGAAGAATATAGGGCTTGAAGAAATGGAACGGGACTTGCCGAAGTACCATAACAGAATCGATGAGAGCAAACTCACGATCATTCAGGATATAGAAGCCGACTATAAGAGGCGGCAAGGAAACCTCGTTCTCAAACTTGCAAAGTACATAAAACCCGAAATCTACGAAAAACCGAGATTCGGAAAGCTGAAACCGAGCGATACGAACCACAAACGCCGACTTGCGATGTCCCGCCGTAAAATCAAATCTCTGTTCGGGAAATTCCTGCGCTCTTTCGGAGAGGACAGCGAACTGTTGGAACGTGATTTTTCCCGCAGGTTGCAGGAAGTCGAAGAAGAAATGGAGGAAAAGCGCAAACGGGAAAACGGAGAAAGACAGGAGGTGAACAGTAAGGATTGAACAGAAAAGAAGGAACAAAACACAGAAAGAGGAAATCGAACAAACTCAAAATCTTATTTTGGGCGATTCTGTTCGCGTTTGTATCCGTACTCATTCTGTATCTGTTTTCGCTCGGCGGGGAAAACGGGATAGCCGAAATCCTGAATATGCGGGATTATTGGTTGTCCGTCGGCGTTGCGAACGGACTGATACTCATCGGGTATCTGATGATGTATCGGGTGGACGCGCAGAATATCGCCCTGAACGAAAACGACCTTGAAGATACGGAGTGGCTGTCGGTCAAGCGCCTGAAAAAATTAAAAGAATTTCAGGTGTACGACTATAAAGCAGCGGACAGCAAGCAGGACGGAATCGTCATCGGTGCGGAGAAAAAGGGCGGAAACGTTGAAGTGATAACGACAAGTCAGTTGCACGCGCTCATCGTCGGTACGACGGGTAGCGGTAAGACGACGGGCTTCGTCGATCAGAATATAGCGGTTTTGGGGAAAAGCCAAAGCAAGCCGAGCATCGTCATATCCGATCCGAAGAAAGAACTTTACGAAAAGCACGCAAAGAACCTTGAAAAGCAGGGATATAAAATCTCCGTTCTCGATCTGCGCGAGCCGTACAGTTCCGAGCGGTGGAATCCGATGAACGTGCTGCTGAGGAGAATCCGCTTGGTAAAAGACCTTGAAAACAACTTGGAGCAGAAAGACGGGAAATATTACGGCGCGGGGGAAGTGTTCCTTTCTTACCGCGACGCAAGAACGCGTATGCAGGAGTTAAAGGACGAAATCTACGAAAACGCGCAGGACCTTGTGTACACGCTATGTCCCGTTCAGAATAAAGACCAACCGACTTGGGAGCAGGGAGCGAGGAATCTTATTTTCGGTTTCGTGCTTGCAATGTGCGAGGACTGTATCAAAGGAAAGCTCGACGAAAAACAACTCGTGCTTTTCAACGTCTATCACAATATCTGCAAGTATTGTTCGGAAGATACGACAATGCTCAAAAAATACCTGATGGAAGGGAGAGATGAATTTTCAAAAGTCAGAGGGTTGGTAAACACCGTGCTTATTACCTCGGATAAAACGCTTACGAGTTATTTGTCCGAAGTAAACAGTTATATGCAACAGTTGTCCGACGACGGCATTATGTCGATGACCGCCGAAAACGACCTTGACATCGTGAACTTGGACGAACAGCCGAACGCCGTGTTCATCATCGTGCCGGACGAACGGTTTACGCGCCACCGCTTTGTCACTCTGTTTATTACGCAGATGTACAAGGAACTTGTGGAAAAAGCGAACCTGAATCTCCGTCGCGGCGAGAAAGATACGGCGATCCTCAAACGGAACACCTATTTCGTCTTGGACGAATTTGCGAATCTTCCGAAGTTTGACAACATCGAAGGTATGGTAACGGTAGCGCGTTCGCGCGGAATCCGGTTCCTGTTCGTATTGCAGAGTTATTCACAGCTTACGGCAAAATACGGACGGGATATAGGCGACATTATCAAGACGAATTGCAACAAGTTCGTTCCATAAGGATAGTAAATCATTAAAAAAAGGAAAATCAATAGGGGAATGAGAAAAACGACAAAAAAGCCAACGGAAAGGATTGAGATATACAATCCGAACACCGTGCGAGAGACGGACATCGGCAACGACACTGTAGGTGATTTTCTCTCTTGCGTGGACAAAATAAGAAGAAATCGGAGATGGAAATGGGAAATCAGATAACGAAGTTTATGTTCTATGAATTGTATTGGTCGCTTATCAAAAACGAGAGCGATCAGACGGCGGGACGGTTTATTAAACGTATCTGTCAGTATATGTTTACGGGGAACAAACTGCCGACCTTGAAAGACAAGAAAGAAGCGTTCATTTGGAGCAATATCGAGGACTTTTTGATACGTTCAAAGGAAGCGGAAAAGAACGGGAAAAGTCTGAAAACGCTAAATCAACAAATGCGGCATTTTGCCTTTCTTGAAACGTATTACAGGGCGATTGACCTGATGGACGACGAGCAAAGCGGAGCATACACGAAAGCCTTGTGCAAGTATATGTTCGAGGGCATCGAAACGACCGGACTTATACCGCCTGCGGACGCATATTTTGCACTTGCGAAACTCAGATTATCGTTATCAAAAAAGCGAAGTAACGCCGCCAAAACAAGCAGAAAAACGGAAAAGAAATCTTCCCGAAACGACCTTTCGGCAGTTGGGGAGAGCGATATAAAGGAGACGGGAAAAGCGATGGAAGAAGAAAGGATTCAGATGACTTTCGACGGGTTTATGAAATTGCATCCTGCAATAAAAGACGATATTTACCCGAACGGCAGAGGGATATTGAGAAGCGTGAATTGGGCAAGGTTAAACGAACTCATCGAGGCAGACAAATCGCTTGAACAAAGTCATAGTTTATATTGGTTGTTGCAAAGCGAAAAGTGCCGTGCGGCAATCAAAAACGGCTGACAAACTACCTGCAAAAATACAGGGGGGTATTATGGGCTTAACGGTCATAGCGAGGTACGCATTTGGCTTGCCAAATACCGAGCGTCACCGCTCGCCTCGTTAGGGCAACTGCGTTTCCCTAATACCCTTTTTTATGTACGCAAAACGGGAGGAAAAATGAAATGGAAAACAGAACAAGACCGTATGCCTATACGTTCAGGGCATCGGAAAATGAAAGGAAGATAATAGACGAAAAACTCAAAGCGAGCAGTTTAACGATGACCGACTTTATTATAAAGTCCATTACGAATAAGCCGATTATGATTTTTGAAAATTCAGGTGAAATTCTGAACGAATTGAAAAGGCAGGGCAATAACTTAAACCAGCTCGCAAGAGCGAACTACTGTGGTTTGACAACGAAACGAGATATTTTGTCTTGCGTGGACGAATTAAAGAATACGTATAAGGCTATTACGAAAGCCATAGGGGAATCGTAATGCCGCTATTCAAATGTTCGTCGAGCAAAAGTACACCGAGAAAAGCGATAGCCTATATAACAGATCCGAACAAAGCGGAATTGATTTCAGTGCGCAATTTATTCGAGGACGAGGACTATGCTTCTCAATTTGACGAAACGGCAAAACGATTCGGGAAAGGGACGGGATATAACGAAAGAAAATATTACCATATAAAATTGTCTTGTGCAAGGCAAGATAATGTAAGACCGCAGACGGCACAGAAGTATGCGGAGGAAATGGCAGAGTTGTTATTTCGCGATCACGAATGCGTTATCGCAACGCATACAGACACGAAAACGGTACATAGTCACATAATCGTCAATTCCGTAGACACAATTACGGGAAAGAAATTACATATCAATTCGGACGAATACGCAAAGATGAAAGACGAGGCAAATCGAATCGGTAAAAAATACGGTTTCAGCGAATTGAATTGGCGTAAAGGAGCAAAACATAAGCGCACGTCCGAAGAAAAACATATTATGTTGAAAGGCGGGACGAGTTGGAAGGAAGAACTCCGAGAAGTTATTCAGGAAGGCATAATGGTATCGCATAACGAAGAGGAGTTCATATCCTATCTGCAAACGAATTACGGAGTAGAAATAACGAGAAAAGGCAAAGATTTTTCGTATCTGCATCCACAGAAGAAAAAGGCAATCCGAGGACAACGGCTCGGGACGAATTATACAAAAAGCGAGGTGTTAAAGAAAATTGGAAAACAGAATAACAGGCAGGAGACCGCAGCGGATTATAGACGGCGAAGAAGAGATAGTCACGAACAATCCGGAACTTATAAAACTCGATTCGGCGGTGGACGAGTTAAAGGCAGTAACGCAGGGTGGCTTATTTCAGAAGGCATTGGCGCTATCGAACGAGAAATGCAACAACTTAATCAGACAGCAGACTATGCAAATCGAGGACTTGACGCGGCAAGTGAGGAACGTAAAAGAGAACAACAGCGAAAACGTGAGGAACTTGACCGACAAAGTAGGGAGCGTGACGAGGCGGCTCGAAACGCTAATCAATCAGCAAGCGACAATGAAAGCGGAAACAGTTCAGGAAGTTCAAAGAGTCGCTGATAATGTGATTAAAGAGGGCATAGACCTTTTTTCGGCAAAAGTAAGTGAAACAACGGAAGAGGTCAAAGACAAATTGAAAGATACCGAAAACGAGATAGAACAAGCAAAATCAGATATACACTTTGAACGAGGATTTCGCAAGTTTTTATTTTGGGCTACGCCGATATTGCTTGCGTTTCAGACGGCTATTTCAATTTTTCTGCTGTTACGGTAAAAATTTACGCAAAACCTCTTGACTTTTTAAGAAAAATATAGTATATATACGATACATACAAATTGTGCGTGTGAGTTTCAAAGGGATAGTCAAGTGGTTTTGGTTTCATCAAAAATTAAGGGAGTTAAATGAAACAGAATCAATATAACTATACAAGAAAAGTGGGAAGAATTACTTACTCTATTGTTGTAAGGGAAGCGGAAGAAGCAAAAGAAAAGGTAGATAACAGAATTAAAAAACTGTTGTTGAACGATTTATCAAAAGCAGGTTAGGAGGAGCATAATGAAAACGAAAACGGCGAAAGATTCGATAACTGCACTTTATTGTAGGTTAAGCGTAGACGATGAGTTGAACGGAGAAAGTAACAGTATAACCCATCAAAAAGAAATGCTCGAAGAATATGCTCAAAAGAATAATTTTTACAACATAAAGTTTTATGTTGACGATGGCTATTCGGGAACGAGTTTTAACCGTCCCGCATTCAAAGAACTGATAAAAAATATTGATTCAGGGATTGTCGGAACGGTTATCGTCAAAGATATGTCAAGACTTGGCAGAGATTATCTCAAAGTTGGGTATTACAGCGAGGTTTATTTCGGAGAAGCGGGGGTGCATTTTATTGCTGTTAATGACAACGTAGACAATACAATAGAAAACGATAGCGATTTCACGCCGTTTCGTAACATTATGAACGAATGGTATGCAAAGGACACAAGTAAAAAGGTGCGAGCGGTTATCCGTGCAAAAGGAATGTCGGGTAAATCTACCTGCAATTGCCCGCCGTATGGATATATAAAAGATGAGAACGGTAATTGGTTAGTAGAAAAAGAAGCGGCAGAAATAGTAAAAAAAATATACCGTTTGTGCATAGAGGGCTACGGTCCGATGCAAATCAGTAAAAAGTTAAACGCGCAGAAAGCCATATCGCCGGTTGTGTGGAAAAATAAGGTTGGATGGAAATATAAACTTGAAAAAGTAGACCACCCGGAATTATGGACTGTATCGGCTATAAGGCGTATTCTTTCAAACCCTATCTATTTAGGTAATACAGTAAATTTCCGAACTAAAAAGAAATCGTATAAGAGCCATTCCGTAGTTTATTTGCCCAAAGACGAATGGGTGATATTTGAGGATACACACGAGGCGATTATCGATCGGGATACGTTTGATACCGTTCAAAAGTTAAGAGAAGGGGTAAGGAGAAGAGTATCTATTGACGGTGAAATGAGCATTTTTTCAGGGCTTTTATATTGTGCCGATTGTGGTGCTAAAATGTACTTAAACAGGCATAGAGGTTCAGAGAAAGACGCTTTTAATTGCGCTTCGTACAGAAAAGAGAAAGAACGAACCTGCACATCCCATTACATAACGTTACACGCAATCGAAGATATTGTGCTTTACGATCTGCAACGTGTATTAGGAATGGCAAAGGGGCAAGAAACAGAATTTGTTTCTATGTTGCAGGAAAAGAACAAAAAAATGACTAAAAGCGATTTGTCGGAAAAAGCCAAAGAATGCGATGAAGCCGAAAAACGAATTGCTGTTCTTGACCGCATAATACAAAATCTCTATGAAGATAAGGTAAGCGGAACGTTGTCGGAGGAACGATTTATCAAATTGTCGAAAAACTATGAGAGTGAACAAGCCGAGTTGACGGATAAAGTGAAGTTCTTGAAAGAGGAATTGATGGCAGTTCAAAAGGAAACTGCGGATATAAATAAGTTTATGAGGCTTATAAAAAGGTATACTGAAATTACGGAATTAAATGCCGAAATAGTAAGAACTTTCATTGATAAGATTTACGTTCATAAAGGCGAAAAGGCACAAGGAGGACATAGGCAGACGATAGAAATTATTTATAATTGTGTGGGCGCAATACCGGAAATGGAAAATGATTGATATAAAATGAATCCGCTCGGTAATGAATCGGGCGGATTTACTTTATACTCCTTGACAGGGTTAGATATTCTTGGGGACACAAATGCAATTATTAATATTAATGCAATCAGCAAGTTCAATATATGAAAAAACGGCGATAATTCTCGCCGTTTTTCTTGTATATTGAAAACCCCGCCATAGTGGCGGGGTTCAAGAGAGGTTAACCGATGTAACAAGACAAAAAAACTCCGATTGTGTTATAATGGGAGCGACCTGCCAGTCGCAAATAAAACAAACACAATCGGAGGACATTATAATGAGTGAACAAAATAACGTCAGTAAAAGTTTAGCACATACGAAGTGGAATTGCAAGTATCATATCGTGTTTGCGCCAAAGTATCGGCGTAAAGTATTTTATGAAGAGAAGAGATCGGAGATTCGCGAAATAATACGCACATTGTGTCAATGGAAAGGGGTGGAGATAGTTGAGGGAGAAATATGCCCTGACCATTTACATCTGTTGCTAAGTATTCCACCAAAAATTAGCGTTTCCGGGTTTATGGGATATTTGAAAGGAAAGAGTAGCTTGATGATATTTCAAAAATTTGGAAACATGAAATTTGCATACCGGAATCGCGAATTTTGGTGCAAGGGATACTACGTGGATACGGTAGGAAAGAATACTGCGGCAATAAAGGCATACATAGCGGAACAGCTGAAAGAAGATAAGGAGAGCGACCAATTAAGCATCTTTGACCCGCAAGACCCTTTTAAGGGTAGCAAGTAACAGGCGCGGGCTGGCAGGCGTTTTTATGCGCACTTGTGCGCAAGCTAGTAGTATTAGGGCTATGCCCGAAAATGAAATACCACCCGCTATGCGGGTGGATATTTATTTATGTCCGCAGATTTAATAATTAGATGTATTACAAATGTTATTTGCAAGCCTCGACTGTGTTATTATTTGTTCTTTTCGAAGAAATTGCACCCGCAAAAGCAACTACGAAATTTATAATCAATATTGTAATCTCTATAAGTGACTGGAGCCATATAAGAGTTAATTTTGCATGCATGCCAAATATTTTTACCTGTTGTACGTAGTATTTGTTGCGGAATTTTAAAAAAAGTGGTATAATATAAAATAATCGACCATAATCGATCAGGTGAGTCGCTATAGAGGTTTTATATGAGTAATACAAATAACGTAATGAACGAAGGGCTTCCTTCTAATGTAATCTGCTCCGATCCATACGGGTGTACTTTTGAGGAGATTGTAGAGCTTTTGGGAGAAAAAAGTGGAAGAGCTTTCTTTAGGACTCTTTATAAAGAGAAACCCAAAATTCAAAATCAAACAATTAAGGTTAATAGTATTGAAAACGGTGGCGATACAAAAAAATACGCTTTTGAGCTTAACGATGGATATTGTATAGAAACCGTTAGCATTACCAGAAAAACAGGGACAACCGTTTGTGTCAGCACAATGGTAGGTTGTCCTATTGGATGCACGTTTTGTGAGTCGGGTAGCAATGGATTTATTCGAAATCTTTCGGCTTCGGAAATTGTCCAACAAGTGATATTGATGAAAGACAAAATAAATAGAATTGTCTTCATGGGTATGGGAGAGCCTTTGTTAAATTATGATACATTGATAAAAGCAATACACATTTTGCGAGATCGAAATGGGTTGGATTTTCCCACGGATGGAATTACAATTTCAACTGTTGGACCACTTAAAGAATTAAAGAAATTACGTGAAGAGCATATTAAAATTCAACTCACCCTTTCTCTGCATGCGACAACGCAAGCTGTTAGAGATAGATTGATACCAAACATGAAAGGTCAAGATATTGGAAAAATTGTGGAATCGGTATTATCATATTCGGAAAGGCATAATAGAAAGATTACGATTGCATATCTGCTTATCCCTGGTGTAAATGATAAATCAAGCGATGTGCGTCAATTGGGAAGATGGTTTAGGGATAAGAATGTTTTAATCAATTTGTTGCAATATAATGAAACAAAATGTGGTAAGATTGTTCGTCCTAACAAGCAACAGTTGGTCGCCTTTAAACTGCGCCTAGAACAATCGGGTTTAGAGGTTAAAATTAGAGAGTCGAGAGGTGGAAGGATTAAAGCCGCTTGCGGACAGTTGGTAAGTGAACACAACAAGAAATCGAAAGCAAAAAATCAGCACCAATCTCCTAATTCACATGATGGCACAACTGTTGTGGAGCAATTTCATGTAAAAAAATGCAAAACCTGCCTTCAAAAAGAAAGCTGCGCACTCAGGGCGAGCGGAAAGCATTGTCAATAAAATTATACAAAATCAGTACGGTATTATAATGATGGAGAAACTCAAGGTCATTAATTTAGCTAAATCATACGATAGGGATGTCCCCGTTTTGAGGGATATTTCCTTTTGTGTTGATGACCGCGACTTCTTTGTTATTCTTGGACCATCGGGCTGTGGAAAAACAACCCTCTTAAATATTATCGCAGGAGTCGAAGATATAAATGGTGGAGAGATATACATTGATGGAATAAGGGTGAATGAAAATAAACCTCAAAAAAGAGATGTAGCAATGGTTTTCCAGAATTATGCTCTTTATCCCACAATGAATGTGTTTGACAACATTGCTTTCCCACTTAGGAATCGACATTTTAAGAAAAAAGAAATTGAAGGGAAGGTATTATCTGTTGCAAAACTTCTTCATATAGAAGATATTTTAAAAAAGAGAATAACCCAAATTTCTGGCGGACAAAAACAGAGAGTAGCAATAGGGAGAGCGATAGTAAGAGAGCCAAAGTTGTTTTTGTTTGATGAACCGCTTTCAAATTTGGATGCTACATTGAGAAGCGAGATGAGGCAAGAATTATTGAATTTACATAGCCAGCTCAATTCCACATTTATTTATGTTACGCATGATCAAACTGAAGCATTGTCTTTGGCTATGAGAAGTATATATCTTGTAAGGTTAATCCTTCTGTTATTGCACAGAAAGATGATATAATTTATACGCGAACAGGGCAAGTTGGTCTTGTGTTTCGCGGATACTATGGAGTCGTTCACAATAATTCTTTTATTGTATCATTACAGTCGGATAATCTCTCAAAAGATTATTTATACGCTGTATTAAATAGTGATTTTGTGAGAAAGCAAGCACTATCGTTAGCAAAGAACTCGGCGCAACCCGATTTAACACACGATATGTTTAAGTCTATCGTGATACCTGTACCAACTAAGAAAAAACAAATTGAAGTTGCGGCTGTATATAATTTCTTATCTCAAAAAATTGAAGAAAATACTGCCGTAAATGATAATTTAGCAAATCATTCTGCAATGGTTGCCTGACCGTTCATTAGAAGCGGCAAGAGAAAATCGCGCTGTTGTTTTAACTTTTTAGTTTCAAGAAACAACGTTGTCATTGTTTCCATTGCAGGTTTTACTATCGAATTGAACTTTCTGAGTTCTTTTTCCGACGGAATATAGAGATTGACTAAAAGAAGGCTGTCTTTTTGTAAGTGCTTTAAGCCCGAACCCGCAAAAAACGAGTCGTTGATACTACGAATTACACTTTTTAAGTAACAGAACAGGTAGAACGAATATTCACCTTTACCGCACACGCACCAAGTGTCGGTTGAATATGCCGCTTTGCCATAGTAACCTTTAATCGTAGCATTACCACCGGTTGATAAATAGCAGTTCATACCGTCAACCAACGCACTCTGCCATTCGTTGATTGCTTCGCCGCTTGTAAAAAACGGATAATCACCCAAAATACCTGTGCTATCATTGACTTGAATCGTGGATTTTGGGTGTTCCTGCAAAATATCGCTGATAATTCCATTGGGCTTTCGAGTGGCAAACATAAAATCAAAGCAACTCTTTATAACTTGCTGTAAATTATCATTTATGGTATAATCAATAGAGAATTTGCTCTATGTAATATTTCGCTTGTAGGAGGCGATTATGGTAACAAGAAAAGAAGATACACCGCAACGTCGTGCGAATCGTAAGTATGAGGAAAAGAATAAGGAAAAGCGTAAGGCGAAGTGCGGGAATTTTCAAACGATGATACCGAGAGAACTTTTTGACGAAATAAACGCTTTTCTTAAAGAAAATGGGATGACAAAGGTTGATTTTATCCGAGATGGATATGAAGCCTTAAAGCACAAATCCGATAACGAATCCAAGTAAAGTTCTATGGAGGAAATAAATGAAGTATAAAGATAAGTGGATTAGCAATGCGACTGATGAGGAATTAAGTGCTGAACGAGAAAAGGTTCGTCAGGATTTTTGCAATCCGAATTTTGATGATGATTATCGAGAAGAATGTCATACAACGTTGGGCAGATTTGACAGAGAAATGAGTAAAAGGGCTTGGGAAAACGAAGAACCGCAAGCACCGAGCATTCATCGTGAACACGGATGGCACTTGCCTAATGATGACGATTGAATTTTCAATGAGATAACTGTTTTTAACTGAATATAATAAGAAAAACGCAGAACGGCGCAGTCAGAAATGATTGCGTCGTTTTTCTATCACTACGGAGCGAATAGGAACGTAAAAATCTTTATCGGCTCGGACGACAGCGAAACGAGAAAAGAGTTTTCGGAGCTTTGCGGAAACAAGAAAATCAAGCAGTTTTCGGTCAATACCAATGCGGAAAACCCCGCAAGCAGTAACACGGGCGCAACGACGCAGCCGCTGATTACGGTAGGTATGCTTGAACGGTTAAACGGCGACGAAAAGGGCGACGCGATTGTGTCGGTCAGAGGATACGAGCCGATATGGACGGTATTCACGCCGTCGTATGAACTGAAAAAGGTTTATTTCCCCGAAGGGAAAGCGGCAATCGGAAAACGCGAAGCGGTGCTGTTCGAGAAAGAGAAATACGTTTTCGATATATCGGGCGAGAGCGGACAATCCATGGAAGATAAGATCAATGAGGCTATCGAAGAACGGGAAGCCGAGAAAGCGGAAATGCTTGAAAAAGACAAAGAGCGCCGCGTTGCCGAGCTGACGAAAAAGTGGGACGACGTGGAAGCGGAACTGCAACGCGTGGTAGATAACGTCTGTCATTATCTTGACGGAACGGACGAAAAGGCTCTGCGCCAAGCGTCATACGAAAACAAAGCGCGATTGCTTCTGATGATTACCGAAAACTATCAAAGGAGCATTGCGGACGAAATCAGAGTGGCGGCAGACAAGATACAACTTGAACTTCTGCCGAAAATGAAAGAATATCAGGAACAAGCCAAAAGATAGCTTGAAAGGAGGAACATTGAAACACAAACATACACTTTTGCTGTCGGCGTTGATGCTGACGGCATTGACGAGCGTATTTGTCGGAACGGGCGCGACGGCGTATGCCGCCGAGGTCTGTACGCACGAATACGACGAACATATCATTGAGGCAACCTGCACGGAAATGGGTTACACGGAGTACGTTTGCAGTCTTTGCGGCGAAAGTTACAAAGACAACTACACCGAAGCCAAGGGGCATACCTATACCGAAACGGAAACGCAAGCGACATGTACCGAAAAGGGATATATCACTTACGTTTGCGACGATTGCGGATATACCTATACGAGCGTGAACGCGGACGAAACGGGACACGATTTTGAAAGTATCGTAGTCCAAAGCGATTGCACGCACAAGGGCTATACCGCGCATTTCTGTAAGAATTGCGGTTATGAGTACGTCGATAACTATACGGAAGCGACGGGACATACTTTTGCGGAAACGGTCTATGAAGCGACCTGTACGGGCGAGGGATATACGCAGTACGTCTGCGAAGTGTGCGGTTATACCTATAACGCCGACGTAACGGAAAAACTTCCCCATACCTACGAAGCGGTAACGGTAGAGCCGACCTGCACCGAGGGCGGATATACGACCTATACCTGTGCGGAGTGCGGCGACAGTTACGTTGCGGACGTCACGGAAGCGAAAGGACATTCCTACGTGGAAACGGTAGTAAAACCGACCTGCGTGGCTTACGGATATACCGAACATCTCTGCTCCGATTGCGGCGACAGATATGTGACGGACTACAAGTATCCCACGGGACACAATTATGTGAAAGAAGTGGTCGAACCTACGGAAACGGAAGTCGGGTACACGAAATATACCTGCCAAAACTGCGAATACAGTTATCTTTCGGATTACGTTACGAGCGGCGACGGCGGATATAAGGACATAGAACCCGAACAACCCGCCGAGCCTGAAACGCCCGATAATCCCGTTGAACCCGGTGAGCCTGCGGAACCCGATAATCCCGACGAACCCGTAACGCCCGACGAGCCTGAAAACCCTGACGAACCGGACGTACCCGACGAGCCTGAAACGCCCGAACAGCCGACCGAGCCTGACGAACACACGCATACATATATCCTTTACTCAGTATTGAGTGAAGAAAACAAGAATATGAGCGTGGAATATAAGTGCGAATGCGGCGACGAGCGCACGGAGTACGTCAAGGTAGAATTTGCGGGCGAGGACGGAAGCGGAATCGTACTCGTGCCGGACGAAAACGGCGTGATAGACTTCTCGGACTTGGAGGGAAAATATATGCTCATTGCAACGGACGACACGGGCGAGGAACTGATGATTTACGAGATAAATCTTGCGCCGAACACGCCCGACGAGCCTGCGGAGCCTGAACAGCCCGACGAACCCGTAACGCCCGACGAGCCGACAAACCCCGATGAACCCGAAACACCCGACGAACCTGAAACGCCCGATCATACGGGAGATAAGGAACAGGAAAACGGAGAGCGGGAAGAAAAGAAAACCTCGGCAGCAGCCGTATTACTGCCCATTCTGTTTGTTCTCGGAATCGGCGGTGTGGTAACGTTTATCATCATCAAAAAGAAAAAATCTAATAACAAATCTGAAAACAAAAAGGAGAATCAATAATCAATGAATACTTTACTTGCAGCAACTACCCTCGACGACAGTTTGCAGGGTATCGTCACCAAATTGCAGTCGCTCATGGACAGCTTTTGGATTTACATCGTTATGGCGCTTGCCGCCGTGGTCGTCATTTGGGGCGCATACGTCGGCATCAAGATCGCTATTGCTCACAAGAACGAGGAAAAAATCAATGCCCGCGATATGGTCAAGAACCTTATTATCGGTATCATTATCATCTTCGTAATCGCTATGGGCGCACCCCTTCTCATCAACGGCTTGTCCGCTTGGGTGGGTTAAAAAATAGAAGGAGGATAAAAGGAATATGAATACTTTACTTGCAGCAACTCTCAACGACAATCTTGCGGAAATCGTAGGAAAACTGCAATCTCTTATGGATTCGTTCTGGATCTACATCGTTATGGCTCTTGCGGCGGTGGTCGTCGTATGGGGCGCGTTTGTCGGTATCAAAATCGCAATCGCACATAAGAACGAGGAAAAAATCAATGCCCGAGATATGGTCAAGAACCTTATCATCGGTATCATTATCATCTTCGTCGTAGCGATGGGCGCACCGCTTCTCATCAACGGTCTTTCCGCTTGGGTGGGCGCATAATCGGCACGTAGCCGTAACAAAAACGGGGGCGGCAGATTTTTTTGCCGCCCTGATTTTTATAAAAAAGCGAGGGTAAAGAATGAATTTAGAAAACAACAAAAATAAAACAACGCCCCTCGTCCTTGTAATACTGCTCGTATTATTTGCTTTCATATTCGGTGGAGGGACTGTTGTTGCAAATGCGGAAGCAGTCGCGGAAACTACATCGGTACAGGAAGTTATCGACAACAGCATATTTGTAACGTTCAGAAAAGGGGATAACGAAAGCCGAGGGAAATACATGGTGGCTTGCTATTTTGTGCCTATGGAATACTACGATTCGAGTTATACATACGGAGCCGTGATTTTTCCCAAAGACTACGGTATCAAGCACGGATTAGTAAGCGATTATCTGCGCGTTGCAGAAGAAAACGGCGTCGTGGTAATCAATATAGTAGCGATAAAAGGCATTACCGAACCTAACGGATACGGTTTTAATTTCGGAATTACGAATATTTACGAGTCGAACTTATCACGCACGTTTACCTTTATATTTTATGCAAAGGACGCAGACGGAAATATAGCGTATGCAGTTCCGCAGTTTGCGGATTACAGCAGTTTACAAGCAGGAGAGATGACAACGGAAGAATTGATTCAAAAAGCAGAACAAGCCAATGACGTGCAAAGCAGTTTTCGTTCAATCGTTCTGAAACTCCAAGAACTTATAGATTCGGTTTGGATATACGTCGTAATAGCGTTTTCTTCCGTTGTCGCAGTATGGGGCGCATATATAGGAATCAGAGTAACCGTTGCAAAGAAGAACGAAGAAAAGATCAATGCAAGAGGTATGGTAAAGCAACTTGCGGTAGGCATAATCGTTATGTTTGTTTTGGCAATGGGAACTCCGCTTGTGATAAACGGACTCTCGCATTGGGTAACTTGGTAGGAGGAGCAAAATGCTTATATTTTTTCAAGAATTATGCTTGCTTCTTTTTCTGTGGCTGTTAAAACTCGTTGACGGACTGATGGAAATTTTCTCTGCGATTGCAGGCGTTACGGACGTAACCTATCGCGGCGAGAGAGTGAATATCATCGAATTTCTCGCAGGCGACAATACGGTAAACACGATTTTTTGGTGCATATTCATTTTGGCGATCGGATTGACTTGCATCTTCACGATTGCCGCGCTTATCAAGAATATGATAACGAGCCAAAGAAACGTATCGACGATCGTCGGGAAATTCTTTCTCGCTCTGCTCGGCACAATGGCAATGCTCGCCGTTGTGTTCCTGATTATTCTGATTTCCAATTCGCTTTTGGTTCTCGTGTCAGAGATATTCCAGATCGGCAATACGACGAAATTATCGAGCGCGCTGTTCAACGCTTGCGCGGGAGAATGGATCAACGGCTATTCGGTGTCGGAGTTTGATATATCACGGCTCGGAGTGAGAGATGTTTTCGGGGACTACACGACAGGTTTCGTATTCCCTGACGAATGGCGTTACAACGGTATGGTAAATCCCGACGCGTTCTTGTATCTGCCGTCGCTGATAGCGGGTATCGCGCTTGCGATTTCTCTTATCGTGGCGATATTGAACCTTGCAAAGCGCGTGTACGAAATTATCTTTATGTACTTTGTAATGCCGCTTTCGATGTCAACGCTTTCGCTTGACGACGGCGCGAGGTTCAAGGTTTGGAGAGAAACGTTCATTACGAAAATCGTCCTTGCCTACGGCACGGTGTTCTCGGTCAATATCTTCGTTTTACTTTTGCCGATGATAACTAAAATGCACGTCGACGGAGTGAGCGGATTCGGAAACGCAATGTTTTTAATCTTTATGATCGTGGGCGGGGCAATGGTAATCCCGGCAGGGCAAGCGTTGTTTGCAAAACTGTTCGGACAAGCGGACGATATGCACGCGGGCGGAAATTTCCTGCGCTCGGCGTTCTACGGCTCGCGCATGGTCGGTGCGGCAACGTTCGGGTTGGCGCACAAGATTATTCACGGCGGCGTCGGAATCGGGAAAACGATAGCAGGTCACAAAAAAGGAAAAAGCGGAGGCGACAGTTCGGATAAATATTCCGAAGAAAAGTCATCGACCGGAACAAGCGAAGAAACAACGGAAAATTCGGATAGCGGAGGTGAAAGCACAGAATGAGAATTATTCCGAAGAAAATCAAAGTAAAAAACACGGTATGGAAATGCTATTCGATGGCGGACGTAATCGTTGCGCTCGTCGTGCTTGCAATCATCTTCGTGGCAATCACGTCGGGAAGTTATGCGTTTGCGGTCATTATGGGGCTGATAGCCGTCGTAATGTTTATGCCTACGCAGGACGGCATCTTCTATTCGTGTATTTTGGAGAACATAAAATTTCTGTTTGCAAAAAAGGTCTATACCGAAAATGCAAGCAAGGCAAAAGAACGGGTTGACGCGATTATCGACCTGAAAGACATAAAAGAAAACGGACTGATCGAATACGGGGGTGGTTATTTCGGCAGAGTCGTTAAAGTGGGACAAAAGAACTTCGGCATCGAGGACGTCGAACAGCAGAATATCGACATAGGGTATCTTGCAAACGCCTTGAAAATGCTTGACGGAACGCAAATAGCGGACGTCGTAAAAATTGACCGTCCCGTAAATCTTGACTGTTTCGCGCAGGACTTGTTCGCGCGGCTCGGCAGCATTAAGGAGAGCGTGGACGAGAACGGCGTGAAAGAAATAAAGGAGAATATTTTACAGGAGCGCATCGACCGTATCGACAAGATGAATAACATCCGCAAACAGTATCTTTCGGATTATTACATAGTGGTGTACGGCAAGAACGAACTTGACCTTGAAAACACGACGATTAACGTGGCAAGCGAGATAAACAAATGCGGCTTGAATACCAAACTTCTCGGAAAACGGGAAACGGCGGTGTTCCTGAAATACAGCTTCTCCCGCAACTTTGACGAAAGGGAGATAAAGGAAGTCGCGGACGGCGACCTTCTCGCTTGGGTGAAACCGAAAAAAGTGGAGTTTAAGGCAAACTCGTACACGGTGGACGGAACGCAAGCGGCGGTTTTCGCCATAGCGGATTATCCGTTGCGCGTGAAAAATGCTTGGGGCGCAGATTTGTATAATATTCCGAATACGAAAGTCGTTCTGCACGTTAAGCCCGTTGATAAGTTTAAGGCAATCAAACGTATCGACAAGTGTATCGGGGAAATGGAAACCAAACAGATTATGTCCGAAAAAGCGAGCGAAGCGAACAGCGCGGAAACCCACAGGGAAACGATGCACGCGCTTCTCGACAGTCTGCAAACGGAAAACGAATCGCTTTTGGACGTTACGCTGACCATTACGGCGTACAACTATCTTGACGACGAGAATTACAAGAAATCGGTGCGCAGAAACATTATGACGGGCAATTTCAAGCCGTCTAATCTTTACGGTTTACAGATAGAAGGGTTCAAATCGTCGGCAATCTCTCCCGTTTCCACCTTAAAAACATACGAGCGCGGCATCAACAGCTCCAGCTTGGCGGCGGTATTTCCGTTCGTGAGAACGTTCGTTATGGACGAGGGCGGCATTATGCTCGGAGAGAACAAAGCCAACGGCTATCCGTTCATCTTCAATATGTGGAAACGCGGCAACCTGTATCAGAACTCAAACGGTATGATTATCGGTAAGTCCGGTTCGGGCAAATCGTTCTTCTTAAAGTCGCTCATCGCAAACGAATGGGCGAACGATACGAGGGTAATCATTCTCGATCCCGAAGCCGAGTACCTGACCTTGACAAAAAATCTGTCGGGCAATCTGATAGACGTCGGCAACGCGAAAGAAGGCAGAATCAATCCTTTCCATATCTATAAGATACTGACGGAGGACGGAACGCCCGCCGAGCCTGCGGTTACGTTCAATACGCACCTGAAAATGCTTGAAAGTTTCTTCAAAATCGTTCTTGTGGGCGCGAGCGCGGACGTTATCGAACTCATCAATAATCTCGTCGTGGAAGCGTATGAGAGAAAAGGCATCACCGAAACGACCGACTGCACGAACTTCAAAGCAGAGGACTTTCCTTTGTTTTCCGACTTGCTTGCAGTATTGCAGGAGAAGAACAAGGAGGAAATGGACAATCTGACCTTGCGCGATATGCGCACGGCGGAACTGTACTTGCAGAAATTTGTAAACGGCAGATATTCGGACATTTGGAACGCGCCGTCCACGCTCGAAGTCAATGCAAACCTTATCGACTTCAATTTTCAGTCGCTTTTTGCAAATAAGAACAATACGGTGGCGAACGCGCAGATGTTGCTTGTTTTCCGTTTTATCGAACAGGAAGTCATCAATGCGAGAGAAGCGAACAAGAGCGGAAGAAACTTGCGGACGCTCATTATCGCCGACGAAGCACATCTTTTCATCGACGCGAAATTTCCGATTGCTTTGGACTTTTTCTTTTCGATGAGTAAGCGTATCAGAAAATATAACGGCGGATTTATTCCCGCCACGCAAAACATTGCGGACTGGAACGCAAACGAGGAACTCAGGAGCAAGACGAGCGCCATTCTCAAAAACTCGCAGTACACGTTTATTTTCAAATTAAGCGCGCCCGACATGAAAGACGTTTTGGACGTTTACAAGGCGGGCGACAGCTTCAACGGCGACGAGCAGAGAATGATAATATCGGCGGTTACGGGACAGGTGTTCTTTGTCGGTTCTACGGAACTTCGCACCTGCGTGAAAATCACGACGGGAGAATATATCAAGAGCCTGTTTGAGGAGAAAACGGGCGAAAATTATCAAAAAGGGGAGGTTAAATAAGTGGTAAAAACCAAACAGAAAGGCATAGCAAAGTGGCTGTGTCTTGCCGTATTCGCACTCTGTATCAGTCTGTGCTTGGCAATGGCGAAGACAAACACGGCGTATGCGGCGACAACGCCGAAATATACCTTGGCGTATGACTATACGCACTATTACAACTATAACACGTCTAAATCGGCTGACGGTTCGGGAACGGGCGTTTTATCTGCAAGCGTAAAGGGCGACAACGGAAGTATGACGACCGTAAAATTCTATATTTACGGTTCTTCCACTTCGGGTACGGCGAATCTTACCAAAGGCGGAGCGATAGCAAGCAACTCTCTTACAATTACGCTTGACGCGTCGATACAAGGATATTCGATGAGCGTAACCAACAGTTCGGGAACGACCGTAGGTTCTCAGTCAGGAAAGAATTATACGCTGTCGAATTTGTCGGACGGTACATATAATTTCACCTGTTCTTTGAGGGGTGCAGGATGGAATCCGAACGCACGAGCATACGCTTGGTACAGTATGGACGTTTCGGCCTCATTCGTCGTAGATACTACGGCTCCGACCATCAACGGCGCATCGACTTCTTCGACCGGGAAATACACAAACGCTTCCACATATATTTCCGTTTCCGATTCAGGGAGCGGTGCGGAAGCGCTTTATATGAAAGCGCCGGGCAGCAGTTACTATTCAAACGTCGGCACTTCCACAACGGTTTCATCGACCGCAACAAACGGGTTGTATTATTTCTACGCCAAGGATAAGGCGGGAAATACTTCAAGTACATATTACTTGTATCTCGACACGTCAAAGCCCACGGGAACGATAAAGAACAGCAGCGGCACGGCAATATCGGGTTACACAAACGGCGCGTTTTCCTATACGGCAACGGATACGGGGAGCGGAGTGAGTTACCTGCAATATAAAACGCCGGGCAGTTCTTCGTGGACGACTTATTCTTCGGGTACAACCATTTCCGCAAGCGCGACGAACGGCTTATATCAGTTCAGAGCCGTGGACAATGCGGGAAACACTTCGGCGGTGAGTTCGATTTATCTCGATACGGCGATTCCGACGGGGAGAATTACCGACAGTAACGGAACGACGGTTACGACTACAACCAATAAAGCGTTCAAATATACGGCAAGCGACGGGTTGAGCGGAATCGCTTATATGCAGTACAAGAAGCCGAACAGTACGGTATGGGAAACTTATGCCGCAGGTACGCTGATTCAGACCACGGATACAAACGGTATTTACCGTTTTCGTGCGTTTGATAATGCGGGAAACGAATCCGAAACGGTTATGATTTGTCTTGATACCGTAAAACCGACGGGAACGCTTTACGGCGGAACTTCGACGGTCGCAAGCGGCGGAAAAACCAATGCCAACTACGTAAAGTTTGTGCCGAGCGATTCAATGTCGGGAATCAAAAGCATTTACGTTCAAACACCTTCATCGTCGGGCTACGAATCCTACACGAGCGGAAGCCAGCTCGCAGAAGAAGGCACGTACAGTTTCTATTGTACGGACGCTGCGGGAAACTTCTCGATGATTTACACGGTTATTCTCGACAAGTCTGCGCCGATTCTCGGGTGCTTGCAGACGGAGTTTTATTCGACTTACGGACTCGGCTTTACCGTATCGGCAAGCGATGACAGCGGAAGCGTAAAGCTGTATTACAAAACGCCGTCAAGCAGCAGTTACGTACTTGCCGGAACGTCGTCCTATTCGACGACGCTTGAAAGCGAAAACGGAAAGTATTATTTCTACGCCGTTGACGATTTGGGAAACAGAAGCCAAACCTTTTGGATTGACCTTCAAATCTTGTATCCTGATCCGACGGTAGAACAATCGGGAACGGACAATTCCGTCTATATCACTTGGACGAACGGCAACACGGCAACGCTGAACGGAGATGATTATACCAAAGGAACTTGGATCAAGACGGAAGGCAGTTATACCGTAACGGTAACGAACGAATACGGACTGTCCACGACAAAGACGTTTTCTATTACGCACAATTACGTCGTAACGAAAATCGTTGAGCCGACCTGCACGACAAAGGGCTATTCGGTTTTTAAGTGTACGAGTTGCGGCGATGAGTACGAGGGGAACGTAAAACTTGCGTTCGGACATAACTACGACGTCGAAACGATAGAGGCAACCTGTACGACTTACGGTTGTATCAAGCATACCTGTCTGAATTGCGGCGATACTTACGAAACGGACGTTCGGACGGCGCTCGGTCATAAATATACCGAAACTACAAAGGAGGCGACCTGTACGGAGGACGGCGGACAGCTTCATACCTGTACCGTTTGCGGATACGAATATCTGACCGATACGGTAAAAGCGACAGATCACGATTATACCACAAGAGTCGTGAGAGAACCGCATTGCGAAACGGCGGGAGAACGAATTTTCCACTGCGAGAAGTGCGGCGACGAATACTATACGGAGATCCCGGCTACGGGGCATAACTTTGAACTTGCGGAATCGTCCGTTGTGGACGGAGAGAATATCCGTACTTACGTCTGCACGAATTGCGGAGCGATTACCACGCAGAATATGGGTGAACAGTACGAAAAGGTATCTTCTTATGTGGAGTATCTGTTTGAACAGTATCAGCCTTATATGTGGTGGGTGCTTTTGGCGACCGCGGGCGTTTGGAGCGTCGTGATGGGCGTATTCTTCGGCATTGCGGCAAAGAACGAGGACAAAGAAAAAGCGAGAAAGATGATTAAAAACTACGTCATCGGACTTGTTGTAATCGCGGTTATTCTTGTTGCCTGCCCTTATTTTGTCAGAGGTATTGCGGCTTTGATTGCGGGGTAAAACGGTAAAAAGAGTCCTGAAAAGGTGTTTTTGGCAATATTGTTTCGCGATTTTCTAAAATTTATGGAATTGTCATTATATTACTCTTGACTTTTTAGGTAAATTGTAGTATCATATAAACGAAGATTGAGCATAATATGTCTGTAAAAGGAGGTTAAGTCTATGTTTACCGAAAGAGTTAAAAGCAGTTTTGCTACGAACGAACCTATATATACGGAAGAAATCATCGGGCTTTTCCCCGATTATTCAAGACCGCAGATTTTCAGGTTTATACGTGAAGCCGAAGAGAAAAAGGAAATAGTTAATTTCGCAAAAGGAATATATTATATCCCGCGTAATACGTTTATCGGTTTGTCCACGATAACGGCGGACACGGTAATAGCCCGTAGATATTTGAAATGGAACGGCGAAGTGTTCGGTGTGTACGGAGGATTAAAGCTACAGAATATGTTTTCCGTAACGACGCAAGTTCCCAATATTTATGAAATCGTGTCGAACAACGAATCTGCAAAACGAAGAGAAGTAAAGATGGACGGAAGGACGTTTATTTTGCGTAAATCGCGTTTCGAGATCAACAAAGACAATGCAAATGCGTATATGATTATGGAGTTGTTTAACAATTTGAACGGCGAGAAAATTGACGAATTTGCAAGGAGACGCCTGATCAATTTTATGCGTGAAAAAGGTATTACGAAAGAGCAGTTGATGGACGTAGCAATGAAGTTTCCGGCAAAAGCTTTAAAAAATCTGATAGGGAGCAATATACTAAATGAACTTGCATGAGAATAAAGAGGATTTTACCGAAGCGGTACAGGCAGTAAGCAGAGGGTTAAATATTTCTCCTGCACTTGTCGAAAAAGATTATTACGTTACGTTGGTATTAAAACGACTTAACGAAGAACTTTCTGGACTTATTTTTAAGGGTGGTACTTCGCTTTCCAAATGTCATAAGGCAATCAACAGGTTTTCGGAAGATATAGACTTAACGCTTGACAGCGAACACCTTACGGAAGGGCAAAGAAAGATAGTTAAACCGACGATTGTAAAAATCTGCGAAGAACTCGGACTGACAATTAACAACCTTGAAAACACGCGAAGCAGAAGGGATTATAACTGCTATCAGATAAGTTATCCGCTTTTGTTTGAGAACGATGAGATTGATCCTGTCATCAAGGCGGAAACGGTATTTATACAGGAATGTTATCCGGAAGAAGTGAAACAGGCGGATTCTCTTATCGGAGAATGGTTGAAAGCGAACGGTTTTACAAAACAAGCGGAAGAATACGGGCTTCTTTCTTTCGATATTCACGTCCAAACAATGGAAAGGACGCTTGTAGACAAAGTGTTTGCGTTGTGCGATTATATGCTTTTGGACGATATGCAAAAGCATTCCCGTCATATTTACGACATATATCAATTGCTTGGAAGAGTGGAATTAAACGAAGAGTTCCGCGCGCTTATACATAGAGTCAGGGAGGATCGGAAATATCACTCGCTATGTGTATCGGCGCAGAATAACGCAGACATTCCTGCTTTGCTTGAACAAGTGATAGAAACAGAGTGTTATAAAAAGGACTATGAAGAACATACGCGGACGATGTTGTATACACCTTGCAATTATGAAGAAGCAATTACGGGGCTTAAAAAAATAATCGACAGCGGAATGTTCGGAAAAGACGAGGAATACGAAAAAAATACGGTACATATATCCGTTTCGTCGGCGTCGAAGATTGCGAGTTATAAGGAGTACAGAATATTTGCAATGCCGGAGCACGATAAGTACGGAGATTATGCATATAAGATTCCGAATAAGTTTATTAGCATTAACCGAAGCGAAAAGGCGATTGTATTTCATTTACCGAAAGACTATGTGGTCAGACTGAAAAATGGCAGGACAAATCAAACCGCTGAATTGACGGTAACGGAGTTTGTCGCCGAGGTGGCGGGCAAAGACGAAAGCGCATACGGTATGAAAATAATTCGTCCGAGTCAAACTGCGAACGGTGGCAATACTCCTAAAAAAAAGAAAACAGATTTCAATTCAAAGTAATAAAATATATACAGGTATAAGGAACGTTCTTCGGAGCGTTCCTTTTCTATGCCGAAAATGCGCTAAAACTATGCAAATATCAATAGTTTTAGTGCAAAATCGGTTTTACGGACAGATTCTGAAAATATTTTATGAAAAGTGGTCAAAACAGCTTGACAAATACAGATTCGGATGCTATCGTATTGATACGACGAAAGATAATCGGAGGTGGAACTATGAACAAAGCAAAAGTAATGCGAAAAGCGGAAGCGGGCGAGGGATTGACCGTAGCGGAAATCAAGGTTTATCAAAAGGCTGTTAAACCCGAAAAGCACGTTTACGGCAAGTACGGAACGCTTGCTAAACAGTATTTGGAGGACAAAGGAATCGATTGGACGATTGCGAATCTTCCTGAATACCTGCACGGCGTAGATAAAGCCGCCGATGAACTGTACGAAACGATGTACGAAAAATTTTCGAAAGAAGAGCGGTTCAAAAAGTCGGCGGACTTTATGGAAAACCTGAAAAGGGAAACCGAAATGCAACGGCTTATCGAAGAAGAAATCTTAAATGAAATCGTTTATGTAAAATAACGGAGGTATCAAAATGAAAGTGTTAAAAGTAATTGGAACTATCGGCAGATTTGCGTTGGCAGGCGTACTTATTGCAGGGCATTTCGTAATGAACATCATAGGTGCGTTGATTTGTGCCATTACTTCACAAGGCTAATACGGAGGTATTTATGGAAAAGAAAGAAACAACGCCGCGCAGAGCGGCAAGAAGAAGTTACGAGGAACGTAACAAGGACAAGCGTAAACAAGCGAGCGGTAATTTCGGAACGATGATTCCGCGCGATTTGTTCGATGAAATCAATGCGTTTTTGGCGAAACACCATATCACGAAAGTGCAGTTGATTTTCAGAGGATACGAATCTTTGAAAGCCGAGTACGAAAAGAACGATAATAAGTAGTCTGGTCTGATACAATTTAATAATTTGAATGCCGTTTGGCATTCCACGAATACAAAAATCGGGGTACGATAAAGTATAAAGTGGCAATGCCAACCATATTCAACTGTTTTATCGTACCCTGTCAATAAGGAGAGGTTAATGGATAAAACAGAAGTGAATATGAATGTATTAAACAAGGTGATTGCTTTCAAATTATTGAGAATTTTACGTGACAATGGCTTTATCGAAGATGGTAAGTATGCGAATATTGAGCGTAAAAGTATTCAATACGGAGAGAGTATTATATCGCAAAATAAATTAGTTGGGAGGTAAATGCAAATGGTTGAAAACAGTATGGTTATGCCTACGGGTGTGAATACTAACAGAAACCGACAGCGGCGTGTCGTTTTTTACGGGCGAGTGTCAAGTGAACATGAAGCGCAGTTGTCGGCTTTGGAAAATCAAATTCAGTGGTATGACGATATTGCAACAAGGCATCAAAATTGGATGGTGTTGAGAAAGTATGTGGATGAAGGTATCACGGGAACGCAAGCAAAGAAAAGACCTGCGTTTCTGCAAATGATTCAAGATGCAAAGCAAAAGAAGTTTGACCTTATTGTAACAAGAGAGGTGTGCCGTTTCGCTCGAAATACAGTAGATACTCTTGTGGTCACGAGAGATTTGAAGAATTACGGTGTGGAAGTTTACTTCGTCGAAGATAACATTTGGACGATGGACGGTGACGGCGAACTTCGACTCACGATTATGGCTACGCTTGCACAGGAAGAGAGCAGAAAAACGTCCGAGCGCGTTCGTGCGGGGCAGAAAATTAGTCGCGACAAGGGCGTTCTATACGGAAACGGCAATATTCTCGGCTACGATCGAGACAAGAATACAGGAACATATGTTATAAATGCGGAACAAGCCGAAACCGTAAAAATGATATATGATTTGTATTGCGCTGGAATGGGTATGTCGCAAATTCGTGATGAAATGATTCGGCGGCATCGTAAGGATAGTTCAGGTTTAGTGCGATGGGAGAATTCAAAAATTTCTCGTATCTTGCATAATTCTACCTATAAAGGTTACCCCGCATATCTGAAATCCCGAAGAAACAATTTTCTTGACCAAAAGATAATAAGGAATCGCGATGAAGATTCTTATATGTATGTGAAAGGTGATTTTGAGCCGATTATCAGTGAAGAGCAATGGGAACGATGTAAGCAAATAAGAGAACAAAGAAAACGTAAAGTTCATTATTTTTCGCTTGACGGTGATGTAATACATACTGCGGGGATTCATGCGAGTGGCGACGTTTGGGTAAAAAAACTGAAATGTCGTTGTGGATATCGTATGCGCCGAAATAAGTGGAGAAAAAACAAAAACGGAGATATAATCTACGGATACAAATGCTATAACCAATTAAATAATGGTTCAAAAAGCGTAAGGGATGAAGCCGGAATCGATCCGGGAAGAGCTTGCGATTTGCGAGAAATATGTGATTGGAAATTGGAGTTGATGGCAAGACATATTTTTTCAGGACTATGGGGAAACAGAAAAGATATTTTATATGAGGTTTCTTCTCTTTATCAAGTCGGGGTCCACGAGGGACGCAGACAGACTGATGCTCTAAAAGATAGGTTAAATCAAGACATTGCTAAATTGGACGAGAAAATGAAACGTTTGACTCGAATGCGATTGGAAGATGAAATTTCCAAAGAAGAATTTTTGGAATATAAATCTGAAATAGAAAAAGAAAGAGAAAAAGTTGTACAACAGAGACTCGCATTTGAAGCAGGCGTAGAAACGAGAACGGACAGCGATAGCGTAGAGGGGAAAATACAGAATTTCCTTTTGCAAAAAATGGATTTTACGGAGCATTATGTGGATAGAGATATAATCTCGCAATTTGTTGATACCGTTATTCCGCGAAGCGAAACTTGTTATGAGTGGTATATGGATTTCGATTTGATTGAGAAACCGAACGAAAAGAAAAAAATGGTTTGGTCATTTAAGATAGACTATAACGAGGCGAAAACATATCGTAAAGAGAGAGAAGGAATGTTAAGACCCAATCAGTGGGAAGACCTCATTGTCAGAGTATACATTTGAGGGATTTGAAAAATTCATAAGGGGAGAAAAATAACTACTCAAGACAAGTTATTTACTTGCGTAGTATAAATACGAAAACAAGCTGCGACGTCGTCGTAGAATACAGATATTGCACATAGTCAAGCGATATAATACAGCACTCAAACGGGCGATAAATCGCTCGCTCGAAAGTTGGTACAGCACAAGCGAACATCCGCAATCCTAGGTCCTAAATCTTGGATTAAAATTCAATAAAAACACCATATATTGTGTTTATGAGCCTGTATCTTTTCGATGCAGGCTCAATTTTTACGTTTTTTTGGCAAAAAATAAGCCGAAAAATCGTTAAAAAAACTTTTATTCCACTTAAGTTGAACACTTTACGTTTGATTTTTTGTGTGGTATAATATACATAAATAAGATTTCAAGCAAAAAAGGGTAGAAAAAGGCAAAAATGACTAATTATAGGGCTATTTTACAGTATCATTATATGGGAAACACGACGACGCAAATTGCTAAGCTTTGCGAATGTTCGCGTACAACCGTTTTGAAAACGATTAAAAGAGCGAAAGAATGCGGTATTGATGAGTCTGCCTTTGAGTTAATGTCGGATATTCAGTTGCTTGAAACGCTTTATCCCAAGCGCGTGCGTAGAGACGGCTACGAAGAGCCCGATTTTAATGCGCTCGAAAAGGATAAAAAGAAGAGAGGGCTTACGATTTTCGTAATGTGGCGCAGATATTATAAAAGAACGTTAGCCGCAGGCAAAAAACCTTACGGAAAATCGCAATTTTTCAAGTTGTTTAAGCGGTATGACACGGGTTCTTATCGATTTGAGTTTCAATATACGGAAACAATGAAAAAAGCGAGCGCGTTAATTTCCGATTACGTTTGTATTCCCTCGAGACTTGGCGAGGGCGTTAAGCGTGCCGCGAAAGAAAAATTCCATTTATGGTGCAAAAAAATGCGCTTAGACCCGCAGAAGATATAGCGTAAGCGAATAACTGTTAAAAATCAAAGTAGGATTTGATAGATAAATAAAGATTTGTAGGTGTGAATGATGAAAACTTTATATATGATTGGTGGCACTATGGGAGTTGGAAAAACAACTGTGTGCCAACAGCTCAAACAGGATTTACCGAATAGTGTATTTCTTGACGGAGATTGGTGTTGGGATGCAAATCCGTTCCAAGTAACCGATGAAACAAAAGCAATGGTGACGAATAATATTTGTTACTTACTCAATAATTTTCTAAAATGTTCTGCATACGAGAATATTATTTTTTGTTGGGTGATGCACGAGCAGAGAATTATCGATTCCATACTTAAGAAGCTGGATACACAGAACTGTGAGGTGAAATGCGTTTCACTTGTAGCGGATGAAAAGACTCTGTGCGAAAGATTATCAATGGATGTAGAAAGAGGTGTTCGCTCTGAAGATGTAATTGAGAGAAGCATAGCAAGAATACCGATGTATCAAACATTGGATACCATTATAATTGATACAAACGCAAAGGATGTGGCTGTGATTGCCAATGAGATTAAGCAGTTGTAATACTGACAAATTCAAATTTATCGAGTTGATAAATAAATCATGCGTTTGCAAGAAACAAAACATTTAATTATTAAACTTTTACAAAAGAGGTCAGATGTCCCAAAACGTGGACGTTTGACCTTTGCTATTTTCTTTGAAAAGTGTAAGCGTAAAGGGAATTAAAAAAAACGATTGTCTAAAAAAAATTCAATAAAATATAAAATTCGACAAGTTTCTCGTAAAAATAGTATGTTTTTGTGAGAAACTTTTTTATTTTAAGAAAAAACCTATTGACTTTTCTCGTAAAAAGTCTTATAATTTAGGAGAAAGTAAGCATAAGAGGTATATTTTATGAGAGATTTTAATTACACTTTATTAAAAGACTTGAAATGGGATTGCGAGATAGTAAGTTATTTGACGGCTATTCACGAAGCGAAGGGCAAACAAGAGCTTTACTTAAAGCAACAGCCCGAAAAATTGAATAAGCTTGTGGAAATTGCAAAAGTTCAAAGCACGGAATCGTCTAATGATATTGAAGGCATAAGAACGACGAATACGAGATTAAAACAACTTTTAACGGATAAGACTACGCCTAAAAACCGTGACGAAGAAGAAATCGCAGGGTATAGAGACGTATTGAACGTTATTCACGAAAGTTTTGAGTATATCCCGATGACGCCTAGCTATATCTTGCAACTTCATAAGATTTTATATAGTCATTCAAGCAAGAATATTGGCGGCAAGTTTAAGAACGTCCAAAACTATATTACTTTAACCGAAAACGGCAAGGAAAGTATTTTGTTTACGCCGCCTGCGCCTTACGAAACGCCCGATGCAATAGAGAAGATTTGTAACGAGTTTAATATAGCAATTTCAAAGTGCGAAGTGGACCCGCTTATCTTGATACCGATTTTTATTCACGATTTCTTATGCATACACCCGTTTTCAGACGGCAACGGTAGAATGAGCAGACTTCTCACCACGCTTTTATTATATAGAAACGGCTATATGGTAGGTAAGTATATCTCTTTGGAATCTAAAATTGCTAAAAATAAAAACGCTTATTACGACGCGTTAGAAAAAGCGCAAGCAGGTTGGGACGAAGGAAAAGAAGACCCCGTTCCGTTTATCAAGTATTTGCTTGGTACGATTATCTCGGCGTATAGAGATTTTGAGGATAGAATGGAAATTGTAAGCGAAAGTGAATCGGCGCTTGATATGGTTAAAAAAGCCGTAGCGAACAAAATCGGCAAGTTTACCAAAATGGATATCGTAGCAATGTGTCCATCGCTTAGCAATAGTTCGGTAGAAAGTTCGCTCAAAAAACTTGCAAAAGAAGGCTTTATCGAAAAGAAAGGCGCAAGCCGTGCAACGTATTATATAAAAATAGAAAAATAAAAAGCGTTTTGTTTTTGGGGATAGGGAATGAGTAAAATTTACGATAAAGAATACGGTTTACCGTCGCAATATCTATTGAATAAAAAGAAACGCCCAGCAAAAACGGACGGGAAATATTTATATTATTACGTTGGCGCAAGTATTTCGGATTTCCCGAAAGGGAGTAAACTTAAAAAATATAAAAACGCATACGTTTGTGAGATAGAAGTTTCTTTAGAAGAATGGGAATGTTTGGTAGAATTAGATAAAGCGGAATATAACGCAAATCATAAAGAGGATAGGCATCAGGATAGTTATCAAACCGTTGAGAATTTTAATGGACTTGAAGAAATCGCGGATGATGTAGAAGTTTCTACAGTTTTGGGAATAGATAAAGAAATATTAAGCTTACATAAGCAGGGCTATACACAACAAGAAATAGCCGAGAAATTAAAAGTAACGCAAGGATTCGTTTCCAAACATTTAATTAAAATCAAAGACAAAATAGAAGACGGCGAAGCCGACGGAACGTTATCGTCGATAGAAAGAAAAGTAGAAAAATTCTGGGACGAGTTTATAGCAAAGCGAAAAATGCCGGACTATTTCGATATCATGGTGGATATGTTTATGGCGGGACTTCCAAGCGAAGAATACGAAAGACTTCTCAAATGGTTTTATAGCTACCGCGAATTTTTGCGTTGGACGTTGAAATATCTTTTGATATACGAAGATAAGCTAATAGACGAAAAAATGGAAACCGCACTATTAAAGAAATTACCGAAAGAGCAAAGAGAAATCTATCAAGAAGTCTTTGAAGAAGCGGACGCGCCCGATTGCTGTAAAATGACGTATTTAATACTTGCCACGGAAGCGGATAGAAGAAAGGAGACGTTCAAGGTTGAGCCGAAAGGGAATGCGTTTATTGAACTGAATAATGAGCTTGAACGAATAGCGAAGTTAAAAAAGCTAACGCCGGAAGAATATATAACGGAAAGATTTATTCCCGAATTTTTAGAAGAAAAGGCGAAACGGTATCAAGAGTATCAAGAATATTTTGAAAGAGAATATCCTAACGTTTTGGTCGTAGACGAAGACGATCCGCGTTCGATAGAAGAACAGCTCATAGAGAAGTTTGGGATTGGCGAAAAACCTGTTATACAAAAGAAAAAATAAATTTTTTCAAAAAATTTTCAAAAAGTTGGAATAATTTCGGTATTCTCGTGGCTATATAGTGCAGGGATAAAAATAGAATAGAAACAGTAAAAGTTCTCACGGAGTAAAATCCGTGAGATTTTCTTATGCAAAAATCAAAAGGGGAGGTGATTCCAATGCAAAAATATTAGTCTTGCCGACAGACTTAAAACGTCGGGTTTTGAGAGGTGAAGTTATAGGGGGACTTTATTTTGACGTTATAGCGAGGAACGTATTTGTCTTGCCAAATACACGATTTTTCAAATCGCCTCGTTAGGGGACAACCCCTAATACCCCCCGAAAAAGGTTCACGAAAATTTGGCGCGCAAATTTTCCGTGAGATTACTGCGGTCGTAATTTTCTTAACGGGCGAAATAAATCCGCCCTTGAAAATTTCGGCGTAATTAAAAAATTAAAGGAGGGAAGATTATAGGAAACAGAACAAGACAATTTGCCTACAATTTTAGGGCAAGCGAGCAAGAGAAAAACTTAATAGACAAGGCAATCGCAAAGAGCGGACTTACCATGACGGCGTTTGTAATTCGTGCGATAACTGAAAAACCGATTACCGTGATAGAAAACGGAAACGAGATTTTAGCCGAATTAAAACGTCAAGGGAACAACCTAAACCAAGCGGTTAGAGGTATCTACAACGGCTTGGCAACGGAAGAAGAAATACGAAGTTGTATCGCCGAATTAAAGAAGCTATACGCGAAAATATCTATTGCAATCGGAGGTGGGTGATGCCACTTTTTAAGTGTGGCGCAAGCAAGGCAAAACCGAAAAACGGTATCACGTATATCACCGACGAAAAGAAGGCAAAGATAGTGTCGGTTAGAAATCTTTTTCAAGACGAGGACTACGCCAAGCAGTTTGAAGAAACGGCAAGTCGGTTCGGCAAGGGGGATAAGTTTGACGAAAGGAAATATTATCATTGTAAATTATCGTGCGCACGCAAAGATAACGTTTCACCCGAAAAAGCCCACGCTTACGCGGAAGAACTAACGGCAAAATTATTTCAAAATTACGAGTGTGTGATTGCCACGCATACGGACACGCAAACGGTACATAGCCATATCATTATAAATGCAGTAGACCCGATAACGGGGAAGAAACTACAGTTTAGTAAGCAAGATTACGTGAACATGAAAGACGAAGCGAATAGACTTGGCAAGAAATACGGGTTTAGCGAAACGGATTTTAGAAAGCGTGGTAAAAACAGTAGAACGGCGGTTGAGAAAAAGATTATGCTCAAAGGCGGTATTAGTTGGAAAGAAGAACTTAGAGAAGTAATTGCGGAAGCAACGAAAAAATCAAGAACGCTGGACAAATTCAAGGAATATCTTGAAAAGTGTTACGGCGTAAAAATCACGAGAGACGGTAAGGATTTTTCTTACCTACATCCCGAAAAACAAAAACCCATTCGAGGGGAAAAGCTCGGAGCAAATTATAAAAAAATGGAGGTATTAAAACAAATTGTTGAACAAAATAACGGGCGAGCGTCCTCAGCCCGTAATCGAGGACGAACCGGTGGATTTATCAAACAACTCGTCGGCAATAGAACTGTGCGAAGAAGTAAAACGATTGACGGTGGAGGCACGAGAAGCAATGTTGTTGCAGTCCTTAGCGATATCGAACGAGAAATGCAACGCCTTAGTTTCGAGGCTGAATGCGCAAGTCGAGGAACTGACGCAGCAAGTGAGGAACGTAGAATGGTACAACGAAATTCTAGAGAGGAAGCTGAGAGAAGACGTAGAGAGGCTCTCGAAAGAAGTCAAAGAGAACAACTACCGATTGTCAGAGAGGATAGATGCGACGTTGAAGAGAATAACGGAAACGGTAACGGGAATCGAGCACCTTGTAAGAGCGGCTATGGAAAAGGCGATTAATTCGGCTACTCAACTTCTAAACGATAGAGTAAAAGAAGCAACGGACATAGCGGTTATAAAGGTAAATCAGTGTGCACAATCACTCAATAAGAAAATGCGAGAAACGGAAGAAGCGCTTGATGAAGTAAAACACGAAATCCGTTATGAAAGCGGTTTTAGAAAGTTTATGTTTTGGCTTTCGCCCGTGCTCGCCGTCGCGCAAACGGTGCTTTTAATTATGTTGGCGCTTTAAACCACCGAAAACGTCTTAAAAATTAAATACTTTTTTTCAAAAAACAAATAATTTTAGCTTGACTTAGAAAAAACAAATGAGTATAATGTATCTACAATGTATCGTATATATACGAACAGTATAAAAACGGAGGTGCAGTGATGAAAGTTAGTGAAGTGTTAGAGAAAGCAAACCGCGGAGAGGGTTTGACTGTGGAAGAAATCAAAATTTATAATGCTAACGTAAAAGAGAAAAAGCACGTGTACGGCAAGTACGGAACGCTTGCGAAACGGTATATCGAAGAGCATAATTTCGGTAAATTGTTGAGCTTGGCAGGGCATTTGCCCGAATACCTGCACGGCGTAGATAAAGCTGCGGAAGCGCTCTACGACGTTTTGTGGGGCAAGCTTTCTAAAAGCGAGAAGTATTGCCGTACAGGGAATTACTTGGAGGACGTGAAGAGAATCAACGCGATGAAACAAGTAATTGAGGAAGAGATATTAAACGAAATTGTTTACGTATAAGGAGGCTAAGATTATGAAATTATTAAAATGGTTGGAAGTAGCAGGCAGAGTTTTACTTGCGGGCGTATTGATAGTAGGAAACGTTATCATGAACGTGATAGGGCTTATTATCGGCGCGATTACGTCGCAAAAATAGTCCGCAAGTAAACAAATTAGAACAATCGCTCAAACTCAGGGAACGCGAGTACGCTATTGAACAAATAGAGGGGAAAACTATGAGAAGTGATACAAAAAATCAATCCGTAATATTTTGCGAAATGGACAAAAGTAGCAAGATTATAGCGGAAATAAAAAGCGGAGGAATTGAAAATGCTATTTATGGAGAGAGTAGATTGTATCTATGTGGTGAGAGGATATGAATATCCTCGCCGTCTAGGGGAGAAGAACTTAGTGCCCCGTAGCAAAAACAAGTAATAATAGGAGTGAAAAAGGAAAAGAAACAAGCAAACGAAATAATGGATGAAGAGTACGTGGCTTTCTTGCTACTTGAAAGTCTGTACAAATCGGGAAAAATCAACAAGCCAACGTATGAAAACGTGTTGAAAGAAAAAAGAAAATATATTGAAAAAAAGTATAAACAAAAGGATGTGACAGTATGAGCAAGGTGAGATTATCCGATTTATCGGAAAACAGGGTGGTGATGCCGACCAACGTTTCAAGATACGATAGGAACAGGCAACGAAGCGTAGTGTTTTACGGTCGAGTTTCAACGGAGCACGAAGCGCAACTTTCGGCGCTTGAAAACCAAATGCAGTGGTATGAGGACCAAGCAAGGTATCATCCCAACTGGACGGTGTTAAAGCAGTACATAGATAGGGGAATTACGGGTACGCAAGCAAAAAAGCGTCCTGCGTTTATGGAAATGTTGGAAGATGCCAAGCATCATAAGTTTGATTTAATCGTAACGCGTGAAGTGTGCCGTTTTGCAAGAAATACGGTGGATACGCTCGTCATTACAAGACAACTCAAAGAAATGGGTATCGAAGTCTATTTCGTTGAAGATAACATTTGGACGATGGATAACGACGGGGAACTCCGCTTGACGATTATGGCAACGCTTGCGCAGGAAGAGAGCCGAAAAACGTCCGAGCGCGTGCGCGCAGGGCAAAAGATTAGCAGGGATAATGGTGTCTTGTACGGCAACGGGAATATTCTCGGCTATGATAGAGTGGGCGGTACGTACGTAATCAACGAAGAACAAGCGGAAACGGTGCGAATTATCTACGATTTATATCTAAAAGGTTTGGGATTTAATAGAATCGTCAACGAACTGATTCGCCTTAAACGAAAAGATTCGTCGGGGCAGGTGCGCTGGGAAGCGACAAAGGTTTGTCGAATTTTACATAACGCGACGTATAAGGGTTATCAAGGCTATTATAAGTCGTATAAGAACAACCATTTGGAGCAAAAGACGGTAATCAACCGCGATGAAGATACCTATCTTTACGTAAAAGGCAACTTTACGCCGATTATTCCCGAAGAAGTTTGGGATAAGTGCAAGGAGATTCGAGAGAGTAAGATAAGGCTTAGAAAAACGCAGGAGGGTAAATTTGAAAAGTCGGGACTGAGAACGTCGGAAGATATTTGGGCAAAGCGTTTGCGTTGCCGTTGCGGATTTCATATGCGAAAGGACGTTTGGCATCCAACAAAACACGGCTTAACGTACGGTTATAAATGCTATAACGTGTTGAATAACGGTAGTAAGAAAGTGAGAATCGAGGTCGGGCTTGACGCCGAAAAATATTGCGATATGGGTGCGATTGCCGATTGGAAACTTGATTTGATGTTTCAAAAAATACTCGACGAGTTGAATTTGCACAATAACGAGTTGGTAGACAAGGCGTATCAAAAGTTTGAAGAGTGTTATACGCGAGATGCGAAAGATTTGAGACGGCTTAGGGAGGCGGAAGCAAAACTTAGAAAAATTCAAATGAAGATAGAAAATTTGACGGAAATGCGCGTCAACGGGGAAATTACGAAGCAGGAATTTTCTTCGATGAAAAACAAAATCAACGGCGAAATGCTTATGGCGGAAAAGGAAGTGGAAGAGGCGAAAACACTTCTTTTAGAAGAAGATAAAATGGCGAATCCGCTTATCGACAAAGTAGATTTTAAAGATATGATAATGGAAAAATTAGACTTTTCAACGCCGATAAAGCAGTCGAATTTGGTGGAAGCAATTGTCAAGAAAATCGTGCCAAACACAACGCTGGATTTTACCTGGTATCTCAATTTGTTTCCAAGGCAAGAGGGGGACGAGGATAGGGATTATAGAGAAATAAAGACTTTTATTATCGGTTATAAAACGGCAAAAGAGTTTAGGAAGACAAGGCACACGTTGCTTCGAGAGAATCAATGGCAAGACCTAATGGTTCGAATTATGGCATAAGAGTTAAGGCATACGGCTTATACGTATGCCTTTAATTTTTTAATTTATACCCTAACGGGTGTATCTATGGTAAAATTTCATAAAAATAAACCCTATTGGGTATAATTAGCGCAAAATGCTTGACAAAAGCCCCGAAAGGGTATAAAATAGTAGTATCAAATATTATAAATTTTTTGTGGCGGTGCTATGAAAGTTATAAGTGAGTTTATAAAACAGAATAGAAAAGCGTTGGGTTTAACCCAAGAAGAGTTTGCTATGCGTGCAGGCTTAGGACTTCGCTTTGTTCGAGAACTTGAACAAGGTAAGAAAACGTTGCGCCTTGATAAAGTCAATCAAGCATTGGCGGTGTTCGGCGCGCAAGTATCGGTGGGGAGATTGAATAGTGATGAGTGATACGTACAGAACTGCCTATATTTACGTGCGAAACGTCTTTGCGGGCGTGTTGGCGGAAACGGACTACGGATATTCTTTTGCCTACGACGAAGAGTATTTGCAAAGCGAAAACGCAACTGCCGTCAGTTTAACGTTACCGCTTACGGCGAATAAGTATAGGGCGAAAACGTTGTTCCCGTTCTTTGACGGGTTAATTCCCGAAGGGTGGCTACTCGATATCGTAACGCATAATTGGAAGATTTCACCGAGCGATAGGTTCGGTGTGCTTTTGGTTGCTTGCAAAGACGCCGTAGGGAACGTGAGCGTAAGGGGTGAAAAACTATGAAATGTTTATGTTGTGGCAGGGAATTTACGCCCAAAGCATCGATAGAAGAAGTGGAAAACGGTTGGCATAAAAAATGCGTGAAAGCGTTTTTCGGCGGTAGCAAGTTGCCGATGTTAGATATATCGGAAGAAACGTTAAAACGGCTTGCCGAAGAAAGTACGAATAAAGGATTCACCGTTCCCGGCGTGCAAAAGAAATTGTCGTTGCATTTAACGGAGGGTGCGTCGCCAAGACTTACGCTTGTCAACTATCCTACGGGGTATATTTTGAAACCCCAAACGGAAGAATACGAGACCTTGCCTGAAGCCGAATATTTGGTTATGCAAATGGCAAAGCAGGTGGGAATAAAAACCGTACCGTTTGCTTTGATTAAAATGAATAGTAAGGGCGAACTTGCTTACATTACCAAGCGAATTGATAGAGCGAACGTGGACGGCACAATGCAAATGCTTGCGATGGAAGATTTTTGTCAACTCGAAGAGCGTTTGACGGAAGATAAGTACAAGGGTTCGTACGAACGGTGCGCTAAGGTTATTAAGAAATATTCGTCCATGGCGAAATTTGATTTAACGGAACTGTATTTGCGGTTACTTTTCTCGTTCGTAATCGGTAATTCGGACATGCACTTAAAGAACTTTTCTATGATAGAAAAAGCAGAGGGAAGTAGCGAATACGTGCTCTCCGCGGCATACGATTTACTGCCCGTCAACGCGATTATGCCCGAAGATGAAGAAGAATTTGCCTTGACCATGTGCAAGAAGAAACGCAAAATCAAACGAAAAGACTTCCTATCGTTCGCGGAAGAAATCGGCATAGAAAAAATAACGGCAGAAAAATTGCTTGCCAAGGTTATCAAAGAAAAGGATACGTTCGTGACTATGGTACATGAATCTTATTTATCTGAAGCAATGAAAGAAAGACTTGTCAAATTAATAGAAAATCGTGTAGAGTCCTTACAATAAGGTTAATGGGGTTAAGCGTAAAATGAACGCTTAGCCCCATTTTTATAAAAAACAAAAGAGATAAAAATTTCTAAATTATATAGAAGAAAGATTATATACAGGAACGTTTTTTCGCTTGGCATATGCCAAGGTTTTTGCGGCTCCGCCCCAAGAATATGTAACGTAAGCTATGACTAAATTGGCGGAGTTGACCATCCACTCGTTTCTTTTTAGTATAGCAAATTTACGCGGGACGTTTTCGATGGGTGGGAATATAATGGCATCGTAATAATCTTTTGCAAATTCTAATTTGCTGTAATTTTTATCAAGATAGGGAGTGATAAATAGAAGCTCAATGTTTGAAAATTCTTTTTTTAATTCTCTCAAAACGCTTAAACATAATCGGTCAAAATCACCATACCCGCCTAAGTAAAACTTACAGGTGGGATTTTTTCTTATTTTCTTGATAAGAAGATTTTTTAATTCGTCTTTAGTGGCATCACTAAAAGAAAAATTAGAATGTCCGCAAAAAGTAATTATCATTGTCGAGCCTCCTTTTACTTAATAGTTTATCACAATAAACTAAAAATGAAAAGCGTTCAGCACAATAAACTAAAAATTTAATTGCATAAACTATAATTATTGCAATGAACGTTTATTGTAATAAACGCAAGGAGGTAATTATGAAATTATCTGAAGCTGTTGGGAAGAGGGTGGAGAATTTACTCGCAGAGCGTAATATGACGCAGTATCAACTTTACAAGAATGGTGGAATTCCTCGTTCTACTATTTCCGTTACGGTAGATGGGAAATATAAAACAGTTAAATTAGATACGATATATCAAATTGTTGCAACTTTGGGAATTACACTCAAAGACTTCTTTGATGACGATTTGTTTGAGGATTTAGAAGATTAATTTTAAGTTAGTTTTACTTTAATGTTTATAGGTCGGTGGTTATATGCTACCGACTTCATTTTTTTACGATTAATATGCGATTACTAAAAAAATTAAAAGAACTTGTAATTTATTTGCCGAATACTATTGATACTTTTGAAAAAAAGTGATATAATGGTAAACGGATAAAAATAATTATTTTTATGAGGTGAAAAATGGCTGCAAGCTATAAAAAACTCTTCAAATTGCTTATCGATAGAGAGATGAAAAGCAAAGACCTCGCGGCGAAAGCAGGAATAAGTCCCGCAACTCTTGCAAAAATGAAAAAAGACGGTGCAACAGTGTCAAGCGACGTGCTTGTTAAGATTTGTACCGCCTTAAACTGCACAATGGACGAAATAGTAGAAATCATTCCGGCTAAAGAAGATTAATTTTATAAAGGAAATTGTTACATGGGAAAGACATATCAATATATTTTAGAGCGAGAAGAAAGTGTAGAAAATATAAGAAAAGCATTTTCTGAAGCACAACATAAGATCGTTAGCGAAGTAGAGGTTCAGCACGGTATTAAATTAAAAGCTGAAGACGGAGCATCGTTTATTTTATATTTTAGCAAGGGAAAATCTTCTAAAATCTTTTTTGAAAAGGAAACAGATAAAGCTGTTAGTATAATTGATAGATTATGTAATCCTTTGGAAAAAGCTGAACCAACAATACCGGTATATGCAACGTTTTCTATTTCTCAAGATAATAAATATAAAATAAAAGAAGAAATAGTGGCTACTTTAGAAACCATAGAAAAGGAAAAGAAGAAGGATACTATAGACTACATATTGGAAATTATGGAAGGTAAGTTTCATCTAACTGTTACACAATTTGTAACGGGGAATCTATTAATTCAAGGTCCAGATTCAATACTTGTTTCGCAAATAAAAGAGATAATTAATAAATATCAACCTATTTCAAACAAGGAAGAGGTTTTAACGTATGTGGAGAAGGAAAAGCAAAAAGAAACAGAAAAGGTTATTGAACAAATAGAAGGATTTGATGATTATTGTGAAAAGGCAAGGAAAATATTATCAGAAGAAGTCTACAACTATTTGAATTTTATAGATAAAAAGCAAATAGTTACAGCGTGTGGTTTATTGCAGGCAATTAAAGAAAATAATATAAAATTACCTTTGTATAATCCTGTTGTGTACCCTGTTGCTAAAGCATTTGAAGGTTTTATTTTAAAGATGATGATGGATAAAAATGCGTTCACTTTTGAGCAATATAAAGAAAAATCTGATGTAGCGGAAATAGGGAATTGGTTAAGAAAGGAAAAATTTAAAAAGTATATTAAAGATGAAAGACGAGATGGTCATATACTTAATTCTTTGATAGGTGCTTGGGAAGGGATTAGATGCGAAGAGATGCATTCAGACCCTGCGAGAATTGTTAATAATGATATGATAACCATTGAGGAGGCAGAAGCAAAAATAGGAAATGTGTGTCACGTAATAACTGTAGCTTATAAAATCTTAATTAAAGATGGGTACACTGAAGAAGAAATGCTCGTGAGAAAGAGCGTACCGGTACAAGAAAAAGTGGTAAAGGAAATTCCTTTGTTTGCATGCCATATTGGAACTGATGAATCAGGGAAAGGAGATTATTTTGGTCCATTAGTTATTGCAGGTGTTTTTGCGACACAAGAAGATGAAAAAAAATTAACCGAGTTAGGGGTAAGAGATAGCAAAAGTAATTCAGACAAAAGGAACATAGAACTATCAAAAGAAATATTAAAAGTTTTAGGATATAAAAAAATAAGCGTTGTGTGTATTGGACCTGAAAGATATAATTCTCTTTATATTGAAATGGGGAGAAACTTAAACAAGGTATTGGGTTGGGGACATGCAAGAGCTATAGAAAATTTATTGAATGAAAACAAATGCGATAATGCTATTGCCGATCAATTTGGCGATGAAACTGTAATAAATACAGCTCTTATGCAAAAAGGTAAGGCAATTAAATTAATGCAAACACCTAAAGCAGAGAGAGATATTGTAGTTGCAGCGGCATCTATTGTGGCGCGAGCAAGATTTCTAGAAGAACTTCAAAAACTTGGTAATATGATACAAGAACCACTATCCAAAGGGGTGAGTCCTGAAGTGGAGGAAATAGCGAAGAAGATATATGCTCAAGGTGGAGAAGAGAAGTTAAAAACATTTGTAAAGATGCATTTTAAGACAACCCAGAAGATAAAAAACTCTTAAGGAGTAAATATGGAAAATTTATTTGAACTTAGACTAGAAACGAAACGATTATTAAGAGACAATAAACCGTCTCAAAAAGAATATGAGGAGGCTTTACCATTGTGCAAAAAATTATGGGAAGCCTTTTCAGAGACAAATAACTTATGGGATGCTCAACAATATGCAAATTGTTTGAAACAGTTGAATATGAACAATGAAGCAGAAGAGGTGTGTGATAACATTTACAATCTCTTTAAGGAAGATGAACTAATTAGTCAAGAAAAGGCTTATAAATATATTTTACGTATATATGTTAGCGTAATATATTCGAAATATATAAAAGATTTAAAATCGCCAAATTATGAGTTTAAGGGTATACTATTAGAAAAAATACATCTTTTTATTTCTATTGCTGATGGCGTGGCATGGGATAACTATGATTTTGTTTCGTACAGTGTAATAACAGGATTAAGTTATTTGAATAAAAATGATAATTCAATTGATTATGTTATGGCTTTAGACATTTTAAATAAACTTGATGTAAAAACTCTTTCGGATAAGCCGTATCAATACAAAGATAGTAATGATAAAGAACGTGAAAGCGCATCAAGAAAAGAAGAATTTTACACATTAAAGACGGATTTGCTTTTGAAAAGCAAACAATATGACGAATGTATATTGTATTGTAATGAGGCATTAGAGGAAATCCAAACTTTTCATTATAGTAACGAAATATGGTTGGAAAGAAAAATTGCCTTGGCTTTGGATGGAATGGGTGAGGAGACAGAAGCAATTAATAGGTTGAAGAAATTAATTGTAACAAGTGATAAATGGTTTTTGTTATATGAAATTGGTAAATTGTATTTAAAATTGGGAAATAAGGATGACGCATTGCAATATATGTTAAAAGCTTTGTGCACAAAAGACCCAGAAAAAATGAAAGTTAAATTGATAGAACAATTAGGAGATGTTTTATCAGACATTGGAGAAACAGAATACGCACAAGAAAATTATTTACTAACAATTAAAATAAGGAAAGAAAATGAATGGCTTGTCAAAGACACCTTATTGAAAAAAGTTGAGATTGAAAAAGAAGTGTTGTTTAAGGATGTTAGAAAAAATTGGATACAGTTACTATATAAATATGCTGGGAAAAAGACAGGAACAATTGATAGATTATTAACAGGCAATAGAGCTGGTTTTATAAAAGCTGAAAAATCGTATTATTTTCAAGCTAAAAATTTTTTTGGACGTAGTGATATGCTGAAAGTTGGAGATAGCGTTGATTTTTCAACATGTGTTTCTTATGATAGAAAAAAACAGCAAGAAACTATTGAGGCAATTGCAATAACGCCGATTAAAAAGTTTAAGTAATTTTTCAAACACGACAACTATTGTCATATTAACTATGGTAAAATTGAAATAGTTTTACCATATAACTTCCGATAATAAAAAATTATCGGAACATATAAGGAGAACAAAATGACTATTCTCGATAAAAAACAAATGACTGAAGAGGACATTAAATTAAATTTTATAACGCCTGCGCTTTTGTCTAAAGGTTGGAAAGATAAAATCACTATGGAAACAAAGGTTCAATTTACCGATGGTAAAATCAACCTTAAAGGCAACGTTGCCGTTCGTGGTGATGCTAAAAAAGCCGACTATGTTTTATATATGAGCAAAGATTATCCTATCGCAATCGTTGAAGCAAAAGATAATAATCATACGATTTCTTTTGGTATGCAACAAGCAAAAACTTATGCTCAAATGATGGATATAAAATTTGCATACAGTTCTAACGGCGACGGTTTTGAAGAATATGACTTTTTAACGGGACAAGAAAGACAAATAAGTATGGACGAATTTCCTACGCCCGAAGAATTGCTTGCGCGTTATAATGCAGAAGTAAATGGTGGACAAGGCTTATCGTCTAATCAAGTTAAGGTAATGAGTCAACCTTACTATACAAGCCAAAACACGTATTCTCCACGTTATTATCAAAGAAACGCGGTTAATAAAACGCTTGATGCTATTGCTAAAGGACAAGATAGAATTTTGCTTGTTATGGCTACGGGTACAGGTAAAACATATACGGCGTTCCAAATTGTATATCGCCTTTTAGCAAGCGGAATGAAGCAAAAGATTTTATATCTTGCCGATAGAAACAACCTTGTTGACCAAACAATAAGCGGGGATTTTAAGCCTCTTGAAAAAGTAATACATAAAATTAACTTTGCAAAAGATGATAAAACTACTATCACGTCTCACCAAGTTTATTTCTCTTTGTATCAACAACTTGTAGGGAATAAAAAAGACGGTGAAGAAGAAACGGATGAAGAAGTTTTAGCAAGGTATAGTCAACTTTTTGCACCTGATTTCTTTGACCTTATTATTGTTGACGAGTGCCATAGAGGTTCGGCAAAAGAAGAAAGCCGTTGGCGTAAGATTTTGGAATATTTTACAAGCGCAACGCAAATCGGTATGACCGCAACTCCAAAAGAAACGGCTGAAATATCAAATATCGATTACTTTGGAGAACCCGTTTATAAGTATAGCCTTAAAGAAGGTATTGACGATGGTTTCCTTGCGCCTTTTAAGGTTATCAATATAAAAACAAATATTGGCGACGGATGGCGTCCATATAAAGGACAAACCGATTATTACGGACAATTGATTGAAGATAGAGTCTATAATAATAGCGACTACGATTACAACATTATCATTCAAGATAGAATTGACGAGGTCGCAAAAGAGATTACAGAATACTTAAAAGCAACCGACCGAATGGCGAAAACTATCGTCTTTTGCGCAACGGAAGATGCTGCGGACAGGATGAGAATTGCGCTTACCAATTGTAACTCTGATATGTGTAAAATAAATCCTGATTACGTAGTTAGAATCACGGGTAGCGATGATTACGGTAAGGGCAAATTAGACTATTTCATTTCTGTATCGTCAAAATATCCTGTAATTGCAACAACGTCTAAGTTGCTTTCAACGGGTGCAGACTGTAAAATGGTAAAACTCATAGTTCTTGATGAAAATATCGGTTCTATGACGGAATTCAAGCAAATTATTGGTAGGGGAACAAGAATTCGTGAAAACGACGGCAAAACGCATTTCTCTATTATGGATTTTAGAGGCGTAACAAGATTATTTGCTGACCCCGATTGGGACGGCGAAGTGGAAATTGACCCCGATTACCCTAAAAAGAAATTTCCTCCAACTCCTGATTTGCCTGTTCCACCTAAAACTCCTGTTTCACCAACTCCACCTAAAGTTAAACCTTACGTGGATAAAAGCGGTTGTAGGGTAGAAGTAATTCAAAAGAGCGTTGCTATCTACGATACCAACGGCAAGTTGTTAAGGCAAGAAAGTATTATTGACTATACAAAGTCAAATATCTTTGGCGAATATGCTTCGCTTGAAGATTTTATCCAAAAATGGACGGCGGAAGATAAAAAAGAAACAATTAAAGAATTGTTTTTAAGTAGAGGCATAGACCTTGAAGCAATTAAAGCGGATGAAGGAATGTCCGACGTTGATGATTTTGACTTTATATGCCATATTGCATACGACCAAAAGCCTTTGACCAGAAAAGAGCGCGCCGAAAACGTTAAAAAGCGCAACGTGTTTGCAAAGTATGGCGAAACAGCAAGAAAGGTTTTGGAAGCATTACTTGATAAATATGCCGACGGTGGTGTAGTTGAAATTGAAAGCATAGACATATTAAAACTCGACCCGTTTGTAAAGTTCGGTAAACCTATCAAAATCGCACAACTATTTGGTGGTAAAGACGGTTATTTGCAAGCAGTTAGAGAATTAGAAAGAGAAATTTATAGGGCGGTAGCATAAAATGAGTAATATTTCAGGATTTGTAAAAAGAATTCGTGACATAATGAGAAACGACGCCGGTATTAACGGCGATGCGCAAAGAATAGAACAAATCGCTTGGATGTTGTTCTTAAAAGTTTACGATGCAAAAGAAGATGATTGGGAATTTAACGAAGACGATTATACTTCTATTATTCCCGAAGAATGTCGTTGGCGTAATTGGGCGCACGATGAAAGCGGAAAGGGTATGACGGGTGATTCGTTGTTGAATTTTGTAAATAACACAGTTTTCCCTACGCTTAAAAAGTTAGAAGTAACCCCACAAACGCCTATTAGAAAAGCAATCGTAAAAACGACGTTTGAAGACGCAAACCAATATATGAAGGACGGCGTTCTTCTTCGCCAAGTATTAAACGTTATTGACGAATTAGATTTAAGCGACTACGAAGAAAGCCACGCTTTTGGCGAAATTTACGAGTCTATCTTAAAAGAACTACAAAGCGCAGGTTCTTCGGGTGAGTTCTACACGCCGCGTGCCGTTACCGACTTTATGGCAAAGATGATTAAACCGCAAATTGGTGAAAAGTGCGCAGACTTTGCTTGCGGAACGGGTGGTTTCTTAACAAGTTGGCTTAAAGAATTAAGTGAATTAAAAGATAGTGCCGATGATATCGAAAAAATCAACAATTCCGTATATGGTATAGAGAAAAAGCAATTCCCTTATATGCTTTGTGTAACCAACTTATTGTTGCACGATATTGATATCCCGAGAATATATCACGATAACACCTTGTTATATGACGTGTTAGACTATACCGATAAAGATAAGTTCGACGTTATTTTAATGAATCCCCCTTATGGTGGAAGCGAGAAAAACGAAGTTAAAAACCATTTCCCGTCAGATTTAGCAAGCAGCGAAACGGCAGACTTGTTTATGTCCGTTATTATGTATAGATTGAAAGAAAATGGTCGTTGCGCCGTTATTCTCCCTGACGGATTCTTGTTTGGAACGGATAACGCAAAGGTTGCAATTAAAAAGAAATTATTCTCTGAATTTAACTTACATACCATTATTCGTATGCCACATAGCGTTTTTGCGCCTTATACGTCTATTACAACTAACATTTTATTCTTTGATAATACGGGAGCAACCAAAGAAACGTGGTTCTATCGTTTAGATATGCCTGAAGGTTATAAGAACTTTTCAAAAACCAAACCTATGAAGTTGGAACATTTCGATCCTGCTATGGATTGGTGGAATAATCGTGAAGAAATTATCGTAGATGAGTTCCCTAAAGCAAAGAAATATACGGCTACTGAGATTGCTGAACTTAACTACAATATCGACCTTTGTGGCTATCCTCACGAGGAAGAAGAAATCCTTGCTCCACAAGACTTGATTAAAAACTACCGTGAAAAGCGAGCAAGCCTTGATGCTGATATTGATAGAGTGCTTGGGGAAATTATGGCTTTGTTAGGGGATAAAGAATGAAAGCAGAACAATTAAGAAAATCAATCCTTCAATTGGCGATACAGGGTAAGCTTGTTAAGCAGGACCCAAACGACGAGCCTGCATCCGTTTTGCTTGAACGCATCCGCGCGGAAAAGCAACGCTTAATTAAAGAAGGTAAAATTAAGAAAGATAAAGGCGATTCTATCATCTTCAAAGGTGACGATAATTGCCATTATGAGAAGATTGGGAAAGAAATCGTTTGTATAGACGATGAAGTAGCTGATTTTGACATACCTGAAAGTTGGTGTTTGTGCCGTATGCGTACTATCGCCAATATATACACAGGCAATAGCATTAACGAAACGGAAAAGCAACGAAAATATGTTGGTTTATCCGATGGTTACAATTATATCGCCACAAAAGACGTTTCTTTTGAACATACTATCAATTACGAAAACGGTGTCAAAATTCCGTATAGAGAAAACAATTTTAGAATTGCTTATAAAAACACTCCGCTATTATGTATCGAAGGTGGAAGCGCGGGAAGAAAAATTGCTATTTTAGAACAAGACGTTTGTTTTGGAAACAAACTCTGCGCATTTCAATCATTGGGAGTAAATCCCAAATACTTATATTACTACTTGCAAAACCCATTGTTTATCCAAGTATTCAAATCTAAAACAACGGGGATTATCGGTGGTGTAAGTGTAAATACTCTTAAAACATTAATTTTTGCTCTTCCACCCCTTGCGGAGCAAGAACGAATTGTTAAAGAAATAGAACGATTTGAACCATTACTCGTGGAATACGATAGATTAGAACAACAAGCAACCAAATTAGATAACGAAATCTATGATAAGTTAAAGAAATCTATCTTACAGTATGCTATTCAAGGCAAACTTGTTGGACAGGATGAAAACGATGAACCTGCAAGCGCGTTGTTAGAACGTATCCGTGCCGAAAAGAAAGCTCAACTCGGTAAAAAATACATTGAAAGTTACATCTATAAAGGTGATGATAACTGTTATTACGAACATATAGGCGGAAAAGACATAAATATCACCGAAGAAATTCCTTTCGACTTGCCTGATTGTTGGGAGTGGGCTCGACTTAATGAATTATGTTTTGAAATCTCTGATATTGACCATAATATGCCAAAATCCGTAGAAAAAGGCGTCTTGTTTTTATCAGCCAAAGACTTGTTAAATGATGGAACAATAAATTACACTCAAAACGTTAAATATATTAGTGAACAGGATTACGAAAGGTTATCAACTAAAAGCAGTCCCCAAAAAGGAGATATTATTTATTCTCGAATTGGAGCTTGTTTGGGGAAAGCGCGTATCGTAAAAGAAGATATAAAATTTTTGGTTTCATACTCTTGTTGTACGGTAAAGCCTCTACTTATAAACACAGAATATTTAAGATACATATTAGATGATGCTTTTGTATTAAATCAAGCAAAGAAAAAGACTCAATCCATAGGTGTTCCCGACTTAGGAATGGCAGAAATAAAAAAATTTAGAATCCCTATTCCACCGCTTGCAGAGCAAAAGCGTATTGTTGACAAAATCAACGAAATATTTGCAAAATTATAAGAGAAAAGACCTTCCCGACGGAAGGTCTTTCAAGTTATTCAGTTATTGGTTTTTCTTCAAATTGATTTGCATAAATTATTGGCAAAAAAATTGGCGGCATCATCGCATTTGTTGTCATATTAGCAACTAATGAGCGTAAGTGAGGAAATACCATTTGAAATCCTTGCAATTGCAAGAAATTATTTATTTCATCCATATTATCGCCTTCAATATTGAATATTCCTGACAAGCTCGCAACTAAATCTATAGGGAAAGGATTTTCTGGCGTATTACGAATTTCCACCCGAACCTCTACAACGTAGGCGTTTTCAGGAGAATTTGCTTTTCCTATTTTTTTCTGTATTTGTGGATTTAATTTAAACTCGCCAACAGGCAAATTATTGTTTTTTATTGATGCTTCATTCACAACGAATGTAACATTATTAATTTTTGTATCCATAATATCCTCCAATACTACTATTGTATAATGATGAATTAATTACAACTTGGCTAAACGAATAAATCATTTTCATTTGTTTTTCTTCTATAGGAGTAAAAGATTCTATTTTTACTCCTACAGCTTCTGCAATCTTAATTATTGTATTAAGTTTTGGTATTACTTTGCATGTTTCTATTCTTGCGAGGGCAGGTTGTTGGATTCCACATTTTTTTGCTAAATCTCTCTGAGTTAATCCTAATGCTTCTCTAGATTCTACAATTTTATTAATTATTTTTATTGTTTTTTCAGCAGCTTCAATTGTAAGTCTAGAGTCTTCGCTTCTTTCCTTTATGTTTTGAAGCATTTGATCTAAACTAATTGCATTTTTCATTATTTTTGCTCCTTTATAAAATCCTTCTTTTCTTTAATTGCTTTTTTAATTTCGTTAGGGTCAGTTGTATTTTGTTTCTTTTCCCAGCCATGCAAGATAATAAAAACGCCATCAATATAACAAAAGAAAAAGATTCTTGAAGATGACGGTCGTAGCTCGTAAATATCATCTTGAATATTTTTTATGGCATTTGCCTTGAACTTATGGTTAATATCAAAACCAAACTTTGCCAACTTATCCAAATAGTTGAAGATTTCGGTTACCTCATCCGTCTTATGTTTTTTTGAAAGTTTCTCAATATATTTTTCAAACGGTCTATTACCTGCTGGCGTTTCGTAGATTTTAATTTCGAACACGCCTAATTATTCCCATCCTTATTATATGTATTTTGATAACTTTTTTGTTATCAAGTATAATTATTATAACCATTTTCGGATAAAAAATCAAGCGTTTTTCATTATTATATCTTAAAAAAATTAAAAATCAAGATCCTACTGCCAACTTTTTTATTACCACGTTACAATTTTATCAACGATTTCTTGTTGCTCGCTAGCTGTTTTGCGTAAGTAGATACGAGTAGTTTCAATGCTTTCGTGTCCCATAAGGTCGGCGAGCAAAGAAATATCATTGTACTTTTCTAAAAAATTCTTTGCAAAACGATGTCTAAACGAGTGTGGATAGACAACCTTGGGGTTTAATCCGTACTTATACGCATAGTTTTTCAACTGTTGTGAAATTCCACGTACGGTAATTCTTTCACCAAAACGGTTCAAAAAAAGGTATCCGCTTGTGATACCTTTTTCTTGTAGCCATATTTCAGTTTCTTTCTTTAATTTGACAGGTATGTAAAGCCTACGTAGTTTTCCACCTTTTGAATACAAATCGAAATATCCCTTAAAAACGTGTTCTACTTTGATTTGTATCAGTTCGCTTACGCGCGCTCCCGTTGCCGCTAAGTAGCGAACAACGAAATACCACTCCCAATTCCCGTCTTTCTTTAGGCTGTTCTTCAAGAATTTATAATCGGCATCGCTGATAACGTTTTCTAAAAAGTTCTTTTGCTGAATTTTTACGGGAGATAGGCGTAGCTTTTCTTTTTTAATAAATTCAAGGTATTTGTTTATCGCTTGAATTCGTAAGTTGACCGTTTTAGGTTTGTAGGTTTCCATTAGGTAGCCTTTGAACGCTAAAAGGTTTTGCTTAGTTATTTCGCCAGACAGTTGATTATACATTCGTATTGTCAAAAGATAAGCCGAAATGGTGTTGTTTGACAGGTTGCCCCGTCGTAAATGTTTTTCAAATTCGTCTAACATTTTCGTTAAACCTCCTTAAATTAGTACTTATATTTTACTATTTATGGAAATTTAACGCTCGCAAAAACGCCTGCCGTAGTGAATATTCCTGTTATTATGAGAAGGTTGGTAAAAACGAGCCTGTTTTAATCGAAGATTTGCCTTTTGATATTCCCGATACGTGGATGTGGGCAAGGTTAAAAGAAGTAGTAGAAATAAATCCGCGAAACACAGTTGAAGATGAAACGATTGTTTCCTTTGTGGAAATGAAATCATTAAAAGATGGGTTTAACAATTCGTTTGTCCATGAAAAACGTGCATGGAAAACAGTAAAAAGTGGTTTTACTCATTTCCAAAACGGTGATGTTGGCTTTGCTAAAATAACACCTTGTTTTCAGAATAGAAAGTCAGCTATATTTAATGAACTTGAAAACAGTTATGGCGCAGGGACGACTGAGTTACATATTTTAAGACCATATCAAAACACTATGTTTGCAGATTATTTGCTATGGTTTGTAAAATCACCATACCTAATCGAATATGGAAAGCAAAAATTTTCGGGTACAGCAGGACAACAAAGATTTGGAACAGATGAAGTAAAGAATACCTTAATTCCAATACCGCCACAAGTAGAACAAGAGCGAATTTGCCTGAAAATAAAAGAAATGCTTAACCGCATAGAAAAAGACGAGAATTAAATCTCGTCTTTAAGCTTTGAAAAAATGTTATTAACGGCATTTACAATTCTTTTTTGTTCACCCAAAGGCGGGATAGGTATTAAAGCGAGATTTCCTCGGTCACTACCTATTCTTGGCATTTTTACGCCATAAGCCCCTGCCATAGCATAATCCACAAAATAAGGGCTCATTAGGTAGATTTGCGCAAAACGATTATTTATATTAAGACCAAAATCAAACGCCAAAATTTCAGTTGTACAGTAACCATTTTCATCTGCGATAATTACTTTGTTCAAATAAGGACGTAATTTACTATATAAAACATTACCCGCAAAAAACTTGTGTTTATCGCTTTTAGAGTTTATATCGCTCATACGTTTCTTAATTAACAGTATTCCTGTTTCTTTTTCTATATCCTCAAGGTCAAGAATCCAATCGTCACCACTAATTTCATTTGACGAGACTGTTGTACTTTTTGAAAAGTCTATAATATAACCTAATCGAGCCCAATTCCAATTTTCAGGTATATCAAATGGTATTTCGTCGGTTATATTTTTAATGGCAGAGCCGTTCTTCTCATAATAACAGTTATCATCACCTTTGTAGATATAACTTTCAACGTATTTTTTGCCGAGTTGAGCCTTCTTTTCGGCACGAATGCGTTCGAGCAATACCGCCGCAGGTTCGTCGTTGCTGTCCTGTGGAACGAGTTTGCCTTGAATAGCGTATTGCAGAATAGATTTTTTGAGTTTATCGTAAATTTCGCCGTCAAGTTTCGTTGCCTGTTGTTCAAGTTTATCATATTCGGCAATCAACGGCTCAAACTTTTCAATCTCGGATACAATTCGTTCTTGTTCTGCAAGCGGCGGTAAAGGTATCCTAAATTCGGTAATATATTCCGCTTTAACGTTGTTTATATTTGTGCCCTGTGATTGGGTTCTAATATGTTCGCGATAATACTCCGTAGCAAAAATCAATTTTAAGTATGGCGCAATAATACCAAGTAAAGGTCTAACAATACGTAAGAATGCACCAATTTGTGTGTTAAAAATATCAATATCAACATATCCAGCTTTCCCGATAACGGTTTTACTACCTGTCGATGCCACCACAATAATATCGTTTTTCCTTATTTGTTTATCGGTATCGTAGTATTTTTCGGGCAAGAAAACATCTTCTGGAAAAGTCGTTATTTTAAGATCGTTAACATTGCCTCCACGCAATATACGAATACCGTTATTACATACATCTTTTTTGTCGTAAGACACGCCGCTAATAATAGTAATGAGATTTCCAAGCCGAGTCCAGCACCAAGTATCAGGTATATCAAACGGTATTTCATCGGTAATGTTTTTAACTTCCGAACCCGTCTTCTCATAATAGCAATTATCATCACCTTTGAAGATGACGGAATCGCCTTTATCTTTTTTGATTTTACCTTCTTTTATCAGGCGTTGCTTTTCTGCGCGGATACGTTCAAGCAAAACGGAGGCAGGCTCGTCGGCAGGATCTTGCGGAACGAGTTTACCTTGAATTGCTAATTGAAGTATGGATTTTCTTAATTGTTCAGCCTTCATTTTTACCACCCAAAAGCGCCATAATTTCGCCGAGAACTCTATCAATATCAGCATCCAAACTAGCACGCTTTTCGCGGTAATTATTGATTAAGTCTTGCGGAGCGAGAATTTCTTCTTCTTCGTGCGGATAGCCGCAAAGGTCGATATTATAATTGTTATCCACAATTTCCTGCAAAGTGTATTTCTTTGCTTTTGGCGCATCGTCAACGATGATTTCTTCACGGTTGTTCCACCAATCCATAGCCGGCTGGAAGTGTTCCAACTTCATAGGCTTGGTTTTGGAAAAGTTTTTATAACCTTCGGGCATATCAAGGCGATAGAACCACGTTTCCTTTGTTCCGCCGGTTTTATCGAAGAATAAAATATTCGTAGTAATAGATGTGTACGGCGCAAAAACGCTGTGCGGCATACGAATTACCGTATGGAGATTAAATTCCGACAACAGTTTCTTTTTGATTGCGACTTTTGCGTTATCCGTACCAAACAAAAATCCGTCGGGAAGAATAACCGCCGCCCGCCCGTTATCTTTCAAGCGATACATAATAACGGACATAAACAAATCAGCCGTTTCACTGCTTGCCAAATCGGACGGAAAATGATTTTTTACGTCCGCCTTTTCATTTCCACCATAAGGGGGATTCATAAGAATTACTTCAAACTTATCCTTATCTGTATAATCCAAAACATCTCTTAGAAGTGAATTATCATGGTAGATTCTTGGCATATTGATATCGTGCAACAAAAGATTTGTTACACAAAGCATATACGGAAACTGTTTCTTTTCGATACCGTAAACGGAATTTTCATAGGCTTCAACGTCATATGTAGATGTTCTCTTTTTCTCTAATTCTTTCAGCCAACTGGTTAAAAATCCGCCCGTACCGCAAGCAAAGTCCGCAACGTGTTCGCCGATTTGCGGATTTATCATTTTTGCCATAAAATCGGTAACGGCACGGGGAGTATAAAACTCACCGGAAGCACCTGCGCTTTGCAATTCGCGCAAAATCGTTTCGTAAATTTCTCCGAAAGCGTGGCTTTCGTTGTAATCACTCAAATCCAATTCGTCGATAACGCTAATGACCTGACGGAGCAAAACACCGTCCTTCATATAGTTGTTCGCATCTTCAAAGGTAGTTCTTACGATTGCTTTCTTTATCGGGGTATCGGTTGATATTTCGATACCTTTGATAATGACTTCGCCGTCTGAATTTTTGATGTCTTTGCCCTTTAACACGGGGAATAATTTATTGTTGACAAAATCAAGAAGCGCGTCGCCGGTTAAACCTTTTCCACTTTCGTCGTGTGCCCAATTACGCCAACGGCATTGATCGGGAATAATGGACTCATAATTATCTTCGTCCATCTCCCAGTCATTCTCTTTGCTGTCATATACTTTCAAAAACAACATCCAGGCAATCTGTTCTATTCTTTGCGCGTCGCCGTTGATACCCGCGTCATTGCGCATAATATCTCTTACTCTTTTGACAAATCCAGATACATTACTCATTTGTTATGCTACCGCCTTGTAAATTTCTTGTTTTAATAGTCTGACTGCTTCGAGATAACCTTCTTTGCCACCGAAAAGTTGAGCGATTTTTGAAGGTTTACCGAACTTAGTGAAAGGATCGAGTTTCAGCACGTCGGTATCTTCGATTTCGTATATACTGCTGTCGGCATACTTATCGAGAAGCGCATTCAAAACTTCTCGCGCCGCTTCGCCATATTTACCGAAAACATTGCGTTTTTTAACGTTTTCGGCACGTTCTTTCCTTGTAAGCGGTTTTTGATTATATGCAACGTGGCAAATAAAATCGAAATCATCCACGTCGGACATATTTTCGTCCGCTTTTACTTGGTCAAGGTCAATACCTTTTTGCAAGAATAACTCGTAAATTTTTTCTTTCTTTTCTTCCGCGCTCCACGACGAAATGAAATCGCTTAACGTTGCAAATTCGCCGAAAATATTTGCTTTGGTGTAGTCGATAATGCTTTCCTGTCGCAACAGTTTTCCGTCTACGTCGTAAATAGACACGACTTTTTGCAAGACCTGAACTCTGCAACCGCGATTATCGACAACCCATTTATGTTTAGGCGGCATAGGCGGAGGTGGCGGTGGATCAATTACTGTTTCGCCCGGCGGATCAGGTGGAGTAACGTGTACGAAATTTTCATCTTGTTCCACAGGGCCGTCCCAATCGGGATCGGCAAAAAGTCTTGTAACGCCACGGAAGTCCATTATCATAAAATGCGTCTTTCCGTCCTGCTCTCTGATTCGTGTGCCGCGACCGATAATTTGCTTGAATTCCGTCATAGAGTTAATCATTTCGTCTAAAACGATCAACTTTACCATTTTACAGTCGGCGCCGGTCGAAAGCAATTTTGAAGTCGTCGCAATTACTGGATATTTTGCCGAAACAGAGATAAAATAGTCCAGTTTGCTTTTGCCGTAATCGTCGCTGCCCGTAATACGCACTACATAATCGGGATTTTTTGCAATCATATCGGCATTGCATTTTGTGAGAGCAAAGCGCATACGCTCGGCGGCATCTTCGGTGGCGCAGAAAACGATAGTTTTTGCCATACGATCGGTTGCTTTGAGATAATTCGTAACTTCTCGCGCAACCATATCGATTCTGTCCTGAATAATAATTTTATAGTCGAAATCGCTGTTGTTGTAAATACGGTCTTCTATTTCATATCCGTAAATATCGACTTGTCCTTTTCTCGGTCTCCACCCGTCGCCGATATCGGATTTTACATTGATAACCTTGAACGGCGCAAGAAATCCGTCGGCAATGCCTTCTTTAAGGCTATAAATATAAACAGGTTCGCCAAAATAGTCGATATTGGAAATCGACTGCGTTTCTTTCGGCGTGGCGGTCATACCGATTTGTGTGGCGGAAGAAAAGTATTCCAAAATTTTACGCCAACGGCTATTTTCTTTTGCCGAGCCGCGATGACACTCGTCAACGATAATCAAATCGAAGAAGTCTTTATCAAAAAGTTTGCTGTACCTTGCAAGCACTTCTTCGTCGCTTTCGTCATCATCTTCTTTTTTGTTGCCTGCGAGTTGCTGATACAGCGAAAAATAGACCTGATAAGAGGCTATCGTCGTGCGGTCGTCCTTAAGAAAATTGATTTTATGTATTACTTTTTCCAACGGTTTGAAATCGCCGCCGATTGTCTGGTCGATAAGATTGTTTCTATCGGCAAGATAAAGGATTTTTTGTTTCGCGCCCGTTTGTAAAAGACGATATACAATCTGAAAAGCGGTGTAAGTTTTGCCTGTGCCTGTAGCCATAACGAGCAACAGACGATTTTTGCCTTTTGCGATTGCATCCAACGTACGATTTACGGCATTTCTTTGGTAATATCTCGGAGGATATGTCGTCTGACTTGTATAGAACGGTTGATTGATAAAGGACAATTCCGTCTTTGACAACCCGCTACCGTCGTTTATTTCGGCATTGTATCTTGCGTATAATTCGTCGGGAGTAGGAAATTCTTCAAGAGAAATTTCTCTTTCAACGCCGGTCAAAAAATCAAATTCCTGAAAACCGTCACCGTTGGAACTGTATGCAAATTTTACGTCGAGCATTTCAGCATATAATTTTGCCTGTTGCATACCGAAAGAGATGCTGTGGTTATTATCCTTTGCTTCCACCACGGCAAGCGGGTTTGCACTATTAAGATACAAAATGTAATCGGCTTTTTTCGGCGCCTCTCTGGATGCGATATTACCTTTCAGATTGATTCGCCCATCGGTAATTTTTGTTTCCATCGTAATTTTGCCGTCCCAGTCTTTTGCCTTTATCGCCGGTGTGATGAAGTTTAATTTTATATCTTCTTCGGTCATTTGCTTTTTATCTAAAATGCTCATTTACTCCTCCTTGAATCGTTATGTTCCGATAATTTTTTATTATCGGAAGTTTGCGGGTAAAAAAATCATCGTCTTATAAATTTTCAAATTGAAAATTTTGTTAAGATTTTACGCGTTCAATTAAGTTCTTGAATATATACTCTCCCAACTGAGATCCGTTTTTTACAGGGGGTTGCGAATATATCATAGAAGCACTTAATTCCAGCGTTTTGCCTGAACGATTAACTGTTGCCCCGAAATTAAAACTATTGTAACCACTTTGCATATAACTCTCATTAAAAAGTCCGAATATACCTTTTCCGAAGCCACCATCGCTATTGTCGCTCAACCAAAACCTTACAGAGCCTGTGTTTCCGTTAAAACTTACTTTATATGTAACAACACGATATTGATTTTCAGCCTTGACAAAGCGACCGTTTATAAATTGAGCGCTATTAGAAGGCACGGTATCTGTTTTTATTTCTCTTTTGTATTGAAATGCGGGATATTGTTTTTGCGTTAAATTCAACAAAGACAAGACGCGTTTATCTGTTTCTTCAAATTCATCATTTAAAAACTTTTCTTCGGCATTCGGATCGTTAATTCTTAAATCAGGGATAAGATCAAAATCATCCGCTTTCATTGGATTATCAGACACATTTGCCGCTTCATAGGTCGTTTTATCGTTTAATCTTTTTGCCAGTTCATTTAAATTGTCGTTATAATTACCAACCGTAAAGTCTATGTAGGGAACGGATTCTAAATAGGCAGGAGTTTTCGTCTTTTCCTTTAAAACAGGAATTATACTTTTGTCGTCTTTAAAGAATCGAGAATATAAGAGTTTTGTTTCTTTTCCAACTCCGCCAATACGATTGTCTGCCCTATAAGTATAGTCAGGTGTGATAATCACAATAACTTTGTCGCTTTTTGTGATACCATCAACGATCATAGTATCCAATTCTCCATCACCACGAATTGTATCACAAGTAGCCTCAAAACCATACTTTGAACGCAAATCGTTTGTTAAGCGTGCCACCCATTTTTTATGTTCTTCATTATCCCACGAATACGAAACAAATATTTTTTTTGCCATTATTTTCTTCCTTAGTCATCAAACGTAATTCCTTTACTTTCGCAAAAGGCGTAGAATTTGCCCTGCGAAACAATTTGCGGTTCGCGGTTATCCTTTTCCCAGCGGCAAATTGTAGCGTAGGATACACCAAGTTCTTTAGCCAACGCCTCTTGCGTTAAAAGAAGTTTCATTCTTGCATATTTTACTTTTTCGGAGAATTTCATATTACACCTCATTTTTCGTCCGTACCGTCAGATAGTTTGGGCGTCTCTTCCGCCAAAACTTTCATTTGACGGATCGCCGCTTTATTCAGTTCAATAAGTCGTTCCGGTTGACTTAATCCGCGTTCTATTAGATATGCGTTCAGGTTTTCAAGATTAGAAAGGCATACAAGTTGCGACACTTCGGCATAATCGCGAATATTACCTTTTTTATCAGGGTTTTTATCTCTCCATTCACGCGCGGTCATACCAAATAAGGCAACATTCAGAACATCGGCTTCGTTTGCATAAACGAAAGACGCTTGCTCTTTTGAAATTTCAAGCGGAATAATGATATTATCTTTAATTGCATCAGTATGAATACGGTAGTTTATCTTCGCCAGTTCGCGTTTCACCGTCCAGCCAAGTTGCTTTTGCTCGTTCGCTTTGAGTCTCTGGAATTCTTTGATAATATATAAATTGATTTCGGGCGAAATCCAAGATGCAAATTGTAAGGCAATATCTTTGTGCGCATAAGTGCCTGCATTGTATTTGCCTGCTTTTGAAATGATACCAATAGCATTTACGCCATCTATCCATTTTTTAGGGGATAGTGTAAAATAATTGTGTCCGGCTTCATTTTTAAACTGGTCGAATTCGACCACGTTAAAATTCGGATTATTCAATTTTTCCCACAAACCAATAAACTCTATCGTATCTTTGCGCCTCAACCAATTTTTAACGACGTCGGCGGGGGCTTCGGAATTTTTATATCGCGCAATATCGGTTAAAGAGAAATAGTCATTTTTATTGATATGTATTTCCTGATCCAATACGGTAATTTCTTTGCTTTTCATTCGTTTGCGACCTTTTGATAATTTTTATTTTATTATAACATATTTTGACAACAAAATCAAGTACAAAGTATGCGTGAGCATGATGATTCTTCTAAAAATAAATAAAGAGCCCGCTTTCGGACTCTTTACATTACGAACTCGCTGTTTCTATTTTTATTTTTTAGTTTTCCCCAAGATTAAATACCATATGGAAACTGCGCTTTTGCGACTCCTTGTTTTACGAACCCGCCGACATTCTGGCGTTTATTTTTTCTAAAAAGAGCCGGATCTCTCCGACTCTTTGACACGAACTCGCTATTTGCTGTTTTTTGATTTTCTCAAATTCCCCAAGAGTAACTAACTAAAGTTAGACAAAAATATAAAACTTTTGGAGGTGCATTTTTAATGGCAAAAAAAG
>ENA-ORTY01000218-ORTY01000218.1-human-gut-metagenome-genome-assembly--contig:-NODE-218-length-77501-cov-3.796658_pt1 | contig 77501 bp, 70 predicted proteins | sample MGYA00241917_ERZ509198 | MGnify/ENA primary metagenome ERZ509198 (study PRJEB26280, sample SAMEA2338857) | human gut metagenome | biome: human gut; feature: human-associated habitat; material: faeces...
GAGCGCCACCTTGCCAAGGTGGAGGTAGCGAGTTCGAGCCTCGTCGCCCGCTCCATTTTCTGAAACACCGTAAACGATTTGTTTGCGGTGTTTTTTCTTTATCAGAAACGATTATCAATTCCAGGTTAAACAGGAGTCGAATGGAAAAGCAGGTTTTGAACTATTTTCAAAGCCTGCTTTTTGTGATATAATAGCTCTAATTGAGAATTGGAAGGTGGGAGACAAATGGGACAATTTCATGTAGTCAGTGAGTTCCAACCCTCCGGAGATCAGCCAGAGGCCATTGAGACACTGGTTTCCGGACTGAACCATGGAATCGAGGAACAGGTTCTCCTGGGCGTTACGGGGAGTGGCAAAACATACACAATGGCCAAAGTCATTGAACAGGTCCAGCGACCGACATTGGTACTGGCTCACAATAAAACCCTTGCAGCCCAGCTCTGCGCAGAATTCAAAGAGTTTTTTCCTGAAAATGCTGTGGAGTATTTTGTCTCCTATTATGACTATTATCAGCCTGAGGCGTATATCCCGCATACAGATACTTATATCGAAAAGGAATCCTCTATCAATGATGAAATTGAGCGGCTGCGGCATAGTGCAACTTCTGCACTGTTTGAACGCCGGGATGTTATCGTTGTTTCTTCTGTTTCCTGTATTTATGGATTGGGAGACCCAATCGATTATGCAAATATGGTCATCTCTCTCCGAACCGGTCAGACACGGAATTTTGATGAGCTGCTCCAGAAGTTGATTGAGATCCGCTACGAGCGAAACGATATTGCTTTTGAGCGAAATATGTTCCGTGTGCGTGGGGATACTATTGAGATTTTCCCGGTATATTCCAATGATAAAGCCATCCGTGTGGAATTTTTCGGGGACGAGATTGACAGAATCTCGGAGATCAATGTGGTGACGGGCAAACCCCTGCGGATCTTGAACCATGTGGCCATTTACCCTGCCAGTCACTATGTGACCACACGGGAGAAGATGGATCAGGCGGTTCAGGAAATTCGCAGAGAGTGTGACGAGCGGGTACAGTACTTTCAGGAGCAGGGAAAGCTGATTGAGGCCCAGAGGATTGCCCAGCGAACCAATTATGACATTGAGATGATCCAGGAACTGGGATACTGTTCCGGGATCGAAAACTATTCCAGAATCATCAGCGGCCGTCCTGTGGGCAGTGCACCGATGACGCTGTTAGATTATTTCCCGGAGGACTTTGTCCTTTTTGTGGATGAGAGTCATGTGACATTGCCCCAAGTGCGGGCGATGTACAACGGTGACCGTGCCAGAAAGGATACATTGGTAGAGTGCGGTTTTCGCTTGCCGTCTGCTTACGATAACCGTCCACTGAAATTTCCGGAATTTCAGGAGCGGATTCATCAGGCGATTTATGTGTCCGCAACACCGGGAGAGTTTGAATATGAGCATGCAGGACAGGTGGCGGAACAGGTGATCCGTCCCACCGGATTGCTGGACCCTAAAATCGAAGTGCGTCCGATTGAAGGTCAGATTGATGACCTGATCGGGGAAATCAATCAGCGAATCGCAGTTGGGGAGCGGACACTGGTGACAACGCTTACGAAAAAAATGGCGGAGGATCTGTCTGCGTTTTTGGGCAATGCCGGGATCAAGTGTCGGTATCTGCACCATGATATTACCGCTACTGAGAGAATGGAAATCATCCGTGATCTGCGGCTGGGCAACTTCGATGTGCTGGTGGGAATCAATCTTTTGCGAGAGGGTTTGGATATTCCTGAAGTTTCTCTTGTTGCCATCATTGATGCGGATAAGGAGGGATTTCTACGCAGTACCACGAGTTTGATCCAAACGATTGGACGCGCTGCACGAAATGCCAACGGTACTGTGATCATGTATGCAGACCGTATTACGCCTTCTATGCAGGCAGCCATTGATGAAACTAATCGCCGGAGAGAGAAACAACAGGCGTTCAACACAGACCATGGAATTGTACCGCAAACGATTGTGAAAAGTGTGCGGGATGTTTTGGAGATTTCGCAAGACGCAGATACGGCGCCGAAACGAAAGGACGGCGTGAAACTGACGGCTAAAGAACGGCGCAAAGAAATCGAGCGCCTGGAGCAGGCTATGGCGAAAGCATCCAAAATGCTGGAGTTTGAATATGCAGCTGTACTGCGTGATCGAATTATTGAATTGCGCGGGGAAAAGGACGAAACATGAAGTTTATGATATTGGACGGAAACAGCATCATCAATCGGGCTTTTTTTGGGGTGCGCCCGTTGAATGCGCCAGATGGAACGCCGACAAATGCTGTTTTTGGATTTGTGAATATTCTGCAGCGCCTGGTGGATTCTTACCACCCGGACGCTTTGGCGGTTGCCTTTGATGTACATGGACCTACATTTCGGCACCAACAGTATGATGGGTACAAAGCGCAGCGCAAAGGAATGCCGGAAGAGTTGGCGGCTCAGATGCCGATTTTAAAAGAACTGTTGGACTGTCTAAAGATCCAGCGGTACGAATGTTACGGATATGAGGCAGACGATATTCTGGGCACAGCCGGGCGGATTTGTGAGGAAAAAGGAATCGAATGCGCGATCGTCACCGGCGATAAGGATTCTTTCCAACTGATTACGGATACCTCCCATGTGATTCATATCAAGACCCGCATGGGGCAGACAGAGACCACAGAATACACGCGTCAGGTTTTTCGGGAGGAATATGGGTTTGAGCCGCCGTATATCGTGGACCTGAAAGCACTGATGGGCGATGCGTCGGATAATATTCCGGGTGTACCGGGGGTCGGCGAAAAAACAGCTAAGGATCTGATTTGTCGATTTGGTTCGCTCCAGGGGGTGTATGAAAATCTGGAGTCTGCGGACATTAAGGCCGGCGTGCGAAAAAAACTGATTGCAGGGGAAGAGTCTGCCAGAATGTCCTACGAATTGGCTACCATTACCCGGGAGGTTCCTCTGGAAATCGAGCCGGAACTGTGCAAGTGGGAAGGGTTTCAAGGAGATGGGGCGCTATATTCTCTGCTGAAACGGTTAGGGTTCCAGAAGTTCATTGAGCGTTGGGGACTGCAGGCCTCTGAAAACTCGAATCAGAAAACTTTCCTTCGGAAGTCGTTCAGCCGTATCATGCTCCAGCAGGAGAGCGATGTAAATGATGCGGTATCGGCGTTGCGGACGCATGGCTGCTGCGTTTGGTGTGAGACGGACTTTGATTCCTGTATCTTTTATCAGGCTGATTTGGAGACGGGGACGGCATATATTTTGCAAAAACAGACATACGCAGGAGTGTATGGACAGGCTCTGCAGATGCTGTTTGCTCCGGAGATTCAGAAAATCGGTCATAACATCAAAGACATTCAGAGGGAACTTTTGGACTATGGCATTTCACCCGATGGATGGGTCTTTGATACTGCGCTTGCAGCCTATTTACTGGACGCAACTGCAAGCGGCTACGAACTGGACCATCTCTGTCAGAAATATTGCGGAATGGACCTTACTCTCCCGGACGAGGCGGACAGACAGCTGACGCTTTTGCCGGATGATTCCGACCGTTTGGAGCGGAATATACAGTGTGCTGCCGCTGTGTGGGATCTTGTGGAGCCGTTGCGAGCAAAACTGTCGGAATATGGCATGGAGCAGCTATATAACGAGATTGAACTGCCGCTGTGTGGTGTGTTGGCGAAGATGGAGCATTGCGGCGTTATGATCGACCGAGAGGCGTTAGCGGATTATGGCGATCACTTGACAGAAGGCATTGAGATGCTGCAGGAAGAGATTTATGCCTTGGCGGGGGAGACATTTAATATAAATTCCCCTAAACAGCTGGGGACGATTCTTTTTGAGCGATTGATGCTTCCTACCGGGAAAAAAACAAAAACGGGATGGAGTACCAATGCAGATGTTCTGGAAAAATTGCGGGATAAGCACCCTATTATTCAGAAAATTCTGGATTATCGCACACTGACCAAATTAAAATCCACATATGCCGACGGCCTTTTGAAAGTGATTTCTGCGGATGGAAGAATTCATTCCAATTTTACGATGACTGTGACTGCTACTGGGAGATTGTCTTCTGTAGAGCCCAATTTGCAGAACATTCCTGTTCGAAAAGAGCAGGGGAGCGAAATCCGGAAAATGTTTGTGGCAGCACCCGGAAATGTGTTGGTCGATGCGGATTACAGCCAAATTGAACTCCGGTTGCTGGCGCACATCTCCGGTGATGAGACGATGCAGCGCGCCTTTCGCAATGGGGAAGATATCCATGCCGTGACAGCGTCCCAAGTATTTGGCGTACCGTTGGCAGAAGTTACGCCGTCTATGCGTTCTCACGCAAAAGCAGTGAACTTTGGAATCGTGTACGGAATCTCGGCTTTTTCTCTGGCGCAGGATATAGGCGTTTACCAAAATGAGGCAAAAGCTTACATTGATGCCTATTTGGAAAAATATCACGGTGTTCGGACATATATGGAACGGATCATTGAAAGTGCCAAAGCTGATGGATATGTTTCTACAATTTACGGCCGGCGCCGGTATCTGCCGGAACTGAGAGTATCTAATTTTAATACGCGCAGTTTTGGAGAACGGGTGGCGCGGAATATGCCGATCCAAGGTTCTGCGGCAGATATTATGAAACTGGCGATGGTTCGCGTACAGCGAAGGCTGGAGCGTGAGGCTATGCAGGCGAAAATGATCCTTCAGGTACATGACGAACTGATCGTGGAATCTCCGAAAGAGGAGGCAGAGAAGACTGCCCAGATTTTGCGGGAAGAAATGGAACAGGTGGCAGCGCTTTCCGTTCCCTTGACAGTGGATGTAAACTGGGCGGAGAACTGGATGGAGGCGAAGGGATGAATCTGGTGATTACAGATGCACAGAAGTGTCATGTCCCGGAAATTGCACGGATTGAAACAGAGTGCTTTTCAGATCCGTGGTCAGAATCATCGATCTGTTCACAACTGACTGGGCCAAACCATGTATTTCTTGTTGCATTGGATGGAGAACGGCTCATCGGCTATGTTGGACTAATGTATGTTTTGGATGAGGGCTATATTGCCAATGTGGCTGTGACAGGAGAGTATCGACGGCAGCATGTGGCTGACGCGCTGATCCAGGAACTGATACGCAGAGGAGAGCAGCTGCAGCTGCGTTTTCTGACATTGGAAGTGCGTGTGAGCAATACACCGGCGCAGACACTGTACCAAAAACATGGGTTTGAGCCAGTTGGGCTACGGAAAAAATATTATGAAAAACCCAGGGAGGATGCACTCCTCATGACTTTATATTTGAAGGAAGAAGACACATGATTATTTTATCGGTTGAGTCATCCTGTGACGAGACAGCGGTGGCATTGGTAGAGAACGGCCGAAAGGTGCTGTCCGATCAGATTTTCTCTCAAGTAAATCTTCATTCGATCTACGGCGGAGTTGTGCCGGAAATTGCGTCCAGATCCCACACGGAAGTGATCAGTATCCTGGCAGAGCGTGCAATCCGCGAGGCAGGGATCTCCAAGAAAGAGATCGATGCAGTTGCGGTTACTTATGCGCCGGGGCTGATCGGTGCGTTGTTGGTGGGCGTGAATTTTGCAAAGGCGGCGGCACTGTCTTTAGGTGTTCCGCTGATCCCGGTACACCACCTGCGTGGGCATATTGCAGCCAATTACCTGGCATTTCCGGAGCTGGAGCCGCCGTTTCTGGCCTTGGCCGTCTCCGGCGGTAACTCTATGATCGTTGATGTACGGGACTATACAAAAATGGAGATCGTGGGTGCCACGAGGGACGATGCTGCAGGCGAGTGTTTTGACAAAACGGCAAGAGTTTTGGGCCTTGGTTACCCTGGCGGGAAACCCATCGACGATTTGGCGCAGGGGGGCGATGACACACGGTACAAGCTGCCTTTGGCCCATGTGGCAGATAATCCTTATGATATGAGTTTCTCTGGGCTAAAAACGGCAGTGATCAATCTTGCCCACCAGGCAGAACAGAAGGGAGAAGAGCTGAATCGGTCGGGTTTGGCTGCATCCTTCTGTAAGGCGGTTAGTGACAGCTTGGTTCCGCGTACTATCCGGGCTGCAAAGGATTTAGGGCATAACAAGGTCGTTGTGGCCGGTGGAGTGGCTGCAAACTCCCGTATTCGCCGTGATTTTGAGAAGGCCTGCGAGGAGAGCGGCTTGCAGCTCTATTTCCCGCCCCTGAAATTGTGCGGCGATAATGGCGCTATGATCGGCGCTCAGGCCTATTATGAATTTTTGGCCGGCAACACTACCGGGATGGATCTGAACGCTTACGCAAACATGGGTATCTGAAACGGGGAATGGCAATGGAAATTCATTCAGGACATAGAGAGCGAATGAAAAAGCGTTTCCTGGAGACCGGCCTCAACGGGTTCGATGATGTGAATGTACTGGAATTGCTGTTGTTTTATGCCATCCCGCGGCAGGATACCAATCCGGTGGCACATGCTTTGTTAGAGCGTTTTGGGAGCGTTCATGGCGTCTTTGAGGCGACGGTTGACGATTTGAAAACGGTGAAAGGGGTTGGGGAAAACGCAGCGATCCTTTTGCACTTGATTCCCCAAGTCTGCAAGCGGTATATGTTCAGTAAAAAGAAACGGAACGAAATCATCACTTCGTTGGATGATCTGTATCAGTATATCTTGCCGCTGTTTGCCTTTGATGCTGAAGAATTTCTGTATATGCTCTGCCTGGACAGTGGGAATCGTGTCCTGGATTGTTCGCAGATTTCTCAGGGGGCTGTCGATACAGTGAATGTCAACAGCCGGAAGATCTTGGAGGTAGCGGTTGCGCGTCATGCGTCCAAAATCGTGCTGGCACATAATCACCCAAGCGGAATATTGACTCCGTCTTATGCGGATATCGAAATCTCCAAAAGGCTTGAAAGTGCTCTGAAGGTTTTTGAGATCGAATTGATGGATCATGTGATCGTAGGAGACGGCGAGTGTATCTCTATGCGGAGAGAAGGCTGTTTTTGACCTTCCATTCCGGCGTGACAACGGGTACGTGGATAACTGCGTTAAAAGATGTTGGAAACTCTGTTGGAATGTTGATAACTATTTGAAATCCTGTGGATAACCCTGGAAAATGTGATGGGTTTTGCAAGGAAAAATTGGAGATTCTACCAAGAAAATCTCCATTTTTTCACACTGTGCCGCAAGAATTTGTGCGATTTACGAATTGACTTTTTTGCATTCGGTAACTAAAAATCTTCAAATTGCTCGAGAGAATTACAAAAGTTATTTTATCACGAATAGTAATCCTCCAAAAAATACAGAGGGTAATTATGTACCGCTGTCAAGTGCCTTGTACAAAAAAACGCTTGGAGAGCCACTGCTCTCCAAGCGTAAGATAGGTTTTGGATTAAAATTGGGCGGGAATTATTCCATAGAAAAAATCGTTTCTTCCGGGCTTTCAAAAAGCTGAATACCGTGGAGAATGTGGACTTTCATGGCACTTTTCACGCCGACAGGGTCGCGAAGTTTTATAAAGTTCATGATATACCGGTGATCATTCGCCACCATGTCCTGTATCTCTGTATATTCGATTAAGAGAAAAAGGTTTTTGATGGCATCATTGATGATATGGATGATCTGCTCCAGGAAAGGATTGTGACAACTCTTTACGATTGCAGTATGGAACTGACGGTCGCATTCACTCAAATCTTTTCCTTCTTTATAGAGCTGTTCAATCGTTTCTTCGAGTTGTATGATCTCCTGCATCTCCTCATCTGTCGCACGAATCACTGCCAGTGCAGCAACTTGCGGTTCAAAAATCAGGCGCGCCTCATACAGGTCTTTCACATTAAGCTGTAGATGCATTAGATCCTGGAATCCGACATCCGTCCCGGAAGGCAGTTGTTCAGCAACAAAAGTGCCGCTTCCGTGCCGCACCTCCAATAGTCCCCGTACTGCTAGGGTGCGGATTGCCTCTCGTAAGGTGGTACGGCTGATATGGAAACGGTTGGACAGTTCAATTTCGTTGGGCAGTCGATCGCCCGGTTGGAATTCATTTCCCTTTAAAATCAAGTCGGAAAGTTCATCAGCTGTTTGCTGCGCTCGACTTTTTCGATCATTTACTTGCGCCACGGTGCAACACTCCAAAAGTCAGACATCAGTTGTCTGACAAATTTTATGGACATATTATAACTTTTCCTGTGGTAATATGGAATAATAGATATTTATTTAACAAAATGAGAACTGATCGGAATATTCTCTTTTCTCCTTGACATCCCATAGGAAATAGAATATATTAGTTCCAATTACTGATTCTAATAGTGAGATAGAGTTAATTTGCGCATGAATGTGCAGATTTTGGAGGTTTCCATGAGCGAGAAAAAAATTGCGATCATCACGGATTCGTGTACAGATGTACCCAAAGAGGTTTTGGATCAGTACGGGATCTATGTTTTGCCCGTTATGGTGCAGTACTCTGACCGGGCATATTTGGATCGCGTTGAGATCACGGAAGAGGAAGTATACGCACGACTGGAACAGGAAATTCCGACGACTTCGCTACCGTCTCCCAATTTGATTTTGAAAACATTCGATAAAATCGTTGCAGATGGATACAATACGGCAGTTGTGGTGACCATGTCAAGCGGCTTGAGTGGCACTTATAATGCAATCAGAATTTTGGCAGAAGATTATGAAGGTCTGGATATTCACATGATCGACACCAAAAATATTGGTATTGGTGCCGGCTTTGGTGCGATCGCTGCAGCAGAACTTGCCGCCAGCGGCCACAATTTGAAGGATGTCTTGGTTGGTACCAGGGAGAGTGTTGCGAATACAAAGATTTTCTTCTCCTTAAAGACGCTGGAATATCTTCGCAAGGGTGGGCGGATCGGTCTTGTTACGGGAATCATCGGTAATGTGCTCAATATAAAACCGATCATTTCCTGCAATGAGGAAGGTGTCTACTATAATGTGAAGATGGTCAGGGGCGAGAAACAGTCTCTGAAGGAGATTGTTCGTTTGGCAAAGGAATATGCGTCCCAGTTTAAGGAATATAATGTTGCTGTCTGTGATGGAGCAGCTCCCGAGGATGCAAAGACCCTTCTGGAAACGATTCGGGAGAATTTTCCCAATGCAAGAAACATCTATCACACCCATGTCAGCCCCGCACTGGTAGTTCATACAGGACCGGGATTGATTGGGATTGGTGTGCAGAAAATCGTGGCCAAATGAAACTGGACGAGGTGCATAAAAAAGCGACGGAAATTTTTCCGTCGCTTTTGTCTTTATTCTGTCGAACAGATATGATACAATGAACAATATAAAACAGATAGGGAATTGACAATGAAAAGTACAAAATTTTGGACGATCTTGATCGGCGCATTGTTATTGGTATGTGTAGTAGCGTCTGCGGGTATATATATGATGCGCGGGACTGGGAAAATTGCAAACATTTATCAGGATGGGGAACTGATACGGTCGATTCATTTGGAGACTGTGACGAATCCCTTTTCTTTTTCCGTTTCTGCTCCGAATGGCGGATCTAATCTGATCCAAGTCATGCCGGGGAAAATTTGCATTGCGGAGGCAGATTGCCCCGATCAGGTCTGCGTGGAAACGGGATGGATCGAAGATGGTGTGCTGCCAATCGTATGCCTGCCGCACAAATTGGTTATCGAAATCTCTGACGGCGGACAGGCGATCGATTCAGCTGTACAGTGAGGTGTTCTGGTGTCTGCAAAACAACTGACGCGCGACGCACTGCTTTGTGCGATCGCTTTGACAATTTTTATGATTGAGGCTCAGATCCCCGCGTTGGTGCCAATTCCGGGGGTCAAATTGGGTTTGGCAAATATTGTAACGGTTTTTGCCATTTTTGTTTATGGTCCAAAGGATGCGCTTGCGATTTTGTTGGTACGCGTAGTGTTGGGGAGTATTTTCTCAGGACAGATCACAACGATTCTATACAGTTTGGCAGGGGGATTACTTTGCTTTTGTGTGGTGGTCCTGATTCAGAAAATTTTAACGGAACGGCAGATTTGGGTAGCAAGCGTGGTTGGGGCCATTTTTCACAATATTGGGCAGGTCCTTGTGGCAATGCTCATTACCTCTACTTGGCGGCTGGTTGTGTATTTGCCGATTTTGATGGTATCCGGGATTCTTGCTGGATTATTTACGGGGCTGTGTGCCCAATTCCTGTACGGAAAATTGAAAAATCTCAGACAATTTTAAGCACAGAAACATGAAATATCTGTTAGTTGATATTTCTGTAGAATTTTGTAAAACTTTTGGTGTGCAACATTCGTCTAACATGATGATAGAAAAAATAAGCAGCCCATAGATTGTGCGCTGTGTGAAAAGAAAGGCATTCGATTCATGATGCAGCAGACGCGTTCTGTGAAATATATTCCTGGATTGGATGGACTGCGGGCTATCGCCATTATTGGTGTTGTATTATACCATTTATACCCCGGAACCGTTCGTGGCGGTTTTCTTGGTGTTTCGCTGTTCTTCGTTATTTCAGGATATTTGATTGCAGTGACAACTGAATATGCATGGGAAACCGGAGCGTTTTCTATTGGGAACTTTTATTGGAAAAGGATCCGGAGACTGTATCCTTCCTTGCTGATCGTAATTTTAACGGTGATTTGTTTTATGACGATTTTTGCACCGTTTACTATGCGTGGAATTCGGACGGAGCTGCTGAGTTTGTTTGGTGGATTCAATAACTGGTGGCAGATCACACAAAATGTTTCTTATTTTTCCAGGCTGATGAATGCCTCGCCGTTTACGCATATGTGGTCCTTGGCTGTAGAACTTCAGTTTTATCTGATTTGGCCGTTCCTTTTGTTTTTATACCAAATATTTCGACAGAAGGGTCGTGCGTGGATCGGGATGCTCCTGTTTGCGGGATTGACGATTGCATCGGCTGCGGAAATGTGGATGCTTTATGAGCCGGGAACAGATCCTTCGCGGATTTACTATGGAACTGATACCAGGCTGTTTTCACTGCTGATGGGAGCGACGCTTGGACTTTCCCATTGCAAAAAAAGACCGGTACACCAAGCAGGGAAGAGGGGATTCTGTGCGCTGTTTGGCTTGCTGATGGCGGCGACATTGCTGCTGTTTGTATTTATGGATGGCCAGCAGCCCGCAACCTACCAGTGGGGAATGTTCTTTTCCAGTATGCTGTTTACGGGGATGGTGGCGATCGCTGTAGATCCAAGGCTGCCGATCGGACGCATACTGGATTGCAAACCATTGCAGTGGATTGGAAAACGCAGTTATGAAATTTATTTATGGCAATATCCCGTGATGTTCTTGTTTCAGAAACTGTATCGCAATGCAGTCAGGCTGGAGTGGGTTCTGTTTCAGGTTGCACTGTCTGTGTTGCTGGCAATGGGACTGTATCATCTCAGGCCGATACTATCTTTTAGGGAAATGAAAAAATTTATGAAAAGTAACCATGTGCATCCTCTTCGGAAAGGAATGGTCGTGCTGCTCGCGGCGACGATCTTGACAGTCAGCGGCTGTGGCATCGCACAGGCGCCGGCAGATAAGATGACGGAAGATCAAAAACAACTGCAAGAGGAACTGAAAGAAAATCAAGAACTTTTGCAGCAGCAAAAACCTGTTAGTACGCCGGTGCCACCTCCGGTGTCCACTGAGGGACCGGCAGAAACACCTGTTCCAATACCAACGCCAACCTCGGATGGGACAGAAACAGAGAGTCCTGTCTCTGGTGACATTACAGCGGTAGGGGATTCCGTCATGTTGGGAGCTGTACCTGCATTGCAGGAAACGTTACCGGGATGTGTGATCGATGCAACAGAATCCAGACAGGTCTGGGATGGTCTGAAAGTGATCAAGGCACTGGATCAGAACGGCCAGTTGGGAGATACGGTCATCATTGGGTTGGGAACCAATGGAATCTTCAAAACGAGCACTGCACAGGATATTTTGGATTATTTGGGGCCTGATCGAACGGTATATTGGGTAACGGCATACGGAAAATACCTGAAATGGCAGGCGGATGTCAACCAACTGATTTTTGATCTGGCAGAAGAAAATGAAAATGTTCATATTTTGGATTGGGCAGCGGCGGCACCTGAGCATCCGGAATGGTTTTATGACGATGGACTGCATCTGAATGCAACCGGACAGACAGGCTATGCAGATTTTATTGCCCAGGGAATCTCCCAGTAAGGGATAGAGCTGAAAGAAAACTCCCGGCACTGAATTTCTCAGTGCCGGGAGTTTCTTGGTTTGTCCTATATTCAAAAATTTTTATTCTCCGATTACCGAAACTTCCAGACCGTTGACGGTCACAGTGGAGTCTATGGGAATCATCAGGTATCTGCGTCCGTTGATCGTCCGCGTTTCTATCAGATAACTGTTTTCCGGAGAAATGGAGAGTTTCGTTTCTGCTGTTTGTATTTCAAACTTTTTGCTCTCGATGATATTACTGGGATTCAGCGCAGCATGTTCCCCATACTTCTGGGTACATGCCTGTTGGAAGGCCTCTACTTTTTCAGAGGATACCCCGCTGTTGAGCAGCACTTTTTCCAGATCGCTTACAGAAAGCATTAAGGTTTCCGGGTCTTTGCTCTCTTTGTGTTCTGCGATCCTGGCAGACAGCTGCTCGTGGACAGATTGAACCACATCATAACTGCATTCCTTCTCCAGAACACCGCTCAGAATCGAATCAAAAGTTTCTTTTTGCTCCACGGCGGACATGGGCGGTTCGATGCGAAAAAGGGAGTCAATGACTTCCTGATGAATTTCTCCGGCATTTTTGCTGTAAAAGAGTGCATTGTATATATTGGTGGAACGGTTATCGAATGCGGGGAAAAGAAATCCTAATTCCGGAGAAGAAACGGTATTTCCAGTGGAACAGCTGTGAAACTCATTTTCCTCATGGTAGAATCTCAGTTCTGTGGTGGCTGGTTTTACCGGGCAGATGCTGCATACAAAATACTGAAAAACCTCGTCGGAGGCATCTGCCTGGATACTGTCGTCCTTTCCCCGGTGGGGAACATCGTAGCTGTCTGCAGCCAGTAGAATCAGATAATTTCGCTCGCCCATATCAATGGAATGGATGATGGTCTGACAGAGCTGCTGCCGGGCATCTATATCCTGCAGGGACGTTTTTCTCAGTTTCTGCAGCAGTCGATGTTCTTCACTATCCATCACCTGCTGGGTAGAGAAAACAATATCGATGAGATTTTTCCCCAAAGCGCCGGAGAGAGATTTTTTCAGCAGCGCCAGATACATGGAGGATTCTTCCTGGGGCATCATACCCAGAGAGGAATCGATCCAGGAGATGACCTCTCGATTGCCGTTAACATAGCACCCATAAATGTGTGTAATATTGTTTCTGTCCTGGCGAAAACGCCGGCGGATCTCGTTTAATTCTTTTTGATTCATATTTTATCCTTTCTATTCCCGCTGATCGGATGTGGATATAAGAGAACATCATTATACTCTACTCACATATAGAGCGTCAAGCAAATGAACCCCCTCGGAATTGTTTTAAAACAATTCCGAGGGGGATTGCCGCAGGGGGAAGTGTGAACTTCTCGTCTGTTATTCAGGATGGTTCAAATTATGCATCCGTTTTCTTTACAGAGGGGTTCCGTCTTTTCCGCCGAATGACAACGGCAACAGCGGCGAGAAGGACGAAAATCAAAATCAGGCCGATCCACATCAGGGTATACCCAGTGGATTGTGCGATGCAGATCTCGACCTCCGAGGCTGTGCAGGGGATACGGAGGAACGACCCTTCTTCGGTGAAGGAAGACTTTTCCCAGGTTTCCCCGTCGATAGAGATCCAAACTTCGGGGTGTTTGAGGTCTGCGGGGGTCTTGATGCGTACAGCCTGGAAAGTCTGTTCCGGATCGCTCAGTGTCACCAAAATCTGCAAGACAGGATCTGGAACCTCAGCAGAGCGGTCCATAGTTCCCTCCACAGTTTGGATAGAGGTTTGTGGCTTGAATGTACCCTCTACCAGTGCATCTCCACTCTCATTGAACAAGGTAGTTTCCCAGGGGGTGTATTCCGCATCTACAGTCATATCGAACACCAGATGCTCTGTGTCAAAGGGTTCCCATTCACCGTAAAATCCCTCTTTTTTCGGAACACTCGGCATCCGATCATCGGAAAGTGCATCACCGTAGCGGAATACACGGGAAGTGACGATGTGACCGTCTGCGGTAAAGGTCAGTGTGAATGCTTTTAGTTCATCCGGGACATTTGGCTCTTCCATCAAGGTTTCGTAGCTGATGTTCTGCGCTTTCCCGTCGTAACTGATACCGTCAATGGCCCCCAAGCGGTCATCTACAAAATAGTTTTCGGACAGGGTTCCATCTGCAATACCTGCGATCGCACCTGTGTACGGGCAGCTTTCATCCACACGGGCAAATACACGGCAGTTCAAAATGTTTTCTCCCTGTCCGGCAATGCCACCCAAATACCGCAATCCTTTGATGTGACACTTTACCCAACAATTTTGGATTGTTGATTCCGAAGTGCCGGCAATGCCGCCTACATAGGCGCCCGATGTGCTTTCCAGATCACCGTAAGATTCACATCCATCGACTAACCCCAGATCCATCAGACCCACTGCGCCGCCGATAGAATCTTTTCTGCCGGTGACTTCACCGTGGTTTACACTATCTCGCAAGATTGCCCGAGTAAAATACTGAAAACGGGGTGTGTTGGAGCCGTTTCGATCTACATCATCCTCAGGGTCAAAATCGAATTCGATGGCCATGGCGCCCACCAATCCGCCGATATTCAAATCGCCTTCAATGGTACCGCGGTTCATACAGGCACTGACTGTGCCGGTTGTAGGACTGTTGGTCGTTTCCAGAGGTACAGTGTCGGAAATATCCACGATCAACTCGTGTTCACCAGTTTCATCTTCTGTCAACTGTTTCCGCAGCAGGCCCACAATTTTGGAAAACTGCTGGTTAATCTGTTTCAAATCGGAAGTGAGCTGATCGGTGGTTTGGACTGCAGTCTGGTTGAGGCTTTCCAGTTGCTCACTCAGACTGCCCAATGTGGAATTCAGGTGATCTTGTGTTTGATGGAAGGAGCTGTCCAGCTTGGGCAACTGCAGGGGGTCTGCGTCTGCCTCCTGGCGTACGATATCTTCCAATTTATCCATAGCTGTTGAGAGATTCCAAGTGCTGTCACTGAAGAGAGACAGTGCAGTTTTCATGGATTCAGAGGCAACTGCCGCAAGGGACTGCACTTCCCGGAAAGCGCTTTGCGCATGGTCGGAGCTGGTCCGGAAGGACTGTGCGGCATCCGCAAAGGCATGTAAAGCATCTGCCAAATCAGAGAGAACATCTCCAAAAGAACTGCTGTCGTTCAGGGCGGAAGGAAGAGGCATCACAGCAGCACTACATAGTTGGGCTGCTTCGGCCATGGATTCCAACGCAGATTGGGCATCCTCCAAATCAGATACGGTTTCATCCAGAGAGCCTTGCTCTTCTTCTGGAACGACGAGTTCCCCCATGGAATCAGTCAGGTCCCCAGTGCTGCCAGAAAGATTTCCTAAGCCTTCCGAAAGATCTCCCAATGCGTCTGTCAGATCCTGCGTGCCGGATTGCACACCGCCGGGATCACCCAGGGAGTCGATGATTTTTATGATTGCATTATGAATACTATCAAGCGCTTGACCAACTTGTGTAAGTCCGGTTTCCATAGAATCCAGTGCTGCGTGGATTTCACGGTACACTTTCGAGTTTGGATCGTTTATCGTGTCCATAGTGTCCAATGCGTTTTCCAGCATGGTGCAGGCATTACTCAAGTTGGCGCTGAAGGATTGTAGGTCATTCAGTGCGGGAGACATCTGATTCAGCACACGAGAAACACGGGCGCTCAAATCATTTACAGTATCGATACTGCCGCTGCCCCATTCTTCAATGTCTGTTAGAAGACTGTCCAGATCGACTCTGGCATCATTGGTTAGGGTATTGAGACCGGTCAATTCCGAAGAGATCGATTGGCTGGAACTCTGGGCATGGGTCAAGGTTTGGTCCATTAAAGTACTCAGGCCATCCAACGCATCAAACAACTGCATGAGCGTATCTTCTTTGAATTGGAGCTGAGTATATGGCTCCATTTGACCGACAATGCCGCCCACATCTTTTCTTCCTTGAATGTGTCCAGCATTTACGCAACCGTCCATATAGCCAGCCTGTCGTCCGGCGATGCCGCCCACATTGTACCCAGTGTGCGGGTATCCGACATTGGCATAGTTGGTACAATTCTGTAAAATCCCTTTGGAAAATCCAACAATGCCGCCGCTGTCGGTACAGGCCGGGACATTTTGCGTATCGTTCAAGTTGCTCCAATCCAAGTTATCCAAATCTGTAGATACTGTGCTCATGTGTGTATTCACATCTGCACGATTGATGCAGAGGATCACACTGCCATAGTTTTCGCCAGCAATTCCGCCGGTGAAGTGATCGCCGCTGATGTTGCCGCTGACAGTACAGTTGAGAATCTCACCGTCACCTTCATTGACACCGGCGATGCCGCCGACTCGATTCGTGCCATCCACCGTGCCGCGGAATGTACAGTGGGTGATTGTTCCGGCATTGGTTCCGACGATACCGCCCAGGGTATCGGAGGCACCATCTGGATAAACCGTACCCGAAACGGTCAGATTCTGAATAACGGCGCCGGACTGCACATAACGGAACAAGCCGATATGGGAACCTTCCCGGGTGATCTTTACACCGCTGATGGTAAATCCGTTCCCGTCGAAGGTTCCACCAAAAGTGGGAATTATCGTTGTATCGGTTAAATGCAGATCCGTTTCGAGAATGACCTGTTTGTCCTGGGACCATGTATCCAGTGTGCAGTTTTCGGCGAACTGATTCCATTCGTCAAGATTCCGAATATGAATAACAGTTTCCTCTGCGTGAACCGGTAGGGGAGAACACTGCATCAGGAAACAAAGTACCAAAAGCAGAGCGCTGATGCGGCGAAGAAAATGTTTCTGTTTCATGTTACTGCACCTCGCTTTCATTTTCCAGTTGTCGTGGAATGTCGTCTTCTTCCTGTGGTTGGATTACTCCGGTGTCAACAAATGCGGAGATGGAACCTTGGATCACACCACGGACATCCGCATCAACAATGCCGTTGACATAACCCCGGACATGTCCCTTGACGGCCATATTGCCGCTGGTCGTGGTATGATTGATGATACTTGGTTTGAACTGGAAAGAGGTGTGCTCAATGATTACATCACCCAGCAGCAGTACCTGCGGCAGAACGAACAGCACCAAAATCATGGAAATAATGGTACCGCGTCCCAAGCACTCACCGATAGATGCGACCGTCGGTTCAGAGGAGAGCAGTCCGATCAATGCGCCGGCAGAAGCCAAAATTGTACCGGAGGTGATAATGGTGGGGAATGCTGCGTTCAATGCATCCACGATTGCATCTTTGGGATCCATTTTCTCACGCAATTCCATGTATCGGCTGGAAATCACGATAGCATAATCGATATTTGCGCCCATCTGAATAGAGCTGACGATCAAATAACTCATAAAGAAGAGGTTTTTGTGCATCATATAGGGGAAAGAGAAGTTGAGCCAGATACTTCCTTCAATGACCAGGATCAGCAGAACAGGAAGTCCTGCCGAGCGGAAAGTGAAAACCAGAACAATTAGGACGAAAAGTGCCGAGAGAATGTTAATCAGGATATTATCGTCTACAAAAGAGCTGGATAAGTCATAATCACTGGTGGATTCACCGACAACATAGACATTGTCGTAATATCGCTCGCCAACGGTATGCAGTGTTTTTAGGTAGTCAAAAGTTTCCTGAGATTCTTCCGGAAGATCCAACTGCAAAACGAATCGAGTGTAGTCTTCACTGGAAAGCTGAGCTTTCGCATCTACTAATTGATTGTGCAGGTCATTGAGCGTTTTTGCAATCTCTCCATCAAGTGACAGATAACCGGCCTCTTTCTGGTCGTAAATAAACATGAACATATCGATCAAAGGTACGCTGTAATCCTCGATTCCACTGACGATCTGTCCATAGCTGCCCTGATCTGCTGCATAGGCTGTATATACCAACTGTACTAACTGATAATCAATATCCATCAGCTCGGAAAGCTGTCTGGCAGTCAGTTGGTCGGTGAGCATATAGCCGTCTTTGATTTCTACATTGGCAAGTCCGGTGACGGAAACCACATGGTCCATTTTTTCAAGTTCGGACAGTAATGCAGACTCTTTGGAGTAATCTCCGGAGGGAACCAGCATCGCCATGGTATTGGTGCTGCCGAAGGTATCGTTGACCTTTTTCTCTGCAATCTGAGATTCATTCTGTTTAAAGGTTTCCAACGTGGAGTAACCATACACATACGGGCAGCGATTAGACAACAAAAAGGCCCCCACCAGAATCACTGCAAAAATCGGAGGAATAATGTAGCGGGTTTTCACAGCCAGTTTACCGATGGCAGTGATTTTGGGGACAAAGTTTTTGTGATGGGTCCGATCGATCCCTTTGGAGAAGACCATCAGGAGACCGGGCATCAAAGTGAACACGGAAAGCAGGCTGAGTATGATGGCCTTGACCAGAACAATGCCCATATCATAGCCGATACGGAACTGCATGAACATCATGGCAATCAAACCGGAAATAGTAGTCAAGCTGGACCCGGCAATTTCCGGAATGGATTTGCTCAGAGCCTGAATACAGGCCTCTCTCGGTTCCAGATATTCCCGCTCTTCTGTGAAACGGTGACACAAAATAATGGCGTAGTCTATGGCCAGCGCCAACTGCAAGATGACAGCTACGGAGTTGGTGACAAAGGAAATCTCTCCCATCAAGTAGTTGGTACCCATATTCAGTAGCGCCGCTGCGCCGAAAGTCAACAACAGGACGGGGATCTCCAGATACGTTTTGGAGGTGAACAGCAGAACCACAATGATAATGACCACTGCAATGAGCATGACGATCCGCATCTCTCCGTCCAGGGTATCGTTGATGCCGTTACCGACCTCACTGCTGATGTAATAGTCATAACCGGACAGCAGTCCCTTAATGATCTCCATGGCCTGCCCACTGATGGGGTCTGAGGTTTCCCCGTCAAAGGTGATGGTATAGAGCGCTGAGGCCTCTGTGTAATAATCGGATAAATTTGCTGAATCGTTGTCTGGATCATAAAACTCAACGGAGGTGACTCCATTGACGCGTTCCAGCGTATGCCCCAGGGTGATTGCTTTCTCTAAAGGAATGTTAGAGACCATGACTCGCGCGGAGGCGTATGTCGTAAAGTTATCTTCCATGATCGTCAGTCCCTGCCGCGTTTCTGTTTCTTCCGGCAGATAACTGGTGATGTCATCATTGGTCTGGACCCATCCGGACGAAAAAACAGAAAAGATACAGGAGAGCGTAAACACCAGGAAGAAGAAGTTTCGTTTATCCACAATAAATGTGGCTACTTTCTCCCATATTGACTTTTTTTCAGTGGATTCCATTTGCACCCGCTCATCCTTTCCCACGAGTTTTACATTTATTTTTACGCATCTTTTGATTATATTGTTGTGAAAACAGGAATACCATAGACAAAACTCCATTTCGTGTATAAAAGAAGGAAAGTTTACAGTTTGTTTATAGAAATGGATAAAAAACAGCGTGGAGCGCATAGCTCCACGCTGTGAAAACGATTATTGATCACTCAGCACATCGGATAGAACGTTCTGCATGTCATACAGACCGGGGGTTTTGACGCTGCACATGTAGATCGCAGCTTTTACAGCCCCTTCTGCAAAAACATCCCTGGACATGGCAGTGTGTTTTAACTCCACAACTTCCTGTGCGCCGGCAAAAATCACTTCATGTTCTCCGACGATATTGCCGCCGCGGACAGAGGAGATCCCAATTTCCTTTTTCTCCCTGGCTTTTCGAACACTATGGCGGTCATACACATAGTCACTTTCTGTTTTTCTGCCGGAGGCTGCCGCGTCTGCCAGCATGATGGCGGTGCCGCTGGGAGCGTCAACTTTCCGATTGTGGTGCCGCTCCACGATCTCAATGTCATACTCTTCACCGAGAACTGCTGCTGCACGCTTGACAAGCAGCATCAGGAGGTTAATACCCAGAGACATATTACCGGAACGGAAAACGGGAATCGTCTTGGAGGCCGTTTCGATTTCCGCCAACTGCTGTGCCGAGTAGCCAGTGGTACACAGCACCGCAGGGATTTTCTTCTCTGTACAGTAACGCAGCAGAGAAGTCAGGTTGGCGGGGTTGGAAAAATCAATCAGCACATCAGCCGGACCGGTATATTCCATTGGGTCGGAAAAGACCGGAAACTGATTTTTCTGTATCGGCGTGCGGTTAATTCCGGCAGCAATCGTTACCAGTTCGCTGGATTGACAGATTTTAACAATGGCCTGCCCCATGTGCCCGTTGCAGCCGGAAACAATAATTTGAATCATCTTTTGTACAACCTCTCGTCAGATCAAATCCAGATTTTTCAGACTTGCTTTCAGAATTTCAAGGTTCTTCTCCTGCATATCCACCAACGGCAGACGCAAATGCCCGACCTGCATTCCCATCAGATTCATTGCGGTTTTTACGGGGATAGGGTTGGTTTCGATAAACAGGGTGGAGAACAGGTCTGCATATTTCATATGGATGGCCTGCGCAGTCTGGAAATCACCATTCAGTGCAGCCTGGCACATATCGGCTACAGCGCGGGGAACGACATTAGAGGCAACGGAGATGACGCCTTTGGCGCCCAGTGCCATCATTGCGACGGTATTGTCATCATTGCCGCTCCAAATGTTCAGTGCGTCTCCGCAGAGATACCGGGTTTTGGAGAAGAGGGACAAATCCCCGGAAGCTTCCTTGATGCCATTGATGTTGGGGTGCTCAGAGAGAATTTTGTAGGTTTCTGCAGAAATGCCGATTCCGGTCCGGCTGGGTACATTGTACAGGATCATGGGGGCATCGACACGATCTGCTACATAAGTGAAGTGCTGTACAAGACCCGCCTGTGTTGTTTTGTTATAGTACGGGGTGACCATCAGAACACCGTCATAGTTTTCTGCGGCAGCGGCAGTACCGAGGCGGTAGGCCGTATTGGTATCGTTGGAGCCAATGCCGGCAATGAGTTTCATTCTGCCGGCGTTATGTTTGGCGCAGAACTGAATCAATTCTTCATGCTCTTCCAAATTCTGGGTGGCATTTTCACCGGTAGTGCCGCAGATGACCAGTGCGGATGTGCCATTATTTGCCTGAAAATCGATCAGCTCGCCCATTTTTGCAAAGTCAATTCCGCTCTCGCAGTAGGGCGTCACGATTGCGGTACAGGAGCCAGTAAAGATAGGTGTTTTTTTCATTGTTTAAACCTCCTGATCATTATAGAGAATACACGGTTAACGATCCATCCAGCCTTGTGCGCACAGCAGTTCGGCCAGTTCCACCGCTCCGCCGGCTGCACCACGAAGGGTGTTGTGCGCCAGAGAAACGAATTTGTAATCATACTGAGAATCTTCCCGCAGCCGGCCGATGGAGACGGTCATCCCATTGCCGAGCATCCGGTCGAGACCGGTCTGAGGGCGATTTTCTTCCGTGAAATAGTGCAGGAACTGCTCGGGGGCAGAGGGAAGGTTCAGCTGCTGCGGAAGACCTTTGAATTCTGCCCAGGTCTGAATCATTTCTTCCTGACTGGGTTTTGCATCGCGGAATTTCACAAACACCGCACCCATATGTCCATTGGAAACGGGTACGCGGATGCACTGTGCCGTAATGTTGGGGGCAACAGCATCCACAATCCGGCCGCCTTCCACATGACCCCAGACTTTCAGAGGTTCCCGTTCGCTCTTTTCCTCTTCGCCGCCGATGTAGGGAATCACATTATCGATCATTTCCGGCCAGCTTTCAAAGGTTTTACCTGCGCCAGAAATAGCCTGATATGTGCATACGAGGATTTTTTCAATGGGGTACTGTTTCAGAAAGGGAGACAGCGCAGGGACATAGGTCTGAATGGAACAGTTGGATTTTACTGCGATAAATCCATGTTTGGTTCCCAGGCGTTTCCGCTGGTCGTGGATCACTTCCAGATGCTCGGGATTGACCTCGGGAATGATCATAGGAACATCAGGCGTCCAACGATGGGCAGAGTTGTTAGATACGACAGGGCATTCATGCTTGGCATATTCCTCTTCCAGAGCCTGGATCTCTTCTTTTTTCATGTCCACTGCGGAGAACACAAAATCTACTTGGGAGGCGATTTTCTCAATGTCCTTTGTGGCATCCAGAACTGTCATTTTTCGAACGCTTTCGGGCATCTCGGCATCTTCAAGTTTCCAACGCTTGCCGACTGCCTCTTCATAAGTCATTCCGGCACTTCTGGAACTGGCCGCCACAGTCTGAAGCTCAAACCATGGATGCTGGTCAATCAGTGTTATGAATCGCTGCCCGACCATGCCGGTACATCCGATTACGCCTACACGATATTTCTTCATTGAGACCATCCTTTCGGCGGAATTGCTCCGCACCATTCAAATATACCAGTATCCGCCACACAAAAAACTTGAAATCAGTGGGAACATTCACTATAATGTCAAAAGATAACAGATTTGGTGTTTTCCCGACAGATATGGATAAGAGGTATTATAGCATATGCTGTTTTTCGGGTCAATAAAACAGTTGAGGAATAAAGTTTATGAAGAAGAATCGTTTTAGGTCGGCAATTTGCTTGATTCTGACTGCAATGGTAGCGATATGTGCTGTGCCTGTGGCGGCTGGAGCAGGTACGCCAATTTATATCAATTCAGATTCCAATACAGTAAATGGATCACTGTCTTCTCTTTATGCGGTAGGCGGTGGTGGAGAAGTAGCTGCACTTCCCGGAAATAAGGTATACGCCATGACCGGCACCGGGATTGCAGAGATCAGCTCTGCATCGATCCCTGACCGGCCGGTGATTGACGATGATGGTTCGGCTTATACGGATGATGTGATTCCCTATGAGACCATGAAAATCGGTCTGTACTCCGGTTCTGGCGCATTAACAGAGGCAAGACTGGAGAACAAGGTGGGCAGTGGCTATGAGTTTGGCTATTTTGACTCTTCCCGGAACTTCCATGCGTTAGGTTCCACTACAGTCACTCAGTTGACGATGATCGCAGATGTGAACACGACAGTGAGCAGCGGAAAGACCATCGGATGCTACCATATTCTGCTCCCGGGTTCTTATAATTCTTTTGCAGAAGCAAAGTCTGCCGCTGATGCCGTCGGAGGATTTCCCGCGTATTACAGTGGGACCTACTATGCTCTGTATGGCCACTATGCCAGTGCTGCGGATGCATCTGGTGCTATGGCCACGACAGGAATCAGTGGACAAGTCTATTCTGCCAGTAGCCGCTGTATGGTAGTTACCCAAACTGGTACGGATCGAATCCTGTTTGAATTTGACGGCGGTTCAGCCATGTCCCTGGCAATTCGACCGATCAGCTCCTCAGGAAAAGCAGTCACCTGGTTTAAGGGATACCAGTACTATGGAAGTTTCCAATATGCACGCCTGACGGATGACGAGAAAATCACCGTGGTCAACTATGTAAATATCGAAGACTATGTAAAAGGTGTACTGCCTTACGAAATGAGTGCATCCTTCCCTTCGGAGGCGCTGAAAGCCCAGGCGCTTTGTGCCAGAACTTATGCTGCCAGTCACTTTAATTCCAGGCGGCAGTACGGATTCGATCTTTACGGCGATGATCGGGATCAGGTCTATCAGGGATTGAACAGCGCATCTGCTTCCACCAATGCGGCGGTGGATGCTACGGCCGGACAGTATATCTGGTATCACGGACATCTGTGTGAAACATTTTTCTTCTCTTCCGATGGTGGATCTACGGAGTCCAGTCTAAATGTATGGGGAACGGAGTTACCATATCTGATTGGCGTGGTAGATCCCTATGAATCCGAAGTTGATACCGGAAAAAACAGTTGGACCTACACGCTCTCTCCCGCACAGATCCAGGCAAAAATTAACAGCAAATTTTCTAAATGCAATTTGGGTCCGGTTGTATCTGTGATTCCAGAGTATTCTGAGATGGGAAATGTGATCAAGCTTACCTTTGGCGATGCCAGCGGGAATACATATTCTGTCCAGAGAACCAGCTGCTACTATGCCTTGGATCTGCCCAGTCTGCATTTTACCATCACCCAACAGCCCTCAGGAGATTATCTGATCGAAGGTGGCGGATGGGGACATAACTGTGGATTGAGTCAATGGGGTGCTTATGCCATGGCAAAAAATCACGGAAAAACAGCCGCAGAAATTGTGAAATTCTATTATACCGGAGTCTATGTACGATGAAAAAAACGGATTTTTGGTTTGATTTACCAGAAGAATTGATCGCGCAGACCCCGCTTGAAAAGCGGGACTGCTCTAAATTGATGCATCTGAATAAAGACAGCGGAGCAATCGAGCATCTCCAGTTTTCGGATCTGCCCAAGTATCTCCACCCTGGAGATTGTCTGGTTCTGAATGATTCCCGCGTTCTTCCGGCTCGACTGATCGGGCACCGGGAAACTGGGGGGCAGATTGAAGTTTTGCTGCTGAAGGATTTGGGGAATGACGAGTGGGAATGTCTGACGAAACCGGGGAAAAAAGCCCGTCCGGGGACTGTGATCACTTTCGGAAACGGAGAACTGACAGCTACCGTTCTTTCTACGGGGGAGGGAGGCACCCGCCGGGTAAAATTCCAGTATGAAGGGATCTTCCTGGAAGTTCTGGAACAGTTGGGCAGAATGCCTCTGCCGCCCTATATCCACGCTGAACTCCAAGATCAGGAACGGTATCAGACCGTTTATTCCAAGGTGGTCGGGAGTGCAGCAGCACCCACGGCAGGTCTTCATTTCACAGAAGAGTTGTTGGATCAAATTCGCGGCATGGGCGTTCAGGTCTGCTTTGTGACGCTGCATGTGGGGTTGGGTACATTCCGTCCGGTAAAGGAAGATGAGATCGAAGAGCATGAGATGCATTCTGAATTTTGCATAATGCCCCAGGAAACAGCGGACGCCATCAACAAGGCAAAATCTGCTGGAAAGCGGGTCATTGCGGTGGGTACCACGTCCTGCCGTACCATTGAATCTTTCGCAAAAGCGGATGGAACCATGGAGGAAACTTCCGGTTGGACGGATATTTTCATTTATCCGGGGTATCAATTCAAGTGTGTCGATGCGCTGATTACCAATTTTCATCTTCCCGAGAGTACACTGATCATGCTAGTGTCTGCACTCGCCGGAAGAGAACATGTGCTCCGGGCATACAATGAGGCGATTCAGGAGCGCTATCGGTTTTTCTCTTTTGGCGATGCGATGCTGATTGATTGAACGCTGACGGAAATGGAGCGTCATCGGAAAAGCTGGGGCAATATCCCGGCTTTTCTTTCTGTAAAAAACTTTCGGCTGCCAAAACAGGCGGCAGACAGATAGGAGAATATCATGTTTCAATTAAAAGAAATCCCTAAACAGGGACGGGCACGACGGGGGGAATTTACCTGTCCTCACGGAACTGTGCAGACCCCGGTATTTATGAATGTGGGCACCCAGGCTGCCATTAAAGGCGCTTTGAGTGCAGAAGACTTGCGGGACATCAAGTGTCAGGTCGAATTGTCCAACACCTATCACCTCCATGTGCGTCCAGGCAGCGAACTGATTCGCGACTTGGGTGGTCTGCATCGTTTCATGACATGGGATGGTCCCATCTTGACGGACAGTGGTGGATTCCAGATCTTTTCTCTGGCTCAACTGCGGAAGATCAAGGAAGAGGGCGTCAGCTTTAACTCCCATGTGGACGGCCGCCATATCTTCATGGGACCAGAGGAGAGTATGCGAATCCAGGCAAATCTCGGCTCGGATATTGCCATGGCCTTCGATGAATGTATCAAGATCCCTTCTCCCAAGGAGTATGTGAAAGATTCTATTTCCCGGACTTACCGTTGGCTGATCCGGTGCAAACAGGCGCTGGCTCAATACAATAGCGAGGAGAATGCGGTTAACCCCGGGCAGGTGCTGTTCGGCATCAACCAAGGGGCTACTTTCCCGGAACTGCGTACCATGCATATGGACATGATCGCTGACCTTGATTTGCCGGGATATGCGATTGGCGGCCTGGCAGTTGGTGAGAGCACACAGGAGATGTACGATACCATTGAGGTCGTTGAAGAGCACATGCCCAAGAACAAGCCCAGGTACTTAATGGGCGTTGGAACCCCGGGCAACATCATTGAGGCAGTGTACCGCGGTGTAGACTTCTTTGACTGCGTGATGCCCGCCAGAAACGGGCGCCATGGTCACCTGTTCACTTGGGGTGGGGTCATCAATATTCGTAATGCGAAGTACGAACGAGATGAGGGCCCCATTGCACCAGGATGCGATTGCCCGGTATGCAGACGGTATTCCCGCGCCTATCTCCGCCATTTGTTTAAGGCAGAGGAGATGTTGGCCATGCGTTTTTCTGTGATGCATAACCTGTATTTCTATAATGAACTGATGCAGCGGATCAGGGACGCGCTGGATGCCGGAACATTTGAACAGTTCCGTGAAAAATATTCAACTATTTTGGATACACGGATATAATTTCCTTGCATTTCTATGCAAACAACGGTATAATGCCCTTTAGTAATTTTTCGGAGGTATACAAATGACACCTGAAACTATCTACTCTTTGTTGATGATGGTTGCAGTTTTTGCAATCATGTACTTCATTATGATCCGGCCCGAAAACAAACGGAAAAAAGCCGCAGAAGAGATGCGCAGCAATCTGGCGCTGGGTGATGAAATCGTCACCATTGGCGGTATGACCGGTAAAATCGTGCAGATCACCGAAGAGACTGTGACTTTTGAGACTGGCGAGGACCGTGTCCGTATCCAGATCAAGAAGTGGGCAATTCAGACCAACGAGAGAGCTGAAGCTAAGGCTAGAGAGCTGGCAGAAGAGAAGAAGAGAGAAAAGGCCAACAAGAAGAATAAGTAATTTGAAGAAAACAGTGCAGAGACGGAGCGAATGCCGGATCTGCACTGTTTTTCTGTTTTTTTGTCCGGTTGGTATCTCTGCCCAGCAGCCCCCATAGGATGAAACAACTGGAACATACGAAAGGGGCAGAGAAGATGAAGAAATCGCAGAAAATGATGTCTATCACAATCTATGCATGTAAAGGGAGTGTGATTTCCCTGGCTGTAGGTGCAGCGCTGCTGACACTGTTTTCTTGGATGATCGAAAAAGGGTGGATTCCTGCTGACCTAATGGGAATCTGTGTTATCGTCGTGGTAATTTGTGCAGCGTTTATCGGCGGAGCGATTGCTGTGCGTATGCAGGGGGGCGCGGTAATCACGGGATTGGCTGCCGGTGTGATTCTGCTGATCGGGATGACTGCGGCTACGGCTCTGGGGCATGGTGGGAATTTCTCTGGCGCACAATATTCCAGAATGGTCGTGTCTATTTTTACAGGAAGTTTTGTCGGTAGCACTCTTGGGTCGTACAGAAGAAAATCTGGGAAACGGCATTACAGCCGATAAAATATGATCATTTTTCACAAGACCAGATTTTGTGCCTAAACGGCACAGTATGGGAACATCTTGAAAAGAAATACTTATTTGCGCGGCGGAGAGAAGTTGACATAACATTACTGATATAATGCATTGACGGAAGTGACAAAGATTTAGAATCATGGCAGAACACCTTGCCAATTCCGTTCTGGTGTAGTATATTATTTTCAACAAAATGGTGCAAATTGTAATATTATGTTCTTCTTCCACCATCAGAGATATGGAGAAATGGTGAGAAAACGAATGTTCAAAATGCATAGATCTCATGGCTATGCCCGCATATTTTCTCCGGTATGGGGACCAATCCTGCTATTGCTCTTTGGTATGTTTTTAGCGGGGACTGTTCTTGGAGCGTATGTTGGCAGTCATGGAGAACCGATCCCGGAGGTCGTTGCTGCCTATATCAATGGCGGTGCAAATGCGGACCTCCGCGGTTTTTTCAGGGAATTGTTCAGGGCCGGGCAATACCATCTGGCAGTCCTTTTTGCGGCAACATCCACTGTAGGGGTGTTTGCCGTGCCGTTGATTTCTTTTTTTCGCGGGTATTTTTTATCATGCACAGCTGCAGCAATTATGGTTGCAGCGGCGGAGCATGGTATTGCGGCTGCAATGGTTTTGTGCGGGATTTCGGCTGTGATTACGGTTCCAAGCCTTTTTTTACTGGAACTGGACAGCTTTGAATTGTCCAGGCGGCTACGAGCAGTTTCTATGGGGCATACAGTTTCCCGACGCACAGAATCATTGGCTTATGATCTTGCGTTTTCGGCATTATGTGTTCTGATTGCTGCGCTGACAGAGTGTCTGTTTGTGCCGACATTGCTACTTTACTTTCTACAATAGAAGGGGATATCCATTGTGACGAACGAAGTGTGTCTGGAACTCTTTGAGACCTATTTGACACAGACCAAACATGTTTCTGAAAATACTTTCAGTTCCTATATGAGAGATATTCGACAGTTGAAAGAGTATCTGGAGAGGGTTCATGCGCTCACACTCAGTGAGGCAAGCGAACAGATTCTACTCCAATATGTGGAGCATCTGAAAGCGGATGGAAAGTCTGTTTCTACTGTGTCCCGGGCCATTGCGTCCATCAAGAGCCTGTATAAGTTCCTTGATGGGGAAGGGTACTTAGACACAAATCCCTCTGTAAGCCTGATGGCAGAAAAATGCGAACATAAAGTTCCCCAGATTTTGACTTGCAGCGAGGTGGAATTGCTGCTGGAGCAGCCCCAGAGAGTGGATTTGAAAGGATACCGGGATAAGGCGATGCTGGAGGTGCTGTATGCTACTGGGATTCGTGTCAGTGAACTGATTGCCTTGGATATTTCTGATGTGAATCTTTCCGCCGGTCTGCTGCGCTGCCGCGGAAAAAACAAGGAACGGTTTATCCCGCTCTACCCGGCTGCGGTAAAAGCCTTATCAGAATATATCAACTTCATTCGGGATCAGATGATTGCAACGCCGGATGAATCGGCGCTGTTTGTGAATGTAAACGGCGGGAGGATGTCCCGACAGGGATTCTGGAAACTGATCAAAGCATATCAGCATAAAGCCGGAATTGAAAAGGAAATCACGCCCCATACTTTGCGTCATAGTTTTGCGGCGCACTTGTTGGAAAATGGAGCAGATCTCCATTCTATCCAGGAAATGCTCGGTCATTCGGATATTTCGACAACGCAGCTATATTCCCAAGTGATTAAATATCAGCTGAAAGATGTTTATCAGAAAGCACATCCACGGGCATAATCGTCTATACTTCGGCTCCCGGTGAGGTTTTACCGGGAGCCGTTCTTTGGTTGCGATATTTTGGGAAATATGATACACTACCGATGTCGAGAAAGGAGAGAGATGCCATGCGGATTTTAGGGATCGATCCCGGGATTGCTATTGTGGGATTTGGCCTGGTCGAAACGGAACGGGGGAAGTCCCGCTTGGTTCGGTGCGGTGTGATTACCACGCCGGCCCATACGCCTCTCTCAGCCCGACTCCACAGCATTTATTTGGATCTGACAGAACTCCTCGAAACACTGAAACCAGATGCCATCGCCATTGAAGAACTGTTTTTTAATACCAATGTTACAACGGGTATCTCAGTAGCTCAGGCCAGAGGGGTCATTCTGCTTGCGTGTTATCAGGCTGGTGTACAGGTCTATGAGTACACACCTCTTCAGGTGAAACAAGCGGTGGTCGGTTATGGCCGGGCAGAAAAAAAACAGGTGATGGACATGGTCAAACGGATTTTGAACCTGCAGGATGTCCCGAAACCGGATGATGCGGCAGATGCTGTGGCGATTGCCTTATGTCATGCCCGCAGCAGCACGTCACTTTTATCTCAGAAAGGTGTTAATCAAACATGTTTAACTATTTGATCGGAACCGTAACAGAGATCGAACCGAATCTTGCCGTACTGGAATGTGCCGGAATCGGATTTTCTATGAGCGTGTCTCTGAATACTGTGCGCGATTTGAAATTGGGCGAAAAGGCAAAACTTTATGTGGTGGAATCAATCCGGGAAGACGCCTTTGACCTATATGGATTTTCATCAAAAGCAGAGAAACGCTGTTTTGCGTTGCTGACAGGCGTGTCCGGCGTAGGGCCGAAAGCGGCCATGGGCATTTTATCCTGCGTGACACCGGACGGTTTGGTGGCGGCAGTGCTAAATGGCAATGAAAAAGCGATTACAGCAGCCCCAGGCGTGGGTAAAAAATTGGCCCAGAGAATCTTGCTGGAACTGAAGGACAAAGTCGGAAAGATCGATGGAATTGACACGGCCATGGCAGAAATCCCAACAGTATCTGTCCCGGCCGGGGATAAAAACCTTTCCGATGCCATTTCTGGCTTGTTGGTTTTGGGATATGCACAGCAGGAAATCAACAGCGCACTGAGAGGGCTTGACACCAGTCAAATGACCTCGGAACAGATCATCAAAGCCGTGCTGCGGCAAATGCTGACTTAAGGAGGCATAGCCTATGAGTATTTCATATTCTGAAGATGCCCAGGAACAGGTGATCACTACAGCCAGAGTGCTGGAAGAGGATACCAACGAGGGTTCGCTGCGCCCTAAAACCCTGGCAGAGTATATTGGCCAAGATAAGGCAAAAGAAAATTTGGAAGTATTTATCCAGGCGGCGAAAATGCGTCATGAATCACTGGACCATGTGCTTCTTCACGGGCCTCCGGGATTGGGCAAGACCACGCTCGCTGCGATCATTGCCAACGAGATGGGCGTCAATATGCGGATTACTTCTGGCCCGGCGATCGAAAAACCAGGGGATCTGGTGGCGATGCTGACGAACCTGAGCGAGGGAGATATTCTGTTTGTGGATGAGATCCATCGTCTCAACCGTTCTTATGAGGAAATCCTGTATCCGGCCATGGAAGACTATGCCATCGATATCATCTTGGGAAAAGGTCCTTCTGCCAATTCACTGCACCTGGATCTGCCGCATTTCACTTTGATCGGCGCAACGACTCGCTCCGGTCAGCTGACAGCACCGCTCCGGGATCGTTTTGGGGTGACACTTCGTTTGGAACTGTATTCCCCGGAAGATTTGCAAAAGATCGTCGTACGAAGTGCTGGGATCATGGGCGTGGAAATCGACGGAGAGGGCGCATACGAGATTGCAGCCCGCTCTCGCGGAACCCCCAGAATTGCGAACAGGATGCTGCGCAGGGTGCGGGATTTTGCCCAGGTAAAGGCAGGGGGGAAAATTGATCGTAAAATCGCCAATGAGGCGCTGCTCAGCCTTGAGGTAGACGAATTGGGATTTGATTCGCTGGACAGAAGAATGCTGCAAGCAATTATCGAATACTATGGCGGTGGCCCGGTGGGGCTGGATACGCTGGCGGCGACGATCAATGAAGAGGCTGTTACCCTGGAAGATGTCTATGAACCCTATTTGCTCCAACAGGGATTTTTGACGCGTACCCCCAGGGGGAGATGCGTTACGCAGAAGGCCTATGCCCATCTGGGAATCCCTTATCAAGGGCAGGAACAGATGCATTTTTAAGAAAATCTGACCCATTTGACCAAATTAGGGACAGAATTCGTGAATTTTATCTGTTTTACCTGTGTTTCTCTATTGACTTTTTAGTAGAATGTTATATAATGATACCCAGTATCAGGAGATAATTGTATCCATGAGTCAATATTCCACACTTTCCGATAATCATTTGCTCGCACAGGCCAGGGCGGGCGACACGATGGCAGAGGATGCCCTCGCTGTTCGCTACAGTAATCTGGTTCGTGTGTGTGCCAGGTCCTATTTTCTGATCGGGGGCGATCGGGAGGATCTGATTCAGGAAGGAATGTTGGGATTGCTCAGTGCGATTCGACAGTTTGACCCTGAAACTGGTGTCCAATTTCAGACGTACGCAGAACAATGTATACGGAACAGACTCCTCACAGCAATTGAATCCGCCTCGAGGTTTAAGCATACACCGCTGAACAATGGTGTTTCATTTGAGTGTCTGTTGCGCGGGGAGACTAGTGATTTCCATTCCGCTTATCAGGATTCTTTTTCCAGGCGGACGGAGGAACAGGTCCTTGCCAAGGAACGTGAAGAGGAACTCCTACTCAGCAATACCAAACTGCTTTCCCGTTTTGAACGGGAAGTGTTGGAGATGTACCTGCAGGGTGTGTCATACAAGGAAATTGCCGTTCGGGTGAAAAAACCGGAAAAATCCATTGACAATGCAGTACAGCGCATTCGGAGAAAGCTTGCGCAAAATTGATTCTGGCGACTTCAGAGAGTATCTGACGCAAATAAAACCGAGAGGTAATTTTTTTCAAAAGAGAGGATCTATCATGTTCGAAGACAAGACCTTAGTGTGCAAGGAGTGCGGCAACGAGTTCGTATTCACCGCAGGTGAGCAGGAGTTTTACGCAGAGAAGGGTTTCCAGAATGAGCCCCAGCGCTGCAAATCTTGCCGCGATGCCCGTAAAAATGCAACCCGCGGTCCCCGTGAGTTCTTCACGGCTACCTGTGTTGCTTGCGGCAAGGAGGCCAGAGTTCCCTTTGAGCCTAAATCTGACCGTCCCGTGTATTGCAGCGAGTGCTTTGCAAAGCTGAAGGAGACAGAAGCTTAATTATATTGCACGTCATAAGCGATTGGGTGAATTTAACACTCAATCGCTTTTTATCTTGACAAATACTAATCCCGGAGGGAATACAAATGATCATTAGCAAAAACACAAAAATTTCCAGCATCGTCGAGAACGCACCGGAAGCAATGCCCATGTTCCAGGAAATTGGAATGCACTGCATGGGATGCGCAATGGCCAGCGGAGAAACTGTGGAGCAGGCTTGCTACGCCCACGGCGTCGATCCTGACTGGTTCGTTACCGAACTGAAAATGTTTTTGATGATGGACGACTGATCGTCGCAGTAAACCAGGCCGTACCGGACACTATAGAGCGTCTGGTACGGCTTTTGTTACGGAGGAACGATAATAATGGAACAAATTCACCTCTCTGCGCGTCTGCAAGCCATTGCAGACCTGATTCCGGAGGGAAGCAGCGTAGTCGATGTGGGCACAGATCATGGATACCTCCCGATATGGCTGGCTCAGCGAGGACACTGCAAAAAACTTGCAGCCAGCGATGTGCATCGTGGTCCTTTGGAGCATGCCAAGCGTTCTGCAAAGGAATTTGACCTGGAAGAACGGATTGAATTTGCGCTGTGCAGCGGCCTTCAATTTAAAAACAGCCGGGAATACGACACCGTTGTGATCGCAGGAATGGGCGGAGAAACCATTCAAATGATCTTAGAGCAGGATCCTTGGGCGTTGGAGAAATGTACTCTGATTTTACAGCCCAATAGCAAGATAGAAACGATTCAAGAATGGCTGCGAGAGCAAAATTGCGGTATCCAAATGGCGCGGCTTGTAAAGGATAGCGGTCGAATCTATCAGATTTTAGTTGTTTCGGGTCATGGCGGAGTGGTAAAGCACACGCCAGGCCAGGACCTTGTGGACCCCCTCTTTTTCCAGCAGAGAGAGCCACTACTGCCGGAATATTTGAAAGTTTTGATTGAAAAATATCAGCGCAGTGTGGATGGTTTACGACAGGGGCAAGTTTCGGATGGTCGGTTGGAGCTAACAGAGCAATTGCTTGAAGAACTGAGGGCGATGGAAAAGGAGACAGAAACATGGCAACTGTAAATGATATTTTTGCATATTTTGAGGAAACGGTTCCTACCCGGATGAAAATGGATTTTGACAATCCAGGATTTCTGGCGGGAAACGGATCGCATGAAGTCACCCGCATTTTGTTATCTCTGGATATTACACAAGAGGTGATCTGCGAGGCTTCCCAATGGGGGGCACAGCTGATCGTTTCCCACCATCCTATGTTTTTCGAACTGAAGAAGGTATCCACCCAGGATCTCAATGGAAGAAAAGTGGTCTCGCTTTTGGAAAACGGACTGTCCGCCATTTGCCTGCATACCAATCTGGATGCTGTCAGCGGAGGCGTCAATGATGCTCTGATGGCTGCTTTGGGTGCGGATACAGAGGGAATCCTGGAGTATATGGGGGATGGCCCGGACGGACGGCCTTATGGAATGGGGCGGTACGGTACCGTTCCTGAAAGGACACTTGGGGAGTTTTTACCGCTTTGCAAAAATGCACTGCACGCAAATGGTCTGCGGTATGTAGATGCCGGCCGGCCGGTACATAGAATCGGCGTCTGCGGCGGCTCTGGCGGTGATCTGATGCATGAGGCTGTCAAAATGGGGTGCGACACTATGGTGACCGCCGATGTCAAACACCATGTGTTTCTGGAGGCAAAGGAATTAGGCATCAATCTCATTGACGCCGGGCATTTTTCTACGGAAAATGTGGTCATTCCGGTTCTGAAAGAATTGCTCGGGGAGCGGTTCCCGGAAATTGAAACGAAGATTTCTGCAATCCATGCACAACCGGAGCAGTTTTTCATTTGATTTTCATGAGCGCTGATCCTCTCTTCTGATCGTTTGGAAGAGAGGATCTATTTTTTGGACATATCTTCTGCCGGTGGAACATAGTCTTATACCAACCAAACGAAGGGACAGACAGCATTCGCTGCTTGGCTCGATTGCCGGAGGAGTAATGATATGAATATAGGTATTTATCAGGACATCGCAACCCGCACTGGCGGCGATATCTACGTGGGAGTTGTCGGCCCAGTCCGCACCGGAAAATCTACATTTATCAAGCGGTTCATGGAAACTTTGGTCATTCCCCGAATCGATAATGTCTATCTGAAAGAACGGGCGAAAGATGAACTGCCGCAAAGCGGCTCCGGTAAAACCATTATGACGGCAGAACCAAAATTTGTCCCGGAAGAGGCCGTACAGATCTCACTGGGAGAGGATGCGGGCCTGTCTGTCCGCCTGATTGACTGCGTAGGCTACATGGTCAGTGGTGCTACAGGGCGGTTCGAGAACGGAGAGGAGCGAATGGTCTCCACCCCATGGTTCGATCATGAGATCAGCATGACAGAGGCGGCGGAAAAGGGGACGCACAAGGTGATCGCCGAACACTCTACCATTGGCCTGGTCATTACCACAGACGGTTCGGTTTGCGACATTCCAAGGGAGGAATATGTCGAGCCGGAGGCCCGCGTGATTCGGGAATTACAGAGCATTGGAAAGCCCTTTGTGGTTCTCTTGAACAGCACGTCGCCTACAGGAGAACAGGCGCAGACAGTTAAAGCCTTCATTGAAGAGAGCTATGGGGTCAGTTGTCTTCCGATTAATTGCCAAACTTTAGAGGAACAGGATATTACCGAGATTCTCCGCAGCGTTCTGCTGGAATTTCCTGTCGCTGAGATTGGGATCAATATCCCGGCTTGGGTGGAGGCTATGCCCTACGATACCCCGTTGCTCCTTTCTCTGCTCGATAGCATCCGAAAGGGAACTTCAGAAATCAGCCGGATACGGGATGCGTATGGGCTTACAGACGCTCTCTTGGAAAATGAAATGATCGAAAGTGCCCGAATTGCACACATGCAGATGGGAACAGGCAGCGTTCTGATTGAAATCAGCCTCCCACGGCAGTTGTATTACGATACAATCAGCGCACAGACAGGATTTGTCATTCGCAATGACGGTGATTTAATGACCTTGCTGACGGAAATGAGCGCGATCAAATCGGATTACGACCATATTCATCAGGCATTGACTGATGTGCGGCAAAAGGGATATGGCGTTGTAATGCCTACGGTAGAGGATCTGAGTTTGCAGGAACCGGAAATTGTGCGGCAGGGCGGAAAATACAGCGTCAAACTGAAAGCCAATGCACCGGCAATCCATATGATCATGACCAATGTGGAGACATCTGTTTCTCCCGCGATTGGCGGGGAGACCGCATCAGAAGAGATTTTGGGGTTCCTCCTGCAAGGATTTGACGGAGATGCCAGCAGGATCTGGGAATCCAATATCTTTGGAAAAAGCCTGTATGATATTGCCGGGGAAAGTGTCACGGCAAAACTTGAGGGGATGTCCGGAGTTGCACGGGCAAAATTTCAAGAAACGCTCCAACGCGTAGTCAATGAAGGGGCAGGGGGACTGATCTGTATCATTTTATAACCCCAAAACAATAAACTACTTAAGGGCACCAAATCTGGTGCCCCTTTTCATTGAAAAAATATGGAAAAGCGGTTATAATACTCTCATCAACCTTTTTAAGGAGGAGCCATGAAAGTTAGTCAGTTACCTTATCAGCGCGTGACCATAGAGCAGCTTACAGATTCCGTCCGTCAAATTGTGGAAGACATCCGGAACGCAGAGTCTGTGGAAACAGTTCTGGAGGCTCGAAAACGCTACAATGCACTCAGTAAGGAATACGGCACAGCAACCGCCCTTTCCTATATGCGATATACGATCAATACTGTGGACCCCTTTTACCTGGAAGAAAAGGATTACTACGATGAGATTGGCCCTGCTGCAGCCAATCTGGATCTGGAATACACGAGAGCACTTCTTGACTCCATATTTCGCCCTGAATTGGAACAGCGTCTGAACCCGCTGCTGTTCCAAAGCATGGAAAATGGCATGAAAGCCATGTCTCCGGAAATCGTGGAGGATATGATTGAGGAAAATCGCTTGGTTTCGGAGTATTCTCAGCTGATGGCCGGCATGGAATTTACATTCCGTGGGGAGACCATGTCCAGGGCAATGCTGATGCGCTATGCCAGCGATGATAACCGGGAGACCAGAAAAGAATGCTATGAGACTTTGGGAACCACACTGGCCGCTCATAGCGCCCAGCTGGATCGGATTTTTGATGATCTGGTTCATGTCCGTGATCGGATGGCAAAAAAAATGGGCTACCAGAACTTTGTGGAGCTGGGATATTACCGTATGAACCGCCTTTGCTATGACGCGCAGCAGGTTTCCCGGTTCCGTCAAAATGTGAAAAACGACTTGGTGCCGGTTGTGGCGAGACTACGCACGGAAAATGCCAAACGCCTGGGAATTGACCGATTTATGCTGTACGATCTGGGTGTTATCATTCCAGGAGGCGATCCGAAACCGTTTGGGAAAGAGCAGATTTTTGCAGCGGCAAAGGAAATGTACCACAGCATGGGGCAAGAAACAGGCGCCTTTATTGATATGATGCTGGAAAATGAGGCATTTGATGTGGATGCCCGTACCAACAAGTGGGGAGGCGGGTATTGCACAGAGTTTCCCAAATATCGGCAGCCGTTCATCCTGGCAAACTTTAACGGAACAGCCGATGATGTGGACACGGTAACACACGAGGCAGGCCATGCGCTGAACGATTACCTCTGCTTTGATAATGAATATGCAGAGGAATTGGGCTGCGGCGGGATGGAAACCGCAGAAACACACTCTATGAGCATGGAGTTTTTCGCATGGCCATACATGGAAAAATTCTTTGGAGAGAATGCAGGAAAATACCGCTACCGCCATGCCATGGATGCCTTTTCGTTCATCCCATACGGTACAATGGTAGATGAATTTCAGCATATCGTATATCAGCAGCCCGATATGACCCCGGCAGAAAGAAATGCGACGTGGTTGAACTTGGAGAGACAATATCGCCCGCATATTTCCATGGAGGGAATGCCCTATTTGGAGCAGGGGACACGGTGGCAGTATCAAATGCACATCTTTGAAACTCCGTTTTACTACATCGATTACTGTTTGGCACAGACAGCGGCCTTCCAATTTTTGCTGGCCTCATTGGAGGATTATGAAGGCGCCTTCGCTGCTTACCTTCGTTTCTCTAAACAAGGCGGAGAACGGGTATGGACTGATCTGCTGAAAGAGGCAGGACTGCGCTCTCCCTTTGAGGAGGGGGCTCTGAAAGAGGTTGCGGTGCAAATTGAAGATCTGCTGAATCGTCTGGAACCTTAATGCAAAATTTCGGGGGAAATCCCCTGCTTATTTGTATAAGAAACCCATATTTTGCATGAATGATTATTGAAACTTGCATTTTCGGCTGAGCCGTTCTATAATACAGAAAACGACATTGGAGGATAATACTATGAAACCACTTTCTTCTGTGGCATCTGCTGTGCAGGCATCTACCACGCTTGCCATTGATGCAAAAGCCAAGCAAATGAAAGCTGATGGTCTGAATGTGGTCGGATTTGGAACAGGGGAACCTGATTTTGATACACCGGAAAATATCAAACAGGCCGGAATTGCTGCCATCCAAGAAGGAAAGACCAAATATACGCCGGCGGCAGGAATCATTCCTCTGCGGAAAGCAGTTGCAGCCAGTCTGAAACGGGATCTGAATCTGGACTACGACTATACACAGATCGTCATTTCCAGTGGTGCCAAGCACAATTTGTTTGCAGCTCTGTCGGCATTGATCAATCCCGGAGATGAAGTTATTCTGCCTGCTCCATATTGGGTCAGCTATGATGAGATCATCCGGATGGTGGGCGGTGTGAGCGTAATCGTGAACGCACCAGAATCCCAGAACTTCAAGATCACTCCGGCACAATTGGAGGCAGCCATTACCCCGAAGACTAAGGCATTTATCCTGAACAATCCCTCCAATCCCACAGGTATGATGTATGACAGGGAGGAGTTAACTGCCCTGACGGATCTTTGCGTGAAACATGATCTGTACATTATCTCTGACGAGATTTACTTCAAACTTCTCTATGATGGACAGACATTTACCAGCGTGGCCTCTTTGGGGGAACAGGTCAAGGAACGCACGATTTTGATCAATGGCGTTTCCAAATCCTATGCAATGACTGGCTGGCGCATTGGATATGCAGCGGCTCCCGCTAACATTGCAAAGGTGATGTCCAATTTCCTCAGTCACTCGACAGGAGCACCCTCCACTATCAGCCAATGGGCGGCAGTCGAGGCTTTTGAGGGGCCCCAGGACACCATTGAGGAGATGCGAAAAGTATTTGAGGAGCGCCGGAACTATATTGTGGAGCGCATGAATCAAATCGAAGGTGTCAGCTGCATCCGTCCTGAAGGCGCCTTTTATGTGATGATGAATATCGAAAAGCTGAAAGGGAAGACCCTGGGAGGAACAGTCATCCATACCAGTGATGATTTTGCGATGGCATTTCTGGAGAAGGAACTGGTCGCCGTCGTGCCTTGCACCGGATTTGGAGCACCAGACTTTGTCCGTTGGACCTATGCCACCAGCATGGAGAACATTCAGGAAGGTCTTGACAGACTGGAGCATTTCCTGAAAAGCTAAGGCGAATATACTGAATTTAAGACTAAAAAAGCCATGAGAAACATTTCTCATGGCTTTTTGGTTTCATTCTGGGAATGCGGATCATCCGGATGGAAATTAGCCAGGGGATTGGCAGCTGCAGCCACCCGAAGGCCGGAGTTGTCTACATGGGTGTAAATCTGAGTGGTGTTCAGATTCTCGTGCCCCAAAACTTCCTGCAAGGTTCGTACATCTACGCCACTACTCAGCATAAGTGTAGCTGCCGTATGACGCAGCTTGTGTGCGGAGTATTTTTCCGGATCTAAACCAGCTTGTTTCAGTGTCTTTTTGACCATAGCGTGAACCGCATCAGTTGACATACGCTTTCGGCGATTGGACAAAAACAACGCTGTTCGGTCAATGGCTGCGATACTGCTGCGTACGGCCAGGTAATCATTCAGTGCATCTACACAAGCGTCATTCAAATATACGATCCGTTCTTTACTGCCCTTTCCCATAATGCGCAAATGGTCTTCCTGAATGTCCGACAGATTCAGTCCCACGATTTCCGAAATTCGCAGTCCGCAATTTAAGAACAGACAGAGAATACAATAATCCCGTTCCCGATTCTTCCCGTCAACAGCCTGTAAAAGCTGCTGAGACTCCTCTAAGGTGAGGTAGCGGGGGAGCGATTTAGGAATTTTGGGAGAATCCAGATCGGATATGGGATTTTCTTCCAGAATATGTGCCTTTGCAGTCAAATATTTAAAAAAACTACGAATGGCAGCAATTTTTCTTGCTCTGGAAGAGGCGGTCAGACCATAGTGCGCTTCCTCCGCATTCCGATTTTTGATTCTGTCCCGAGATAAATAGGATAAATATTCGTAAACCTCTACAACAGAAACCTTCCGTAGAAAATCGGCATCGATATCTAAAATACCGATCTCATCCAGGGGCGTATCCCGTGGAACAAGGTCTCTGGAAATTTTCAGATACCGGAGGAAATTCCGAAGATCCAGAAAATATTCATTTACAGTCGCCGCAGAATGGCCGCGAATGGTTTCATGATAAATGAGAAAATCCCGCAAAATAGGAGGAGATTCTGTACGAAAATCGATCATGTTACACCTCAATAACCAAACACATAGTAATGCGTCAGTCCGAATGCCTCACGAATGGCATAGTTTATCAGTAATGTAGGATAGCTTGTCTTCCCGGCAATTCCGATAGGGTCCACATATCCCAAATCTTCGGCCATCTGTTTGGCACGATGCAGGTGATATTCACTGGAAACAATACCAACAACACCGCCTTCATGGCCGCATAGCCCCTGAACGATCTCCATAGAAAACCGGAGATTTTCAGCGGTTGAAGTTGCTTTGGTTTCACGAATCACCCGTTCAGACTCAATGCCGTGGGAAAGGAGCCAATCATACATACATTGTGCTTCTGTAATATCTTCTCCGGGGCCTTGTCCACCTGAAACAATAGCAACGGTTTCAGGGTGCTCCAGCAAGTAGTCCTGCGTAGCTTCCAGTCGGTTGAGCAGGGAAAGGGAAGGCTCTGTGCCGTTTACACCGGCACCCAAAACAACAATGTAGTCTGCAGAAGGCTCAGTATTTGTGCGGGCATCTCGCAGAATCAGTGTTTCCAAAAAAATAAAATATCCGGTACCGACCAAAAGTACCACAGAAAACAAAATTTTCAATTTAGGGACTATATTGGGAAATTTTTCTGCAGAATCGTGAAACCAACGATAGACTGCAATCACACATCCTAAAAATACCAAAGCTGCACCAAGGTATTGGTGACCAACAACAAATAGCGCCAGGATTAATCCCAGAACTGCAAGAACAGCGGCAATCACATAGGCTGTTCTATGTTGAGAATGATTCTTCATGGGAAACTCCTTAAAAGATTTTTGAAGGGGAGGTGGGATCTGCTTTTTATGATACAAATGAATTCCATCTCCAGTTAAAATTCAACAAAATAAAAATTTTGTTGAATTTAGAGTAGGGGAAATCGAATAATTTTGCCTTCTGAGCCCCGAATAATAATGGGATTCACTTAACCCATGATGATAATATTATATCGATAGAATCAGCACAGATGTGAACTTGAATTAAACGGACTGTAAATAATCCGACGATTTCTCAGCAATTTCCTTAGTTTTCGTTCTTGGAAGCTTGAAAAACAGCTTTGACAGCCTCACGAACAGTTTTCACGCGAATGAGTTCCAGTCCTTTTGGCGCGGCCGTATGCTCTTTTCCCGAATGATATGGAATGATACAGCGAGAAAAACCAAGTCGAGCGGTTTCGGATAGCCGCTGATTCAGATTCATCACGCTGCGAATCTCTCCAGATAGGCCGACTTCACCGATCGCAGCCAGATCTGTCCCCAGCGGCCGATCAAAATAACTGGATGCGATAGCCAAAACAGTTGCCAGGTCCGCTGCCGGTTCGTCAATGGTCAATCCACCGACCACATTGACATAGGCATCGTATCCGCCCACCGGAATTCCGCCCCGTTTTTCCAAAACGGCCATCAGCATCATGGCCCGGTTGTGGTCGATACCGTTGGTGTTCCGGCGAGCCGCATTATAGCCACTGTTGGATACCAGAGCCTGGATTTCTGCCAAAATTGGGCGTGTTCCCTCCATGACACATGTCACACAGGTCCCAGGAGCATCTTCTGGACGGCCTTCCAGCAGCATTTCAGAGGGATTTTCCACTTCGCGCAGTCCATTTGATTCCATTTCAAAAACACCAATCTCATTTGTGGAACCAAACCGGTTTTTTCCGGAGCGAAGAATACGATAAGAGGTGTTCCGATCGCCTTCAAAATACAGGATGCAGTCAACCATATGTTCCAGTACCTTCGGGCCGGCAATATTCCCTTCCTTGTTGATGTGTCCTACAACAAATACGGTGAAATTATCAGTTTTGGCTTGCCGCATCAGAGTCATGGTGCATTCTCTGACTTGTGTCACACTTCCGGGGGCGGAGGCAACTTCCGCATCGTACATAGTTTGGATTGAGTCAATGATCACCACGGTTGGAGAAAGTTCTTCAATGCAATTGATGACTTGACTGAGGTCTGTTTCGGCCAGTACATAGACTTCGCCGGAATCCACACCAAGCCGCATGGCGCGCATTTTTAATTGCCGCTGACTTTCTTCACCGCTGACATAAAGGATCTTTTCGTATTTCCCTACCATGCCGCAAATTTGGAGGAGCAATGTGGATTTTCCAATACCGGGAGCGCCGCCAACCAGAACGATCGAACCGCGCACTGCGCCGCCGCCAAGCACTCTGTCCAATTCTTTGAGACCTGTAGAAAATCTGGACTCGGACTCAGTGGATAGATCCTTGATCAAACTGGGAGTAGAACGGCGAATACTCCCCCCTTTTATGATTGCTTTTCCGGGTTTGGATTCCGGTGCCTCTACCAGGGTATTCCATGCACCACAGGCAGGGCAGCGTCCATTCCACTTTGCGGTTTCATTTCCACACTCCGAGCAATAAAATACCGTCTTTTGTTTTGCCATTTATATTACCTCAGTCTCTGTTACTGTTGTATTCTAATCTATAGACGCCTTACATCATACGATAGTTTTTCAATTTGCACAAGCTAACACATATATTTTTCAGGAAAATTTCGCTCAAATTTGTGATGTTGAGATGAATTGCAAGTAGGAACCTAAAATGACTGTGGCAATCGCGCGCTGATAGCCCTCCGTTTGCAGCAATGCAGTTTCTTCCGGATTGGACAAAAAACCACATTCCACCAAAACGGCTGTGCAATTCACTTTACGCATCAGATAGATTTTTTCATCGACGGGGGCAGCAACTCTGCGATTAGAAGGGTCAATACAGCGCAATAGATTTTCATGGAGACAGCATCCAAAAAGTTCACTCTGCGCCGTATGTCCGTACAGTACTTGCGCACCATGCGGTTTTTCATTGGGATAGAAATTCTGGTGGATGCTGACCAAAATAGCATCTGGATAAGAATTGATCAGTGCAATCCGTTGGTTTTGATCAGATTGTTTTTGCTTTGCGATGGTTGTCGCATCTGCCGGATACTCGATTTCTGCACTACTGCGGGTCATCACTGTACAGATGCCAAAAAAGTGTGCCAGATTTTCCAATTTCAATGCAATCGCAAGATTTGTTTCGCTTTCGATTATACCGCCTATCCCCACCGCTCCGCCATCAGTTCCGCCATGTCCAGGGTCAATGATCAAAATCGGCGCAGGCACTGTCGTTTCCATCGTGTGGAACACAGCGCGTGATTTTTCAGGTACCTCCTCCCTGCTCCACAGTCCAATTCCTGTTGCTGTCAAACAGAGCATGAGGAGAACTGTCGCACAGCGTTTTCCGTGAATAATCCAGTACATTTGTCTTCCCTCCTGTCTTTGTCTATAAGTATGCAACAGGGAGGAAAATCATTATAGAACAGAAAACCGGTGAAGGGATTCCCCTCACCGGTTTTTGTTTAAGATTCATTTTGGGATTTGTTAGATCGCAGCAAATCGTGGAACGGCCGCTCATAAAACGCCTGGCAAGAGAACACTTGGATGCCAAGGGTCACAGCCAATTCCACAAAAGCAGAAAACCAAACCGTTGTAAGACCAAAGGCAGCCAATCCGATCAGCACTGCTTTCACAGAAAAGACGGCGATTCCGCTAAGGCGGCACATTTTCCGTGCTACATACGCGGCAGACAGGCCGTTGACAATGGTACCCGGACGCTCCCCCGGCAAGATAACATCAGCGGTCTTTGCTGTGCTATCGGGACGTTTCCCAATCACAACATCAATGTCTGCGCTGGAATGGGTACCCTGATAGCGCTTTTCATCACACATATACAGAAGACAGTCGGGTGTCTCCTCTTTTATCTGTTCCACCATGCGGAGTTTTCCGTCGTTGCCGCAGCTTGCCTGATAAGTATCGATCCCGGAACGCTGCGAGATTTTCTCTGCCACAGGAGCAGCATAAGAGGTCACAAAGGACAACTGGCGGATTCCCTGCTCTTCCAGAGCCTCCCGCAGCGCCGAACTGCTTTTGCGAACAGGATCGGATAGGGTAATTGTTCCGACCAGGGCATGTCCGACTGTCAGGTACAGAATTTCTTGATCCGGTGCATTGGAAACAGGTGCGTTCCCTGCGGCCGCCATAAGCGCCTGGGTTCCTAAAACAACCGGAACCCCTTCAAATTGAACCTTAACGCCGCAATTCGGGATTTCCACAAACTCTTCTACCAGCTCAATGTAAATCGGACCACCATAGGCCTCAATGATGACCCCGGCATTAGGGTCTTTCGAAAAGGCCACCGCATGCGCCGCAATTTTTAGGATTGTTTGTGCATCCATCTGCTCGGACTCCACACGGACCACCTTTTGGCGGCCGGCAGTGAGAATCCCTTCTGCGGACAGCACAGCCGCATGACTGCTGGCAGTCCTCTCCAAAGCATGATCGTCTGTAAAGATGACTCCCCGGGAGGCGGCACCGACCCGTGCAGCAAATCGGATATTCCGAATACCGCTGAATGCAGGCAGGGCACTGGAAAGAGTAAACAGCGCCAAAGCACGATGAATTGCCTCGTAAGCATCCACACTTCCGGAAACGGCCAAGATAATGGCAAAGGCAACGGAAACAGCCATGAGCGCGGGAGTGAAAACTTTACCGATCGGGAGATCTTCCGGTGTCCGACTCCCGTATTTCAGGATGTGCAGAATCTCATCAGCAGTACTCTCCCCTTCTTCGCAAAGGACCTCACATCGCAGAGGCTGTGATAGATTGATCGTTCCGGCCAATACAGTGTCTCCTGCAGTGACATTTCTCGTTTTGGTCTGTCCGGTCACAGGAGAGGAATCCACCACGGACACACCATCCATGACCATACAGTCCAAAGGAAACCTTTCTCCAGGCATCACATCAATCTCACTTCCCGGCTGTACCTCATCCAAAAACCGCTCAACGGTCTTTCCGTGGACAACTTCATTTGCCGTTTCAAACTCCAATCCAGTCATTCCCAACAACTGATCTTCTACCTGCCGGGTAATGTAGTCACTGAGTAAAATGCCGACCTGGGTCAAAATCATGAGCAGTGCGCCTTCGTATCCGACACCTACGCAGAAGGAAACGATGAAAATCAGCGTGATCACCGCATTTTTATGAAAATAATCTTCCTGCATCACGCTCTTGACGCCCGACATGATCAAGTCCACACCCGAAACCAGACCGGCACACAGCAGAAGGCCGATGGAGGCAGGAGACGGAATAGAAAAAGCTGGCACACAGAAACAAATCAGTGCCGATACAAATATCCGTACAAGCAGCCATTTAGGATTCCGCAAAGACTCTTCTGGTTTCTCAGATGTACGGTTCAAATGCGTCAGATCTTCACTTTGTTTTGCATTTGAGTCGTTCATTGGCATTCTCTCCCCTGATGATGGATTCTTTCTTATGCTTTCCCGTTGCAGCCCAGGACATTGATGAGTTTGTGTGCAACCATATCTTTGATGGCAGCGCGGGCAGGTTTCAGATACTGTCTGGGATCAAAGTGATCGGGATGCTCATTGAAGTACTGGCGAATGGTTGCAGTCATGGCAAGGCGCAGGTCAGAGTCGATATTGATCTTGCACACAGCCATTCTGGCAGCCTGACGCAGCTGATCTTCCGGAACACCGATGGCACCGGGCATATTGCCGCCGTTGGCATTGATCATGTTCACGAATTCCTGGGGAACGGAAGAAGATCCGTGGAGAACAATGGGGAATCCGGGCAGACGGCGCTGCACATCTTCCAGAATGTCAAACCGCAGCTGGGGTTTCGTGCCGGGTTTGAACTTATATGCACCGTGGCTGGTACCGATGGCAATCGCCAGGGAGTCACATCCGGTCCGCTCCACAAATTCCTGCACATCCTCAGGACGGGTGTAGGAGGAATCTTCCGCAGAGACATTCACTTCATCCTCAATACCGGCCAGAGTGCCCAACTCGGCTTCCACCACAACACCGTGATCGTGGGCATACTCCACGACCTGTTTGGTGATGGCAATGTTTTCCTCGAACGGCTTTCCGGATGCATCGATCATCACAGAAGAGAATCCACCGTCGATACAGGACTTGCAAAGCTCAAAGCTGTCACCATGGTCCAGGTGGACACAGATGGGCAAATCAAATCCGGCAGACTGCTCGGCATCTTCGATTGCAGCTTCAATCAGTTTCATCAGATACACATGTTTGGCGTATGCACGGGCTCCTTTGGACACCTGAAGAATCAAGGGTGCACGCTGTTCGATGGCAGCCTCCGTGATTCCCTGGATGATCTCCATATTATTGACGTTAAATGCGCCGATTGCGTAACCGCCCTCGTATGCTTTCTTAAACATTTCGGTCGTCGTTACAATAGCCATTGACAAAAATACCTCCTGGAAATAGAATATAAAACATAGGTTGTTTTGTATATAACATATACTACCATAAATTTTCTGTAAAATATACACTTTTCAGAAATTTTTGATAGAAAAAATGTTATGATATCAATGCGATCCGTTATCACTGAATTCATAAGGAGGAATATCACTATGGGTGAACATCTTACCGGTGCGTGTATTTTTGGCCAGTCCGGAGGGCCGACTGCTGTGATCAACGCCAGCGCATACGGCGTAATCAAAGCAGCATTGGAGTCTCCCTACATCACCCGCGTTTTGGGGGCAGCAAACGGAATTGTTGGAGTACTGAACGACCGGCTGTACGATATGGGCGAGGAAGACCCCTATGAACTGTCCCTGCTCCTGCATACCCCCTCTTCTGAGCTGGGCTCCTGCCGGTACAAAATCAAGGATCCGGATGATGACGATACCGACTACAAGCGGATTCTGGAAATCTTCAAAAAGTATAATGTACGGTATTTCTTTTACAACGGCGGCAACGATTCCATGGATACCTGCAATAAAATCAGCCGCTATATGGAAAAGGTAGGATATGACTGCCGCATCATGGGTGTTCCCAAGACGATCGACAACGATCTGTACGGAACGGATCATTGCCCCGGATTTGCCAGTGCAGCAAAATATATTGCCACGTCCTGCATGGAAGTAGCGAAAGATGCACGGGTATATGATAGCGGAATGATCACGATCGTGGAGATCATGGGCCGCCACGCCGGCTGGCTGGCTGGAAGCGCTGCGGTAGCTACCTACTGCGGTTCCGGCCCGGATCTAATCTACTTGCCTGAGATTGACTTCAGCATGGAAAAGTTCCTGGACGATGTGAAAAATGTGTACAGACGGACCGGTAAGGTGCTGGTTGCCGTTTCTGAAGGCATCCATTATGCAGATGGAACCTTTGTTTCCGAAGCCAAAACCTCTGCTACGGATGGATTTGGACACGCACAGCTGGGTGGTCTGGCAACAATGCTGGCTGAGATCGTCAAGAAGGAGACCGGTGCAAAAGTCCGCGGTATTGAGCTGTCTCTGCTGCAGCGCTGCGGTGCTCATCTGGCATCCCAGACAGATATTGATGAAGCGTACTTGGCCGGTAAGACTGCGTTTGACAGTGCAGTAGAGGGAGAAAGCGGCAAGATGGTCGCTTTCCGCAGGGAAATGATCGATGGTCAGTATCACTGCAAGATGGAATTGATTCCTCTCCAATCCGTAGCGAACTTTGAAAGAAAAGTTCCCAATGAGTGGATCAATGCAACGGATAACTTTGTGACGATGGACTTTATTGACTATGTTCTTCCCTTGATTCAGGGAGAACCGGAACTTCCCAGGGAACACTCCATGCCCAGATACGCAAAACTGAAAAAAGTCTTTGCAGACGGCAGAAGTTTCGACTGATATTTACGAGAATCGCCCGGAAGAATTCTTCCGGGCGATTATTTTTTGCTTTTGATCTAATGGGCTGCTTATTTGTCGAAAGATGGGTTGACAGCATAAACATTTTTCTGGTTCATCCGGTCGGTTGCCAGCCGCAGGGCCTCCCCAAATCTCTGGAAATGAACCACTTCCCGCTCCCGCAGAAACCGAATCACGTCGTTGACATCCGGATCGTCAGACAAGCGCAAAATATTATCGTAGGTGGTTCGTGCCTTTTGCTCTGCTGCCATATCTTCCATCAGGTCTGTGATTACATCACCTTTGACAGCCATCGAGGCCGCATTCCAAGGGGTTCCTGCCGCGGATTGAGGATAGATTCCCGTAGTGTGATCCACAAAATAGGCATCAAATCCCGCCTCTTTGATTTGTTCCATTGTCAAGTTTCGGGTAAGCTGGTATACAATCGTGCCGATCATCTCCAGGTGACCGAGTTCTTCTGTGCCGATGTCCGTTAAAATGCCTTTCAGCTCCGGATACGGCATAGAAAATCGCTGGCTGAGGTAGCGCAGAGATGCGCCTAATTCACCATCCGGACCGCCGTACTGGGAAATGATGATCTTTGCCAATTTGGGATTGGGATTTTTGATACGGACAGGATATTGCAGTTTCTTTTCATATACGAACATGGTCACGCCTCCATTTCGTCACAATAATCCCAAGGCCAGGGATCACAGATCCATGTATAGGTATCTGCGATGCTTACCTCATCAATGGTCAGTGGCCCATATAATTTTACATACTGTGCACGCCCCTCTTGATAGAGCTGCAAAGTCGCCTTCAGTGTTTCAAATGCCTCCCGATCCTCTTTGTGCGTATCCAGATACAGCTGAAGTTCTTTGATCACGAAGTCCAAAGCCATGACTTCTCCCAAGGGCGTTCCGGCGTATACACCCTTGTTGACCATATTCATAAACGGCAAATCCAGCCCCGGAAACAGAGTTCCTCTTGCCAATGCCTGACCAGACTCATAAGCCGGCTGACTGGACGGCTGAACCGGCACATACGCCAGCGCCAAAGGAGCGCAGGGCATCAGGCTGCCTTCCCGAAAAGAGCAGGAAGAGCCTGTGGTTTGATTTTCCAAAATGTTTCCCTCCAGAATCTCTTTGCGGCATCGTGATCCCGCACCTCATTGTATGTATCATTGCAGAGGATGTGAAGATAGTGCTTGCCATTCTCATAGGAAAAAAGTATACTGACCCTATAGTTCTCTTTTAGGAGTAAGAATATATGAAACAGATAATTATGCGAAAAATCTGCGCCGCAGCTGCCGCTGTCTCTGTCTGCGTTTCCGCTTTATGTGCTCCGGTGGCAGCGGTTCAGGAGAGCAATGAAACGGAACTGCCCTGGAATCTCCGGGAGAGCGGGTATGGAATCGGGATTTCTGACGCATGGGCGCAGAATTTTCGGGGACGCGGCGTGCGTGTTGCACTGATTGATTCCGGCATTACCTCCACGCATGAAGATCTGCGGGGAATTCAGATCGAAACAGGATACAATGTCATAGATCAGACGACAGATGTGACAGATCATTTTGGTCATGGGACTCAGATCGCGGGAATTTTAGCCGCTAATACGAAAAATGACCTTGGCATTTATGGTCTTTGCGATGAAGTGACCATTGTTCCTATCAAATGCTTTGATTCAGCCTTGACGCAGGTCAAAAATGTTGTGGAAGGGATCTATCTGGCCGTGGATACCTATGACTGCGACGTGATCAACTTGAGCTTGGGCATAACGAAAGACTCGGACGCTCTGCGTCAGGCTGTGGAGTATGCAGTATCCAAGAATGTGATCATCGTTGCAGCTGTTGGCAATAACGGAGAGCGTGATCCTTCTCAGGCCCTCTACCCTGCTGCGTATGATGGCGTAGTCGGCGTTGGGGCTTATGCCGAGGACGGCGCAATTTGTAAATTCTCTCATATCAACAGTACCGTGGATGTAACGGCTCCGGGAGATCAGATCGTCACACTGGATCGACTTTCAGATCAAGCCTACTGCACTGTCAGCGGAACCAGCTTTGCAGTGCCCCATGTTACCGCTCTGGCAGTAATGGCAAAGCAGTCTGATCCGGAAATGACCGTTAGCGATTTCGAAACACTACTACGGCAGACTGCCCGAGATGCCGGCGCACCCGGTTATGACACTTCCTACGGATATGGGATGGTTTCGGCAGCGAATCTGATTCGGGAACTTCAGTCTCCCCCAGTCTACCCGGATATCCGCGGACATTGGGCCAGAGAGAGCATTGAGTACTGTGCCGAAAACGGCATTCTTTCCGGAACAACAGACGGCACCTTTCTCCCGGAAAATCAGGTCACCCGTGGTATGGTCGTTGCTGCGCTCTGGCGTTTAGCCGGGGAGCCGGCGGCAGCAAGTGCTGGTTTTGAGGATGTATCTGATAGCGCCTGGTACAGTGCAGCTGTGAACTGGGCGGCGGAAAACGGCATCGTCAGTGGTTTTGATGCTACTCATTTCGGCCCGGAGCAAAATGTGACGAGAGAACAGTTGGCAGCAATCCTGTATGGCTTTGCCCGTTACAGTGGTAAAGATCTGTCGGCGCAGACTCCGGAACAGTATTCTGACTGGGAAAAACTGTCCAAATATGCCGTGGAACCCATGGCCTGGGCTGTGACCCATGGAATCATCAGCGGAAACACAGCGCAGCTGATTTCCCCGGAAGGCAGCGCAACCCGTGGTCAGCTTGCAGCAATCCTTCACCGCTACTTAATTACATTTGCCTGATATGAAAAAAAGCAGCTGATAGAGGGAACTCTATCAGCTGCTTGCATATTTGTTCAATTTTCCTGCGCCATCAGCCAGGTTTCCAGTTCTGCAACTGTTTTCACAACGGCAATCGCACCAGCATCCGCCAGTTCATTGGGGGCGGCATATCCAAAGAATTCAACGCCCAGGCAGTCAATACCGCATTCCTTTGCACCCAAAACATCAAATTTTCGGTCACCGATCATCAGAACCTCCGACAGATCTTGCCCTTCCAACCCTAAGCGGCGAATCGTCTCCCGGATCACATCTGCTTTAGTCCAGTCAAAGGCAGGAGAACTTCCGGTCAGCACTGTAAAAGATGGCGCAAAACCAAAGCGCTCACAAATGGGAATACACAGAGATTCCGGTTTGGAAGACGCCAATGCCAAAACATATCCTCGGTCTTTCAGGGATGCACATAATTCAGGCAGGCCAGGCGCCGGGACATTTTCAAATTTCCCAATCGGTACATAGCGCTCACGGAACAGCCGAATCGCCTCGGTTGCTTTTTCTTTGCTGAATCCGCAAAATTCTATGAAAGAGTCCTCCAGAGGGGGACCAATGAATTTCAGGAGCCACTGTTCGTCCGGGATAGGTTCTCCCATTTTCTGAAAAGCATATTGCAGACTCTTGATGATCCCTTCTTTGGAATCCGTGAGGGTCCCATCAAGGTCGAATAAAAGATATCGATACATTTCGTCGCTCCTCGCTTCTGTATTGCAGCTTACAATGGCTACTGGCTGAAAACATTTTACCATTCTCATGTACTAAATACAAGGGGAAACCTCTGGCACTTTCTCCTGCGTGCAGTAGCCGCCCTAAATCAAACCGCATAGAATGGGCTATCTTTGAAAATGGGGGATCAATCATGGAGCGGGAAACGGAATTCATGAGCCGGAAACAAATACAGTCCGTAGCATGGAGACTGTCTGTTGTAGGGATTGTCGGTAATATCTTGCTGTCCGGTTTCAAGCTGGCAGCAGGTATCTGCGGGTCTTCAGGCGCCATGGTATCAGACGCACTCCATTCCCTCTCTGATGTGTTTGCGACATTGATTGCCTATTTGGGGGTGCGGATTGCAGGAAAAGCTCCGGATATTGATCATCCTTATGGTCATGATCGATTTGAGTGTGTGATTTCCCTGGTGCTGAGTGCGGTTCTTCTTCTAACAGGAGCGGGAATTGCATGGGCCGCCATAAAGAGTATATTTCTCAGTCCCGATATTTCGCCAGAGATTCCCGGAAAAATTGCACTGATCGCCGCTGTCGTTTCCATTGCATTCAAAGAGTGGATGTTCCAGTACACCAAACGATGGGCAGAACGGATTCATTCCTCTGCATTCTTGGCAGATGCATGGCATCACCGCGCTGATGCCCTTTCTTCCGTTGGAGCTTTGATCGGTATTGCCGGTGCAAGACTGGGATATTCATTCATGGATCCCCTCGCCGGGCTGGTAATTGCCGGAATGATTGGAAAAGTCGCATTTGATATTTGCCGGGATGCGCTGTCTAAAATGGTGGACCATGCATGCCCAGCATCATTCGAGGCCCAGTTACGGACTTGTATTTTGTCGCAAACCGATGTACAGGGAATCGATCTCATCCATACCCGAAAATTTGGCGAGCGTGTCTATGTGGACGTGGAACTGTGCGTAGACGGAACGCTGTCCCTTGAGGAGGCACATAAAATCGCCGAATCTGTACATCAGCGGGTAGAGCAGGAATTTCCAACGGTAAAACACATTATGGTTCATCTGAATCCCGGAAAAAAGAACCGATAAAATCCGGCCGCAGTAATACTATTGCGGCCGGTACTGTACTTTTAGTAAGACTTAAAACAGAGATTCATATCCACAGGCCCGGAAATTCCCGGAATCTTCCCATTGTCGCTATATTGCCACATAGCAAAATCGTAATAAAAAGAAGGGGCTTGGCTGTATTCCGCAAACCAAAAATCATACGAAGAAAGTGCGCCGAGGTCGTAGGAAAGGTATCCCAGGTACTTGGTGAAATAAATTGCCGGCGTGTATCCTGCCTCTGATATGCGCTCACAAAAGCGATTGGCTGCAGCGGTCAGGATTTCTTTGGAAAGTCCGTCCGTTCTTGCAGGGCGGACGCCGATGATTTCCCAGTCAAACACGATCGGGTATTCAATCGCATATTCGCCCAAATTGTTCAATACAAATTGGGCCTCTTCCTCTGCCTCCTCCACGGAAATCGCCTGGGAAAAGAAGTAAATACCGATATCCAGACCGGCATCTGACGCGCCCCGGATATATTCCCGGAATCGTTCGTCGAGTACAAGTTTTCCGGATGTGTAACCACGGTATCCCAAGCGAATCATGACAAAATCAATCCCGGAGTCCTTGACTTGAGACCAGTCAATATCCTTTTGGTAATAGGACACATCGATCCCAATCGTGCTTTCTCCGGCGATGTAGCGGGTAATGCCATTCTCCTGCTGAAAATGTTCCGGCTTATATGGATTCACCGGCAAATTGTCTGTAATGTCTACCCAATGGGACCCATATTGAAGTTTTCCTCTGGTGTAAACAGGTTTCAATATAGCGCATAGTTCGGCCCGGCTGATCCCATCTTCCGGGCGAAATTCCAGAATACCGTCTCGATAGCTGCCGGAAATGATCCCGGCGCGGTAAAGTGTAAGGACCGCAGGGTCAGCAGTATCGATAAAGGGACTCGTTTCTTCCGTCAGAGGTAACTGTAATATGGATACAAGGAGTTTTGCGGCATCAATGCGGCTCATCGGCAGATCCGGCTGACTGCGCAAAGATTCAGTCAACCACCCATTTTCCGCTGCTCGCGTCAAATATCCGGAGGCCCAATGCTCTTCCGTTTGCTGCCCCGGCGAAATTCCGCAAGCACTGAGAATTAGTTTGACGGATTCTCCCACAGTAGCCTTACGGTCTGGACGGAAAGTGTTGTCTGTATATCCAGCGATCAACCCAGCATCGGCCAAAGTGTTGATAGAAGAATAATACCAGGCTTTGGAATGAAGATCTGAAAATCGAGTTGCCGCTGCTGCTGAGAGCGTACAGCCATATAAAAGCGCGGCGGCCAAAGCCCCCGAAACAATGCGTCTGCTCATGGGTCGTTTCGTCATAAGTACACCACCGTTTTCAAACTTTGTGCCTCAGTTTATCAGAAATCAAGGCGCTTGAAAAGCTGAAGATTCCGGTAGAAATGAAAAAAACTGGAACAACACATACAATGTTTCGTTCCAGTTTTTTGAGATCACATGGTTTTCATGGCGGCTATGGTCTGTTCAATCAGGTCATTCAGTTCCATACCAAGCATTTGGGCGCCTTGGCGAATGACTTCTCTGGAACAGCCTGCTGCAAACTTTTTGTCTTTGAATTTTTTGACTACAGACTTGGTTTCCATGTCACTAAGTCCATTGGGCCGCATCCGGGCGGCGGCACCAATCAGGCCGGTCAGCTCGTCAGTAGCAAACAAAACCTTCTCCATGTAAGAAGTGGGCTCCACTTCACTGCAGATTCCATAGCCATGGGAAACTACAGCATGGATAATTTCTTCGTCAATCTCCAACTCCCGCAAAAGCGTCTCCGCCTTGATGCAATGCTGATCGGGCCATTGTTCAAAGTCGATATCATGAAGAAGACCGACCGCTGTCCAAAAATCAACTCGCTGGGGGTCGCTGTTCTTTGCAAATTCGCCCATAACATGCCCCACTGTCTTGGCATGGGTAATGTGAAATTCTTCCTGATTGTACTGCATTGTTAATGCCAAAGCCTGCTCAGGGGTAGGAACATAGGACATATCGTCTTCCTCCTTTTTTGTTTGAGGCGATTATACGCCCTGGCGAAGAAAAAAGCAAGAAAGGGAGATAAATAAAGTTTTTTAACGCTCCAACTTGGCACCGCAAGTGCCGCAGAAAAGAGCATCAGCACTCACCACAGCCCCGCAGTTACCGCAAGTTCGTGGACAATAGGTCGGCTGTTCATCCCCTGTACCTGCTTCAGGCTGTGCACTCTTGATCTCTTGCATTTGCTCTTGCAGTTCGGCAATTGTGGCTTTGGAAAGGTCTATAGACAGACAGTATTCGTCTACCTCCGGGTCCAAAGGAACACCTGCAATCCGTTTTGCATAATAGTACGCACCGATTTTTTTGTACTGTTCTTCAATGTTATACTCTTCTTTTTTGATTTTCACCGTGATTTTCCCGGTTCCGATGGCTTCGTTGGCCTTTTCTGTGGCAGTTCTTGCAACAAAATTCAGTTTATCTAAAAATGGCATAAAATTCACTCCTTATCGTCGGTACAGAAATGAAACGATGGAGAAAACACAGCGTGTTTTCCCCATCATTATAGCAAACTCTTTTACACTTGTGTGAAAAAATCAAAAATTTTCAGTCAGATTCAGGTGTAATGCACATGGAGCAAATCATGTGCACGCCCTTCCAGAAGTTCGTTATACACATAATCCAATGCGGGGTTTTGCTGTGATAGTTTCCATTCACATTCCGCATCCGTCTGAAACAGTCCATCGCTCCGGCGTTTCTTTTTCCGTTGGGAGACATAGGGCTGACCGCCGCCGCCAATGCAGCCATCCGGACAAGCCATGACCTCTACAAAATCCAGTTCCAATCGCCCCTTTTGCAGCTGATCAATGAGCTGATCTGCATTTTTGAGTCCACTGACTACGCCAATCCGGAGCGTACGGTCACCGGCTGTGACTTCAAAGATCTTAGTTCCCTGCAGTCCACGAACACCACATTCGGCAATGCTTTTCATCGCCTCTGGAGATGTCTGCCCCACTACCCGGCGGATCACAGCCTCTGTCACGCCGCCGGTCACACCGAAAATAGCACCGCCGCCGGTAAATGTTCCAAGTGGATTATCTGCCTCGGAATCCGGCAGTTCCGCAAAGTTGATGAGCGATTCCTGAATCATCCGAATCAGTTCCACAGTCGTGATGACCAAATCGACAACGGGAATTCCGTCTTTATCCAGTTCTTCCCGTTTACATTCAAATTTTTTGGCAGTGCACGGCATGATGGCGACAGAATAAACGCGCTCGCCGCGGAATTGTTTCCGAATCAGCGCCCCCATCATTTCCATTGGACTGCCGCAAGTAGAGATCTGCGGCAAAAGTTCCGGGTGCTTGTGCTCGGCATGCTGCACCCAACCGGGGCAGCATGAAGTGAACAGAGGCAGTTTTTCACCCCGTTCTAAGCGCTGCATGAATTCTTCTGACTCCTCCATAATCGTCAAATCGGCGCTCAGATTGGTATCATATACTACATCTACTCCCATACGGCGCAACGCCGTTACCAGCTTGCCCATAACAGGAGTACCGACCGGAAGTCCAAATGCCTCACCAATCCCCACACGAACGGAGGGGGCGACCTGAACCACAACTTTGTGCTTTTTATCGTGGATCATATTCCAGAACCGATCAATATCGTTTTTCACTGTCAATGCACCAGTCGGGCAGATGGAGGCACACTGACCGCATCCGACACAGTCCGTATCAGCCAAAAACTTATTCTCAACGGGTGCAACATAGGAGTGGGAACCGCGATGATAAAATGCCAGTGCCTTTACATTCTGCACTTCATCACACATCCGTACACACTGGCCGCACAGCACACATTTACTGGGGTCTCTGACCACACAGACAGAAGAATCGTCAATGGGAGGAATGGTGTGCAGATTGCCTCTTCGCGCTGTACTGACCCGATATCTGGTACAGTATTCCAAAAGCTTGCAAGTGCCAGCTTTGTCGCAGGTGGTACATTCCGTGTGGTGGTTTCCCAACAGCAGTTCCAAAATCATCCGTCGGTTCTTTTGCACACGGGGTGTATTCGTATAGACAACCATTCCCTGCTCTGGTGCAAAAGAGCAGGAGGTATCCACCATACCATCTTCCTTTTCAACGATGCATAACCGGCATCCTTCATAAACGGAGAGACTTTCACAGTAACACAGGGAAGGAATCTCAATCCCATTGTTCCGTGCTACTTCCAATACATTGCGTTCATCGGTAAAAGGACAGCGAATCCCATCTATGATCATGTATTTGTCTTCCATGGATTATCCTCCTTCACAGCGTGTTTGGGGCATCCTCTCAGACAGGTTCCGCATTTGATACATTTTGTCTGATCAATTTCGTGGGGTTGTTTGAGAGAGCCACTGATTGCTCCGGCCGGGCAATTTCGAGCACATTTTGTGCATCCAATGCAGAGCGTCTCATCGATTCTATATGTGCCGAGGCCTGTACAAGTCTCAAAGCATAGTGCAGAAGTTTGAATCAGTTGCGCCAATTCCGTCACTTCAGCCATATCTTCCCGGGTACCCTCACCTCTTGCCAGTTTTTCCAGCAGCGCTGTCATTCTCGGCATTCCTTCCCGGCAGGGGGTACATCTTCCACAGGAACCTCTTGCCGCAAAACGAAGAAGATACTTTGCAGTTTCCATCATGCTTGTTTTTCCATCCATCACTTCCAGACCGCCAGGACCCATTTTTTCGCCCAACTCTTCCAATGTCTCAAATGCAATGGGGAAATCCATATTTTCACGCAGGAGCAATACCCTGCCGCCTACTCGCATGGCTCGGAAGGGTGCACCATCCAGCATACCACCGCCAATGTTTTCTACGACTTGACGCACAGTAAATCCAAAGGGGATCTCGATCATCCCAATATTATTGACTGCGCCGGTAAGCATAAACACTTTTGTGCCGGGACTCTCTTCTGTCCCGCAGCTGCGGAACCAGTCTACGCCGTTTTCAATAATATCGGGTACATTCACAATGGTTTCAACATTGTTGGACAGTGTGGCCGGTTTCATTTCACCGGCAGTGTTGATGTAATTGTGTGCAAACCAAGTTTTTTTATTTTCTGTCACGGATTCTGCTGTCATGCGCAGCAACTTTTCTTCCGGAACTTCTTTCATTCCAGAGTTCACATGCAGGTGAAATGTTTTTCCGCTGCCGAGAATATTGTCGCCCAACAGTCCGGCCATTTCCGCCTGCTCTACTGCTTTTCGCAACCGAAATTCAGCGACTTGGTATTGCGGGTGCACATAGGCATAGCCTTCTGTAATTCCACAAGCGATGCCTACAATGGCCATTCCTTCCACAACTTTGTGCGGATCGCCTTCGATGATTCCACGGTCCATAAAAGAGCCGACATCAAGTTGACCGTCATTGACCAACAGAACTTTTTCCGGATCTGTGTCCTCGGACGCTTTTTTCCATTTCTCCCAAGCCGACGCACCAAATCCCCCGCGGCCTCTCAGACCGGATGCCCGAATTGTTTCCAGAACCTCATTCGGAGATAAATCAAACAGAACCTTTTGCAGTGCGGAATACTCTCCTACGGCAATGGCTTCTTCCAGATTCTCCGCATCGATCTCTCCACAGTTCTTCAGGACTCGTCTTGTCTGTGCTTTGAAAAAAGAAACATCTCTCTGGCGTTTGGTGATGATCGTTCCATCATCAAATCCCAATCGGCTGATGTACTTTCCCTGAATAACGGACTTTTCAATAATCTCTTCGACATCTTCCACGCGGACTTTCGTATACAGCCAACCTTCCGGGTCGATGCGAATCATTGGCCCGTTGTTGCATAAACCGTGACAGCCGGTCTTTTTTAAAATGGCAGAATCTGTTTCCAAGTGCGTCGCCAGCTCCACCTCGCATTGGATATGCTTTTCCTGCAGAAGTTCTTTCAGTCTGGCATAGATCTTCATAGCACCTTCTGAAAGGCAAACCGTGCCGCAGCACACATAGATCCGCCGTTTCTGAGCGGCAACCCGTCTTTGACAAAAAGCCTGCCACTCCTCAAATTCAGAACGATTTTCTAATTTCTTGATTTCCATAGTAACGCCCCATCTTGGTTAGTATCGTTGATTATTATATCGTAAGAACTGCTCCAGGTGTGAACTGGAATTAAACGGAATGTAAATAATCCGCATTTATAATTGTTAAATAATTATCATATTAGACATCGTATCATATTTGTACGGAAATTGCAAGCTTGTTTTTCCTTTCCTGCAATTATCGATGAACAAAAGTTACCTGCGCTCCACAAACCACGAGGGGTTTTCGTAAAACAGTTGGGTTTTATTCGAACCGATACGAATCGTGTATCGAAGTCCTGTTCCACCGGCTTTAAAACTGGCATTTCTACGGACATCCAATATTTGATCGATCTCAAAAATCCGCCCGTCCTCCCATTTGACAGATAGGGGCGTAATATTTCCCTGCTGATCAAAATCTGCGCGCACAGTCACATATACCTTTGCACCATTCAAGTCTGCCACCCTCTCTGTAAAATCATTCATCTGATAGCGTTTCGGGATAGAAGTCGCTTATTTGGATATTTTACTTCAGTATATATCTCCTTATAGGATAAGTAAATAGGTAAAAGTATCCAAATCAGAGAAAATGCAGTTGCGTACTATCAAGGCTCATGTTATAATATACTTCAGTTCACAAAGGAGGCTCGTTGATGAAATCATTCGGCCATATCATTGCGAATTTGCGGGAACAGGCAGGTATATCTCAAAAAACGCTGGCGGGACTGCTGTGCCGGCAAGGGATTCAAGTGACAAATCAGGCGATCAGTAAATGGGAAAACGATGTGACACAGCCAAGTGCCTCACAGTTTTTGACTCTTTGTCAAGTACTTGGCGTTTCTGATGTTATGCGTGTGTTTTTGGGAACTTCCAATTCCGATGGAGATCTTTTGCAGGGACTAAATGAGGAAGGTCGGTCAAAGGCAAAAGAGTACATCGATCTGCTGCGATGCAGCGGACGATATCGGGAAATATCTGCAGAGATTCTGCCCCTGCGCTCTTTGCCGTTATACCACATCTCTGTTTCTGCAGGAACTGGACAATTTTTGGACAGCGATCACTATGATTTGATTCAGGTCGATGAAGAAGTCCCTCTTGCTGCAAACTTCGGAGTACGGATCGCTGGAGACAGTATGGAACCAAAGCTGAGAGATGGGCAGGTAGTCTGGGTACATCAGCAGCAGACTCTGGAAGATGGGGAAATCGGCATATTTCTATACGAAGGAAATGCGTACTGCAAGAAACTGGTGCGTACAGAGTTTGGCCCTCAGCTGGTCTCTTTAAATCCGGCCTATCCTCCGATTTTGGTACAAAAATATGATGACCTTCGGGTATTTGGGCGGGTGCTCGGATGATATATATTACAGCAGACACCCACGGAAAATTCCGTCGGATCTTGGATTTTTTGGGGCATGGCCCTATTACGCCTCAGGATCTTCTCATCATTTTGGGAGACGCCGGATTCAATTATGATGCAGTGGAAGGGAGCGGTCTGCGCCGAAAAGCACCGGTAAACTATTATGGGATTCCAGTATTGTGCCTCCAGGGCAATCATGAACTGCGACCGGAACACATCGACAGTTATCGGGAAATTCCTTGGCACGGTGGAGTCGTTTACCAGGAACCTCGCTATCCCAATTTGCTGTTTGCCAAAGATGGAGAAGTCTATGAGATTGAGGGACGAAAACTCCTCGTTTGCGGTGGCGCATATACTGTATTTAAGGAATACCGCATCGCGCGTGGCCTTCCCTGGTATCCGGATGAGCAGCCTTCTCCGGAAATCAAGTCCCGGGTAGAAGAACAATTAGAAAAACTGAATTGGAAAATCGATTTGATGCTGACTCACACTTGCCCCAGCAAAGCAGTGCCGAAGGAAAAATATATTCCCGGAGTGGATCAAAGCACTGTGGATACCGGTACAGAGGATTGGTTAGATGAGATCGAGGATCGCCTGCAGTATCATGCCTGGTATTGCGGTCATTGGCATATTGACAAACAGGTGGATAAGATTCGCTTTGTCTATCAAGACATCCTTCCACTGCCGTGAAGGTTTTCAAAATAAAAAAGGGCGCATACTCATCAATGAGTATGCGCCTTGTTTCTATTTATCTGAGTAAATAGGCATCCGCGGCAATAAAAATAATCAGCAATACCAATGCAAAGTAACGGAAGATGTTATAGGACTGAATCAGGTCTTCCACCTGATTGGAATACCGCTTATCTTTTTCACGGGCCATTTCCAGCGGGCGCTGTTTCCCTTTGCTGGCCATCATGGCTTTATAAGTTTTGGGTTCCAGGTTCATGATTTGACGGTATACGCTCCGCCGCAGGGAATACACCGCCAAAGATGTGATCACACCAAACAAGATAAAATACCCGATGAGTGCATTTTCATCACCACTGGACATAAAACTCCGGTAAGACCATGTAAAAATCAATACCGCACTTGAGAGTGCGACAAAATAGTACCGCCACGCCGACGTGATCAAGCCCATGTGAAACTTTCTATTCATAGATTTGATAATCCCTTCCCTGTCATTCTGTTTTTTGCGTGGATTGTATTATAGCATAAACCGTTTCGGAAAGAAAGGGGGGATAAAATTTTCCCACATCACTGTGCTCTGGATATCCCGCCACATCTTCATAAACGGTGACTCCGGATGCCTTTAAGTCCCGCAGCAGATCGCGAATATGTTTTTCGTAGGTATGTTCACGGTCGGAATAATGCAAATAGCAAGTCTGAGTTCTTGCATAAGGATTTTTCTGGATTTTCTCTTCCAAGCGACGATCCAGTTTTTCAATATGTTCTGGGGTAATCGTGCCGATAATATCTTCCAGATTCGGAAGATTCACCGGCTTATTCAAATAAGTCCCCAACCGGTATTGAGGAGCCCCGGCAATGATCACGGCATGGGGGAATTCCAATCCGCAATTGATGGCACCGTATCCCCCTTTGCTGGAACCAATGAACAGAATTTTTTCCGGCATAAGTTTTTCGATAAAACTTTGAACCAGACGATGAACCAGGCGTTCTACATTGTATTGGCCATGTTCACCCAGATAGTAACTTCCCCGACCGTTGGCGGCGAAATCATCCTTGATAAAAAGCCGATGAATCGGAAACTGACTGCAGGTACGGACATAGTTGTATCGTGCCTGCCGATCGTGACACCCCTGGAATCCCACCAACAGGATATTGGCAGCCTGCGGAGTGTTTGGCGCCGGAAAATACATATACTTCAGGCGGGTATCTTCCCCACGGAATATCCGTTCGTGGCGAATTTCAAAAGCTTTTTGCCGAATACTTTTCCAGGAACATTCCATAACAGGATACCTCACTTTATGATTTGAATGGTGCTGCCCCGGGTTCCGCGAGAAACAACGATCTGGGTATCGATGTTTTCCCGAAATTCGGCAACATGGGAGATAATTCCTACCATCCGGCTATCTCCACTCAATCCATTCAAAATAGAAATGGCCTGTTGACGGGACTCTGCATCAAGGGAGCCGAATCCCTCATCGACGAACATGGCATCGATCTCTACGCCGCCGGCATACTGCTGTACAATATCTGATAATCCCAACGCCAGTGCCAGAGACGCCTTGAAGGATTCCCCGCCGGACAGTGTTTTCACACTCCGCTGTTTCCCGGTGTAGTAGTCCATGACATCCAGTTCCAAGCCGCTTTGTCCCCGTAATGAGGTGCTTTGGGTCTGACGGATCAGTTCATACCGTCCGGAAGTCATATAATTCAGCCGCTGATTGGCGGCAGCAATGATCTGCTCAAAATAATGCGCCTGGATAAAGGATTCAAAGGCAATCCGATCCCTTCCTTTCAGCTCACCATTGGCGGTATCGGAGAGATTTTGCATCATTTGATACTCCTCCACAAGTTGGTCCATCTCTCCTTGCTGCATTTGGATCGTCTGAATCAGCTGACCGTTCCCCTGTCTGCGTGAACGAATCTCCGTCAAGACACTGTTAAGATTGGATTGACGCTCATGAAGAGCCGTTTCCTGCTGTTTCAACGCCTGAAGATCCACCGCAGCCAGTCCCGATGTTGCCTTTTTCAAAGTCTGGATCACGGCAGTCTGCTGTTCAATGGCGCTGTTTCCTCGCTCCTTGTCCTGACGCGCAGTGTTCAGGGCTGTTTCCAAAGACTCTCGTGTATTTTGCAATCGGCGCAGCATCTGCTCCGCCTCCCGTTTTGTGGGATAGTCCAATCCCAGCTGCAATGTCTCTGCCTGCGTTTTTGCGGAGATATACGCCGTATTCATCCCCTGCAGCTGTTCCGTTTTCTCATCCAACTCCATTTGGAGTTTTGCCTGTTTTTGAAGGATCTCCTGCTCCTGCTCCTTTAGTTTTTTATATCGTACAGCATCCTGCTGTAAGCGTTCGATTTTTCGGTGCAGGGTATTCACCTGTTCTTTTGTTTCGACCTGCGCCTTGTGAATTTCCGATGATAAGGTTTCCACAGGAAAATCACCCAATATCTCGGCAGCTTTCTGCAGGCATTGCTTTTCATCAGAAATACAAGTGGCGTTATATTCCGCTGCGATTTGGTTGGCAGACATCAGTTCCTGGTGGAGCCGCTCCGCTTGCGCTTTTGCCTGCTGGACTTGTTCCTGTGTAGGAGCACGATCTCTGCAGGCTGCCGGATTGGGATGTTCCGTAGAGCCACAGACAGGACAGGGCTGTCCAACCACCAGGCTCTCTGCCATAATACCGGCCTGTTCCTGCAAAAAATGCAGTTCCAATGTTTGCCGATTGGAATCCGCCTGCCGGTATTCCTCCTGAATCTGAGAAAAGCGAGTTTGTGCCCGTTGCAAATACAGATTATTTTCCTGCCAGGTGTCATAAAATTTTTGGAGTTTGTTCAGTTCGATCTCTCGATTGTTAAATGCTCCGTAAATATTGGTACTGCGTTCCAGTTCTGTTTCCGCTGTTTCCAAGGTGGACAGCGTATCCTGTATCTCCTGTAAACGGAGATGCAAGGCTCGCTGCGTTTCTTTCAGCTTTTTCTGTGCCGCAATGGCGGCATCATACTCTTTTTTTCTCCTATTCTCGGCCGTCAACGCCTGCTCCAGGGCATCGTAAGATGGCAAAGCGTTTTGCAGTTTTGCCATCTCCTGCTGCACCGTTTCCCGTTGGGGCGCTTTCTCCAGCTCTGTCTGATAGCACTGTTCCAAGGCTACCTGTTCCTCCTGCAGGGTTTGCAGTCGTACAGTTGCCTGTTCCAATTCCAAAATATTTTTGTTGATCTGTTCCCCTTTTCCAATTTCCTGCTGTAAGCCCGCCAGTTCCGTCTTCAGTAGTTCCTGTTGGGCAGAAAGGGTCTGTTCTTCCCGCTCATCTTCCAGGTCATTCTCGGCACACAACGCCAGCAAAGCGTGTAACTGGTAATAGTCCCCACTATCCTGCAGCCGATGAAAGTCTTCCCCCATGGAAAATCCCGGTCGGCAAGTGAGTTGTCCGGCATATTGCAAGGTACTGCTGACCCCGGCATCCCGTGCTTCTTTCAGCTGTTTGCAGGCAAGTTTCAACTGTTCTTGGACTGCCTGAAAGCGACCGGTATCGAAAATTTTGCGGAAAATTTCCCGTCGCTCATTGGTCCCGGCGTGGAGCATCCGCAAAAAGTCCCCTTGGGCAATCATCACGATTTGAGAAAATTGATTCCGGTCAATATGCAGAAGTTCCTCGATTGCTGCCGTGACCTGCCGCACACCATCTACGACCGTACTGTCCGGCTTGGTCAAAGTGGCCTCCGACGGAACCTTCACCTGTTTATTAGGGTCTCGTTTCCCCTGACGGTAATAGTCCGGTCTGCGACGAACCTTGTATTGTTCCCCGCGAAATTGGAAAATTAGTTCTACAAAAGTTTCAGTTTCAGGCGAGGCAAAATCGCTGCGCATGGCAGAAATCTCCCGACTCTTGCCGCTGGAGTCCCCGTACAGTGCATAGGTGATTCCGTCAAAAATAGTAGTTTTTCCTGCCCCGGTATCCCCGGTGATCAAGTACAGCCCATGGTCTACCAAATCGGAAAATGGAATTTCAACCTGTCCAGCATATGGCCCAAAAGCACTCATTGTCAATTTGATCGGTTTCATAATGCCCCCTCCTCTATAATCCGGCGCATCCGTTCCAGAGATTCCCCAGTAAGCGGCTGTTGGTTCTGCATTTCATAAAACTGTATAAACAGCTCCAGGTCAGTGGTTTTCCTGCTGAGGTCCACACTGTGCAGCGAAGCATTGGCTCTGGAAAGCGCATTATCAAAGTCCAATTTCATCAAATTGGGATAGACACTGCGTACTCTTGCGGCAGCGTCCATTACCGCTGCATCTGTCAGCGTCACATGAAGGTAATCATTGGGATCACCGGATGCAACTGCTAAGGGAGAAAGCAGTTCTTCAATGGGGCCATGCAATTCCCGCATTTCGTGAATTGGCGTCAGAGGAACCGTACTTAAGTGAACATCGCCCTTTTCCCCAACGGAAACAATAGTCACCCCTTTTTCTTGACGCACCTCGGAAAAGGAATATTTGAGCGGAGAACCGCTGTAATGGATCGTCTCCCGACCGATAGACTGTCGGCCATGGAGATGCCCCAACGCAACATAGTCAAATCCATCAAACAGTGCAGCGCTCACACTGTCGATTCCACCTACAGAAACAGTTTCGGAATCACAGCGCTCCGGTTCCTGTCCATCGGACACCACGAATTGATGGGCAATCAAAATGTTACGTGCTCCGGGGTCTATGGCAGTATGATCCAACACGCAGCGAATCGCATCATCATAACTTTCGATGGTTTCCTCCGGAAAGAACGGACGAACCATTGCCGGTTTCAAAAACGGCAGGAGGTAGATATGCACCGCCCCAAGGGTATCCTGCATTACATGGTGGGAAACCGTTCCCCTAAAAACCGGGGAAAAGTGAATGTCCTGCCGATCCAGAATGGATGAGACAAAGGCCAACCGTTCCGCGCTGTCGTGATTCCCGCTGATGGCAAATACCGGGATCTTCTGTGCGGCCAGTTCCGTCAGGAACCAGTCAAATACGCAGACGGCCTCCGCCGGCGGAACAGATTTATCGTAGATGTCCCCTGCGATCAAAATTGCATCTACTTGCTGCTGCACAGCGATTTCTGTGATCTGCTGCAAAATATGTCTCTGTTCTTCCAGCATGGAGATCTCATTTACCCGTTTTCCGATATGCAAATCCCCTGTATGCAAAAATTTCAAAATCTTCCCCTCCAGTTTTGCTGAAAATGATGACGCACTTAATAAATAAGTGTAACACAGAAAGGCAAAGTTTTCAATTTGAGTTCCACATCCAGGACATCCCATCCCTTTAGAACCTAACAGCTGTCTTTTATTTTACTTTGATGAATATCATTCATCACCGAATTTTTTCATAAGTTCACCGGGAGGTTTATGAAAAAGGCAACTTGAAGTCTCCTGGTAAAAGTTGTATGATAAAATAAAATGTTAAAATTCTGTAAGGAGGATGTGTGGCATGGAACAACGCTATGCACTGGACATGACTTCCGGGCCGTTGCTCAAAAAAATCATTGTATTCACCATTCCGATCCTGCTTTCCGGGGTACTGCAATTATTGTTCAACGCTGCGGACATCATTGTGGTCGGCAATTTTGCCGGCGATAATGCAATGGCAGCCGTCGGTTCTACATCTTCCCTGGTTTCTCTGCTGACTAATTTGTTTATCGGCATTTCTGCCGGTGCCAATGTAGCCGTTGCCAACTTTTTTGGTGCCAAAGATGATGAGGCGGTTCAGGAAACGGTACATACTTCCGTAATTCTCAGCCTGATTGGCGGTGCGGGGTTGATGGTCATTGGAATCTGCCTTGCAAAGCCAATTCTGGAATTGATGGGGTCCCCGGAAAGCGTCCTGCCACTATCGGCGGTCTATTTACGCATCTTCTTTCTGGGAATGCCCGGAACCCTGCTTTTCAACTTCTGCTCGGCCATTCTCCGCGCCACCGGAGATACCAAACATCCGCTCTACTATTTGGCCACTGCCGGCATCCTGAATGTGATCTTAAATTTGTTCTTCGTCATTGTATTGAAAATGTCCGTTGCGGGAGTTGCACTGGCAACGATCATTTCTCAATATGTCTCCGCGTTTCTGATCGTCCGATTGATGATGAAAAGTAATAGTTCCATTCAAATCGTGTGGCGTGGAATGCGAATCAGCAAATCGAAACTCTCCAGAATCCTGCGGGTCGGAATTCCTGCCGGTATTCAAAGTTCCCTGTTTGCCCTGTCCAATGTGGTCATTCAGTCCGCTGTGAACTCTTTTGGAGAAGTGGTCATGGCCGCAAATACTGCATCTGCCAATATCGAAGGTTTTGTTTATATTGCGATGAACTCTGTGTACCAGGCAGCTATGAACTTTTCCGGTCAAAATTACGGTGCCGGACACTATCGCAGAATTCATAAGGTACTGTTTGCGTGTCTCGGAATCGTGACAGTGGTCGGGTTTGTGCTGGGTTGGGGCGCATATTTCATAGGTGACAGCCTGCTGCATATCTACACTGACAGCGCCATGGTCATCAAATTTGGGCTGCAGCGAATGCAAATCATCTGTCTCAGTTATTTTATCTGTGGTTGGATGGATACCATTGTCGGTGTAATGCGTGGCATGGGATACGGTATAATACCCATGCTGGTATCGTTAGTAGGTGTGTGTCTGCTGCGCATCGTTTGGATCTATACCATCTTTCAGGTGTATTACAAGCTGCCTGTTCTCTATCTCAGTTGGCCGATCACCTGGATTGTCACATTTGCAATGCACTGCATCTGTTACTGCGGTATCTGGATCAAGCATCGCCGCGATTTTGTGGAGCGACCTCGCTCGGAACCAGTTGCGTAATGACTGTAAAAAAATAGAAAAAAGAAATCCCGCAAGTAATCTTGCGGAATTTCTTTTTTTATGAGATTACACTTCAGGCGGCTGAATATTTTTTGTTGCTTTCCGGAACTGGAACGCAAACAGGATCGATGTGAAAGTCACTGCAATAAAATCAGCCACCGGTTCTGCCATGTATACGCCGATGACGGCATTCGGCACGATGTGGGGCATCAGATAGATCAGAGGCAGCAACAGAACAAATTTCCGAACGACTGCAACGATGATGGAACTTTTTGCCTGTCCCAAAGAGTTAAAGGTCATCTGGCAGGCAATCTGGATACCGAACAGGAACAACCCACCCAGATAAATGCGAAGCATGGGAGCGGTGAACTCAATCAGAGCCGCATCGGGGGTAAAAATAGAAACAAACACTTCCGGAACCAGCATTACAGCGCCCCATAGGGTAACGGAAAAGGTGAGTGAGGCTGCCAGTAACAATTTAAAGGTCTTTTTCACGCGCTCTGCATTTCCGGCACCATAGTTATAGCTGCTAATGGGCTGTGCGCCTTGTCCGAGTCCCTGAAGGGGCAGCATAGCAAACTGCATGATACTGGTCATGATTGTCATGGCGCCTACGGCAATATCCCCACCGTATCGCAGGAGTGAAGAGTTGAAACAGACAGAAATAATGCTCTCACTGGACTGCATGACAAAGGTAGACAATCCCAAAGCAACGCAAGGCAGGATTACTTTTGCCCGCAGACGCATATTTTCCTTTCGGATGTGCAGTTGAGTCCGCTTTCCGCACAGGAAAGAAACCACCCACATGCAGGAAATAGCCTGAGAGAGAATGGTTGCCAGAGCTGCGCCCCTGACTCCCATGTGCAGGACAAAAATGAAAATTGGGTCCAATACAATGTTGCACACAGCGCCAATCAGCACGGACATCATGGAAACTTTTGTGAATCCCTGGGCGGTGATGAAGGTGTTCATTCCCAGAGTCAGCTGCACAAAAATCGTACCCATGGCATAAATATTCATGTACTCCAGTGCATACGGTACCGTTTTCTCGCTGGCACCAAAGGTCAGAAGCAGCTCTTCGTTCCACAGCAGCAGAACCACAGTCAATACTGCCGAGACAACGATCTGTAAGCTAAAGCAGTTACCTAAGATTTGATTTGCAGATTCTTCATCCTTTTTCCCCATAAAAATAGAGGCGCGGGGCGCACCACCGGAACTGACCAGGGCTGCAAAGGCGGAAATGAGCATAATTAACGGCATACACACTCCTACACCAGTCAGCGCAAGGCTTCCATCTCCGGGGATATGTCCGATATAAATTCGGTCCACGATGTTATATAACATATTGATCAGCTGAGCAACCACCGTAGGAACTGCCAATTTAAATAATAGTTTTCCAACGGGTTCTGTGCCCAACGCATTGACATTTTGCTGCATGATTGAAACGCTCCTTCTTTTTGATTTCAGTTTCTGTTGGACACAATGGCCTATGCTTCCCGAATGATCCTGTCAATGTTTATGGACATGATCTCCACAGTTTCCTTATAGATATCCCAATGGTCCAGGCAAATATTCTGTGCAAGTCTGGCGTAATAGTTTTCCTGCATTGCAGTGCCTGCGCGAATAATGGGCGCTGCTTTTTCCGTGCAGGAAAGCGCCACTTTTCGTCGATCGCCATCCACACTTCCGCGCTGAAGATAGCCTGCATCCACCAATTTTTTCACATGGACCGAAACCAGGTTTTTTTTGATCATCCTCATTTCGCTGATTTCCTGTGCAGTACAGTGGTCTGGGTGATTGGCCAAAAACATCAGAATATCAAAGGATACCTGGGGCAATTCATATTCTGCCAGTATCGGCTGACACAAAATGTTGTAGGCATTGACTGCATTTCGGAAAATGGACAAAAATGTTAAATTTTGCATTCCTGTTCTCCACCCCAAATAGTATTTTTTTGAACTGTATTTTATTGTACTACTTTATTTCAAAAACGCAAGTGCAAATTGAACAAAAATCCAACTCATTTTCGTTGATAACGCAAAAGTCCCCGGAAACTCTGTTCCGGGGACGCAAAGGACGATATTCTATTTTGCAATCACAGCACTGCGCTCAGGATTTCAGATCCGCGAATATCAAACTCCCCAAATTCAAAACGACCGTTTTCATAAACATACCGCTCATCTCCTGCGACATAGGTACGGCCGAAATTATCGGTGACCACCGCAGCAATCAGCAAGGTATCCCCTTCCTGAAAATCATTCAGAAAATCTGTGGGCATAGTGCCATAAAACCCATACCGGTCGTCAAATCCATGATAGTTCTCAGGAATCCCAGATTGTGTTTCCACATCCATCTGAAGTGTTCCGTTTACAAAGACACGGAACACAACTTCTTTTACAACGACAGAATAAAAATGCGTCTCTTTGGGAAACAAGGCGACCAACTGCTCAGGGCCATGTTTTTGTACGTCCTGGACAGAGTCCATCCAAAGTGTGGTGTGAAAATTAGCATACAGTTTTGAATCAGACAGCAAAGACCCCCAGGATTGCAGCAACTGGGTTTGTTCGGTCTGTCCATCCCGCAGTACCGCAGATATGCGGATATCATTGGTCAGTTGACATTCCATCTCTGCGGAAAAGCGATGGTTCTCCTCTTCTATGCCCGGAATCACCTGGGAAGAGATCCCGTCATCCAAAATAAAGTCAACAGCCATTCCCGAACGATAGGTTTTGGGAATCAAAGTAGCGGTGAACGGTATCGTTCCGGCGTATAGATCCGGTTCTCCGTAAAAGGCGTCATATTCCGCCAGCAAGCTGTTTTGCTGTTCCAGGATCTGTTCCACTCGATTTGCGATCCCGCCGACCTGGTTGGAAACAGAGCTCTGATAGTAGCTGATGGTGTTTTCCAGTTGCTGCTGACGATTTTCAATTCCACGCAATTTTCCATAAGCCGCAATCCCTGCCACAATCACGGCAGCCAGCAGGAGACATCCTGCAACGCGCACTGCTCTGGATGGCTTTTTATGGGGTTCTGCGGGTGGAATTGATGAAAGATACTTTTCGGCGATCATTTCCACCATTTTCAGTTGTTCTTCACTTAGTTCGCCCGGGGTGGTACGCTCCTCTTCTGTCCCCAGAATCCAGCCTATAGATACTCCATACAGCCGACTGATCGCGATCAGCTTTTCTACATCAGGAATGCTTTGGTCGGCCTCCCATTTGGAAATGGACTGTCTGGAAACGCCCAAAGTTTCTCCAAATCCTTCCTGGGATAATCCCTGTTCTTTACGAATTTGTGTGATGCGTTCTCCAATACTCACGATTTCCGCCTCCTCTCGTTGCCAGTATACCTGTTTTTAGGAAAATTTGTCTACCAATTTGAGTGTGCAATTTGTCAACCGGAAGTTGACATGGCTATTTTTCTCATTTTAGCAGTATTTTGGATACCTGTCTATCGGTGATTTCTCGGATATGGTCACTTTGAAAAAATTACTGGAAAGAAAGGTTGACTTCAGCTTTGCAATATGATAGAATGTACAGGCTTTAAATGCTGGTATAGCTCAGTCGGTAGAGCAGCTGATTCGTAATCAGCAGGTCGTGTGTTCGAGTCACATTACCAGCTCCAATCCCCGGAATCGAAAAGATTCCGGGGATTTTTTGTTTAATCTTATGCTTGTGTGCAAGCCGTGTTAGACTTGTGAACAACTTTGGGGTTATGCTATAATGTTCGCATATTTTATCGCGATAGATTAGTTTGTAACTGTTGCCAGAAAAATGGAGGGACGCTTTGAAATGAAAAAAACAATGAAGAGCATCGCCCTTGTCTCCGGTAGCCTTACCTTTGCGGGGGGCATTCTCTATTCCAAACTCTCCTGGCACTTTCTTCTGCCGATTACGATCACCTCCGGTACAATTTTTTACCATATGGCCGTTCGATTGCTGATTGGTTTCCTGTTCGACAGTTTTTTGGATAATCAAACAGATGTTCACAAAAAATGGTATCAGGTTTCCACCTGTGAACTGGCAAAATATGAAAAAATCGGCGTGAAAAACTGGAAACAAAAGATGCCGACCTACGATACGGAATCCTTTGACCATACGATGCATAGTTGGGAAGAAATTGCAAAAGCAACATGTCAGGCAGAACTGGTTCATGAATGCAATATGATCGTAAGCTTTGTTCCGTTGTTCTTTTCCATCTGGTTTGGAGCATTTCCTGTATTTTTGGTCACATCGATACTTGCTGCGCTCTACGATTCCCTTTTTGTAATCATGCAGCGGTACAATCGTCCAAGAATACTGCGCCTAGTGGACAAAGAGCTCCGGAGAGCCAATCGCAGGGAAAGGAATCTTTCTAATGAAAAAATGTAAAATCACAGTCATGCGCAAAGCACGCTATGAAGACCTCATTGCGCTGTATGAAAATCCCATAGAACATGCCTGCGATATGGAAGTCGGGCAGGTTTTTATCGCCAATGGGTGGGAAAAGCCGGAAGGCTTTTGCCAGAGTGCATGGGATACCCTCTCCCCATTTGTATTAGCCCTAAGCCACGGCGGAGAAAACTTTTATGACGGTTGGATGAAAGATCCAAAATCAGCGATGCTTTCCTGTAACGATGGATTCCGCCCTGTCACCTTTCTTGTAGAAACATTAGAGGAAGAGGCATCCTCCTGAAATGTCAGCCTTTCGAATCAATATGCCAAAAAGGAGAATAATTTATGGAATATGTATTCGTACACGGGCTTGGGCAGAACCCGTCCAGTTGGGATCGTATCATTGATACAATCCCTGACAAGACCACCCTCTGTCCGGATCTTACTGCCATGGTTTCTCAGGAAGAAACAACCTACACAGCGCTATATCAGTCTTTTTCAAATATGTGCGACCGCTTACCTGGTCCGCTCTTCTTTTGCGGTCTCTCACTGGGCAGCGTGCTTGCTCTACACTATACTGCGGAGCACCCGGAGCGTGTCACCGCTCTCTGCCTTATTGCCCCTCAGTATCAAATGCCAAAAAGACTTTTGCGCATACAGAATGTTCTATTCCGACTGATGCCAAAGGCAATGTTTCAACAAACTGGATTCACCAAATTTCAATTCCTTAAACTATGTGAAAGCATGATAGACCTGGATCTGAGCGCCGTGCTGCACCGCGTGGTTTGTCCCACTTTGGTCATCTGCGGCGAACGCGATAGAGCCAATAAACGAGCTGCACAGGAACTGACGACACGGCTGAACCAAGGCCGTCTGCATATCATAAAAAAAGCCGGGCATGAGGTGAACACAGATGCGCCGGAGCAGCTTGCAACACTACTGGAGTCGTTTTGGAAACAATGTGGAGAGGATACCATATATGGAAGAATGTCTGATTTGTAAAGCACCACTGGAATATCTGGTACAGGACCAGGAAATGGAATGTGCAATCTGTCACAAAAAGGAACCGAGCAAAACCCGGTGTGTAAACGGCCATTATGTGTGCAATGACTGCCACACCGAAGGAATGGACAGCATCTTTGGGCTGTGTCTGTCTGAAACATCCAAAGATCCTGTGGCGATCTTACAGCGAATGATGTCCCTTCCCTTTTGCCATATGCACGGGCCGGAGCACCATGTCATAGTCGGCGCAGCACTGCTTACCGCATATAAAAATGCCGGCGGCTCTGTGGACTTTACCTCTGCGATGCAGGAAATGTACAGCCGCGGGAAAAGTGTCCCCGGCGGTGCCTGCGGTTTTTGGGGCGCTTGCGGCGCCGGGATCAGCGCGGGACAGTTTATGGCTATTGTGACGCAGTCAACGCCGCTTTCTGAGGAGGCATGGGGACTGAGCAATCGAATGACTGCTCACGCATTGGAGCGTATTGGAACGGTCGGCGGACCTCGCTGCTGCAAGCGGGATTCCTGGCTAGCGATTCTTTCTGCGGTGGACTTTGTCAGAGAACACCTTGGAGTGGAAATGGAGAGACGGGTTCCGGTTTGTACATTCAGCAGTCACAACAAGCAGTGCATCGGAAAACGATGTCCTTTTTCAGCTGTTAACCGAAAAAAGCCTAAAGTCGCATTTCTTTGTGTCCATAATTCCTGTCGCAGCCAAATTGCTGAGGCTCTCGGAAAGCAACTGGCAGGAGAGGTGTTTGACAGCTATTCCGCCGGAACGGAACCCGGTTCCCGTATCAATCCTGATGCAGTACGACTGATGAAACAGGAGTACGGCATTGACATGGAGCTGACGCAATCGAATAAGCCGTTGTCCGCCCTTCCACCGGTAGACATTGTGATTACCATGGGTTGTAATGTGCAATGTCCAACGCTCCCCTGTTCCTCCCGAGAAGATTGGGGATTGGAAGACCCGAGTGGGAAAGACGACGCTGCATTTCTTGCTGTGATGGAACGTATTGAAGAAAAAATTCTGGAACTGAAACAGCGAATTCTGGACAGCGCCGCAGGAATCGTCTAAATTTTTGCATTTTAAGATTCCTGTTCTGCGGTTTTCCTAAGGACAATGAGAAGAATTCCATGAAAATATTCGATATCTTTAAAGAATTCATTGACTTATCATGTTTATGAATGCTAAAATAAAACGCAGTATGTTTTGTTGGTCTATGACCAACAGACACCATTACCCTGTAATGAATTTATTGGAGGAATTAAAATGCCCGGTGTCATTTCCAGAGGTGTCCGCGCCCCCATCATCAGTGAAGGGGACGATATCGTTAAAGTGGTTGCAGACTCTGTTTGCACAGCAATGCAGGAGGATGGGTTCCAGCTCAATACTCGCGATGTCGTTGCTGTTACGGAATCTGTTGTTGCTCGTGCAGATGGAAACTATGTAACGGTCGATCAGATTGCGGAAGATGTCCGTAATAAACTCGGCGGTGAAACAGTTGCCGTAGTCTTCCCTATTCTGTCCAGAAATAGATTTGCCGTTTGTCTCCGTGGAATCGCTCGCGGATGCAAAAAATTGGTACTGATGCTGTCCTACCCGTCCGATGAGGTCGGAAACCATCTTTTTGACGAAGATCTGCTGGACGAGCACGGAATCGATCCCTATACCGATGTGCTGACTTTGGCGGACTATCGCCGGATTTTCGGGAATATCCAGCATCCCTTTACCGGTGTCGATTATGTAGCCTATTACGAAAATCTGATTCGTGAAGAAGGCGCTGAGCCTGAGATCATTTTTTCTAATCGTCCTGATACTGTGGTCGCCTACGCTGATCAGATCCTCTGCTGCGATATTCATAGCAGAGAGCGCACCCGCCGGAGAATTCAGAAGGCCGGTGGAAAGAATGTTCTTACGCTGTGCGATATTATGAACGCCCCTGTTGGCGACAGCGGCTATTGCCCCGACTTTGGACTGCTCGGCTCCAACAAAGCTACGGAAGACCGGGTCAAGCTGTTCCCCAAGAACGCCCAGAGTGTGGCAGAGAATATTCAGAGAGAGCTGCTGGAACGCACTGGTGTGTTGGTTGAGGCAATGGTTTACGGCGACGGTGCTTTCAAAGATCCCCGTGGAAAAATTTGGGAGTTGGCAGACCCTGTCGTAAGCCCCGGTTATACAGATGGTCTGAACGGACTGCCCAACGAGCTGAAACTGAAATATCTGGCAGATAATGAATTTGCCGGAATGTCTGGCGATGAACTGAAATCTGCTATCCAGGATGCAATCCGGAAAAAAGATGCAGACCTCAAAGGTAACATGGCCTCTGAGGGAACCACGCCTCGTCATTTGACCGACTTGATCGGCTCTCTGTGTGACTTGACCTCCGGCTCCGGTGATAAGGGCACTCCCATTATTGTTGTCCAGAACTACTTCAAAAACTACGCAGAATCTTGATGTTCCTATAAAAAGCAGGGTGTGTTCTTGAGAACACACCCTGCTTTTTTTCAAAATTGATGGACTCTACCGTTGGTTGAGGGCTGTTTATGACAGTTCTACTTGCTGTCGGTTGTCAATGATACAGGGAATCGATATAATCATTCCATCTTGACAAGGAGGTTAAAAGATGCATTCGATTGATAAAGCGCAATTTGGGGAGTTTTTGTCCCAACAGCGCCGTGCACAGGGCATGACCCAAAAGGAATTGGCAGAAAAACTCTTCGTTTCGGATAAGGCCGTCAGCAAGTGGGAGCGTGGCCTGAGTCTGCCGGACATCTCCCTGCTGATTCCCCTGGCAGAGCTTTTGGGGACAACGGTCACAGAGCTTTTAGAGGGAGAAAAGTTGGAAGAGGAGAATCGTTCGGAATCTGTCCAACTGGAAAGTCTGATCAAAAAAGCAGTTTCCTTTTCGGAACTCGCCCCGGAACAGTTGCAAAAACAACGCAAACAGCATCTGCTGATGTTCTTGGGATTCACCGGCGTGGTTCTGTTGGAATTAGCATTGCTATTTTGGTGCGGATTTTCCTACGATACTCTGCACAAAAATAATGTATTCCTCATGATTGTCATGCCACTGGGGTTTGCCCTCTATTTTTGGGTCTTTGCCAAAGAACATCTCCCCGTATACTATGACGAGAACCAAATCAACGCGTATTCAGACGGAGTATTTCGGATGAATCTGCCGGGAATCTCATTCAATAATAGCAACTGGCCGTACATCCTTCGCACTGGCCGTTGGTGTTGTGTGGGGATGGCTCTTGTTTACCCCCTTCTGTTCTGGGGAATTTATTCCCAGTTCCCTCTTTTTTGGGAAAATTACGGGCGGATCGTCAGTCTGATCTTTATACTGTCTGGGTTATTTGTCCCACTATATATCGCCGGGAAACGGTATGAATAAAAAACACGGGACTTTCGTCCCGTGTTTTTTGAGGTCACGCGTATCTTTCCCTGTAATCAGCTGCACGAAAAAACAAACTATATAGAAAATCATCTGAAATACATCTATTTTTTATGCAAAACCCGCCTACATTAACGGCTTTAAAGGGGTTCATTTTATGATAAGACTATGGTATAATCGTTAACAATTATTTTCTATGTAAGGAATGGTTTTGTGGATGTTATCATTGTGATGTGTATTGGTGTCCTCGTAGGGCGGCTTTTCGTACCAAATCAGGCGAAGAAAGGGAATGAGCTGATTTCCCTGGCGTGTACATTTTTTTTGATTTTTTCCATGGGCGTTAAATTGGGAAAAAATGATAATTTCTTTGAGGATTTGTCTTCTCTGGGATTATCCAGTCTGTTGTTTTTTCTTGTGCCCACAGTATTTTCGATCATCATCGTGTTTATCTTAACTAAAAAGTTCATGAAAAAGGACTCTTCCCATTCAGAAAAAGAGGTGGATAAATGATTGTTCTGTTGATGGTCCTTGCCCTAATTCTTGGCTTGATGTACGGGTTGTTTGGACTTGATTTTGCCTTTTTAAATCTCATCAGTGAAAATACCGATATGGTTTTGTATATCCTTATGTTTTCTGTCGGCATCAGCATTGGAATGCAAAAGGGTATTTTCTCGAAAATTAGAGAATATCATCTCAAAATCTTCATTATCCCAATAGGAATTATCATTGGCTCGTTATTGGGCGGTGTGATTTGCTCCCTCATTTTAAAAATGCCGATCGGCTATGGAACTGCTATCACCAGCGGTTTGGGATGGTACAGTTTGGCAGGCGTTACCCTCAGCAATTTGGTGACCGCAGAGATAGGAAGCATTGCGTTTATGAGCAATCTCATGCGTGAAATGTTTTCATTCGTTCTGATCCCATTTCTGGCTGTGCATTTTAACTATTATACTTGTATCGCGCCGGCAGGTGCCACAAGTGAGGATACTACCCTCCCCCTGATGTTGAAATATACAGATGAAGAAACTGTCGTTTTGTCCGTTTTTAATGGCGTGATCTGTTCAATGATGGTTCCATTCTTAATTTCTGCGTGCCTAAATATGATTTAACTAACAAAAAACACGGGACGAAAGTCCCGTGTTTTTT
>ENA-ORTY01000228-ORTY01000228.1-human-gut-metagenome-genome-assembly--contig:-NODE-228-length-76677-cov-4.851518_pt1 | contig 76677 bp, 72 predicted proteins | sample MGYA00241917_ERZ509198 | MGnify/ENA primary metagenome ERZ509198 (study PRJEB26280, sample SAMEA2338857) | human gut metagenome | biome: human gut; feature: human-associated habitat; material: faeces...
GGCTGTGGTCGTTGAACCAGGAATCCCCCGGCTTTAGCCGTGGGGAGTGTCAATGTTGGATAGTTGAATATCTATAGTGCATTCTCCTCCTTTTTAACTTCTTCTTCCAATTAAGCGGTGGGATTGGCTGAGCTGACAAGGAGTCAGGCTCAGCCAATCCACAGTTTAATTGTAGGAATCTACGCCTTTTTGCATTGCTCCATGTCAGCCCTGCCCCGGAAACGGGCCGCGAGGCATTTCCTGTTTTGAGGGTGTTTCCGCATCAGGCTTAGGTGCATCCGCTGTGGCAGGCTGAGCCTGCTCAGGCGCTTTGACCGGCCGCGCAAATGCCTTAACGGTATCCCAGAATACATCCATCTGGTCCGTACACTCACGCTCTTCCAGGTAGGTCGCAGCAAGGTCCGCCATGTGGAGCATAGCAGCGAGCGGGTAGCGATTATAGACCTCACTGGTCTCGCGCTCATTCGCAAAGTCTCCCATGTGGTAGCGGATAGCCATGCGCTCCTCCGTGGTAAGTCCCAGTACGCCGAGGAATTTCTCGATGATGGCAACGGAGGCCTCTCCGTGGCCGAACTTGTGCGTATCGGTCACGGTGTAGCTCATAACCGTCTCCCAGATAAAATCTCCGAGGCTGTCGTGCTTTACGTCCTTTTGAAGGGCGTTTTTCACCTTCTCCGCGTCATACGTCTTCCGGTTCTTCGGTTCCATCGAATAGAACCCGACCTTGCAGATGTCATGGAGAAGCGCGACGATGGCAGCGGAGTCCATCATTGCCTTGCTTTCCTCGTTCTTGAGCTGCGCGTCGGCGTCCTTCATGGAGTTGGCGTTGCCTACGATGATAGTCAGCCACACATAGACATTCCAGGAATGCTCCATCAAACCGCCAGGATAGTTCCCGTGGTACTTCGTAGATGCGGGCGCGTTGACATAGTTCATCACGCCGTTTCCACAGTCCGACTGCATCCAGTTCAGGAGTCGCTTGATTCCTGGACGACCAGTCTCAATAAGGGCTGAAGAAATGTTCTTCCACAGAGTTGCCTTCTCTTCCGTGGTCAGGCTGTCCTTGTGTGGAACATTGGCCGCAGTCAGTTTCACATTGCTCAACATTGCATATCCTCTCTTTCAAAGTTCAAAATTGTCAAGGCTGCTTTTGCGCTCCGCAACATTCTGCACCTTTTGGAGCAGTTCCTGCTTGATAGCAGGCCACGAATGAATCAGCTCAAGGCCAGCATCCGAACGAGTGCAGAAGTCAGAACAGCCGAATTCCTGCGTGCCGGTTGGCAGCAGGTTCATGCACAGATTCCCTGCACCTCCGCAAACACTGCGTCCGTCTACATAGAGACGATACTGCTTCCCGGTGGTGCCGTTGGCAAAGTGTACCACATTGCCAAAATAGACAGTAATCGCTTCACCACAGAGCTTCGGGCTGATTTCGGCTTCGATGTATGCCTTGATTTTCTCAATATTGGATTTCAGCTTTGCCTTTTCTTCTGTTGTCAGTTTCATTTTTTCATTTCTCCTTTACAATATTTGTGGAATCGTTCATATTTGATGTTTGATATAAGCAGTGCCAATATAGATGAGTTGAAATAACTGGAATTATTCCAGATACGGCTTGAGAAGCTGCTGACAGTTACGGATTGTCAGGCTCGACAAGATTGCGGAAGACAGCTCGTAGGGGTCATCTTCGACAGTCTCGCTGTCCCATTGCTCGTTGTCTTTGAGACGCCGACGCATCATCATCTTCACATAGCCCGCTTCATCCTCACTCGGCTCGATTTTCAGGCCATCGACTTCGCCGTTGCGTACTGCATCAACCAAATCTACGCCCATAATGTGCTCGGCAACCAAATTCTGCCAAAATTCCTTTTCTTCCCATGCTGGATGTTCTACCGTGCGGACTTTCGTTGCGGATGCGGATATCTCGACCTGTGTAGTATTATCCGGCAGGCCCAGCGTATCGCAAACCTCAGACCAAGCATCGCTATTCCGGAAATCCTGTTTTGCAAGTACCAGTTTCATTTTTTATTTCTCCTTTATAAAATAGTCTTGTTTATATAAAAGTCAGCGGTCTATAACCGCTGGCTGAACTTTCTTTTTGTTTGTGATACTTCCTTGGTATGTTCTTAGCATAGCGATAAATATGTGAAATGGCCCATTCTTGCACAAGGAACCCAAGAACCCAAGAATTCTTGCAAATTGGAATGGTTTTCTTGGAATCCTCAAAATTGGATTGACTTTTTAATGCAAATTTGGTATAATATACTTGCAACGATGGATAACACGTTTGCATCATTTTTTTCATTTCTCCCCTTCAATAATATGGTGGATGGACAGTTCTTTGTGAAACTGTGTCCATTCACCATATTTCTTTTTTGTGGAGGTTTTTATGAACAAGAAGTCTTTTTCCGGCCACGATATACCGGAGACTGCCAATCTGCCAGTTGCTCCCCTCACACCTGATGACAACGAGTTCTACGCCCTGTGCGGGTTCATCGACGATATCTTTTTACTGCCTGAGCGCCGAGAACGCATCGTGAAACTCGCACAGGACAACCACCTACCCATCTTCATGGTTGTGAATATGGTTGAACCTTACTTTGCGCTCAATCATATTACAGAGTATGACCACTCGCCTGATTCGTTTGAGACGGTGTTTAAGTATCTAAAGACACTCGCTGACGAGGAGGGGGAGCTGTTCGAATAATCTTTTTTCATCAACACGCAAAAAAACAGGGTAGCTATGCTACCCTGTTGATGTGTCTTGTTGTGTGATTCTTTCTGCTGTGGCAACTCAATCTTCGCAAGGCAGGCAGGACGCATCCATAACCTGCTCGTACAGTTTCTTGAATGCCCGGATGCGCAAGTCGTAATCATAATAGACAACTTTTGATTCCACAACATCCTCCCGCTCAACAGCCGGAAGAATCTTTATGACAACGGTATTTCTTTTTTTATTGATGGCCTCTCTGTCCTGTGTGAGGACTGTGATGACGTAGATTTCCTTCGTTCTCGGATACAATTCCAGGATAAAAGAAACCTTGTTCACCATGTCCAGAATCTGAAAACGCTGCCGCTTCTCAACATAGTCGTAAGACTGGCGGCGAGAAGCACGGGACAGCACGATATCTTCGGAGACCTTATCGGCGAAGATGGCGTCTTCAAAGATGGTGCCGAGGATAATTCCAGCCTTCTCAATGGAGCAGTTTCTTTCGGTGGAGCGGCCCTCAAAGTGTTCGCTGTAGAACAGGTTCCACTCCCCATCCTGTCCGTTTGCATGGCCCATATAGATGGTCGTAGCATTCCGAAATGAGGCAATTTTGGGTTCTTTCTCCTTCATGTTGCATCTCCCTAAAAAGTTTTTACAACAAAGGAGACACCGAGAAATCGGTGTCTCCTTGCTTTGTATGTGCCGAATCAGAACGGCAGCTCACCGTCATCATCGGAGATGTCGATAAAGCCGTCATCATTCATGGCCGGCGCTGCGGAAGCGTATGTGGCGGAACTCCCACCGGACGCCTGCGCGTTGCCGTCCTCCAGCATGACGTTCGCGTTTTCTTTCTCCACCTTATCGGCTCCCACATGGTCCTTGGCAAACAGGGACACGCGGCCGAAAGCGGCACGCTTCTTCCCTTCCTTATCCGTATAGACGGACAGTTCGCCGGAGAGAACGATGTTCTGCTTGAAGGTCAAATTGGGGTCGCCCATGACCTGATACAGACCCATCGTGCTGCGGTCCATGAACACGCCGGCATACAGCTTGCCCTTGATAAGCTCGACGCCGGTGGTTTCCAGGAACTCCTTGAAGGTCAGGTACTTCCCATCGTAATAGACAGAAGAGAAAGGATTGCCGTTGTTGTTCTTGCGGTCATCCGGGGAGATAACAACAGTACAGGCAATCTGCTTGTACTGCTTGTTGTTCTTGGATGTGCGCTCGATGACCTTGAACGGCTTTGCCCCACTCTTGGGGAAGTGGATGCCGCACTGGAACGTGCCGGTGATGCTGACGCTCTTTTCGCCCTTGTAGGTGGAGACGACGTTCAGGTTGTTGGTGTACTCAGACATGATTTTTTTCTCCTTTTCGAAATAATTTTTGTGGTTGTAGCTTGCACATTAAAAAAAGGACAAGCGATTCTTCCCTGCGGACAGTTCCGAATGCGCTTGTCCCAGCGAAGTATCAAGTCAATTTCATGAGAGATACTTCTTTAATGTAACGCCATCATACCCTACGATTTTCAATTTTCAAAACCTGTCTGTTCGGAACCTGAGAACTAAAGAACCCCAACGGTTCACTGGCCGAACATGGTGCAGAAGCGATAGAGCATGACAATGGTTTCCGCTCTCGTCATGTGGTACTGCGGACCAAGCGTTTGGTTCGACTGCCCCACGACAATGCCATTGGTCGCTGCCCAGCTCAGCGGGCGAACGGCGTAAGAAGAAACCGCGTAGAAATCAGCGTAAGCGTTCAGCACGCCAGTCTCCTGATAGTAAGCGAAGCCACGGTAGGTAGCGTAACGGTACAGGATAGCGGCTGCCTGCTCACGAGTAACGGCGGCATACGGCTTAAAGGAGTTATCACCGTAGCCGGTGACAATGCCGTTCTCCGCAGCCCAGTAGATTGCATGAGCAAAGGGAGAGGAAGCAGCGACATCGTTGAAGTAGGCGTGACGTCCTGGATTCGGGCTTCCGCAGATACGGTACAGGAGCAGAACCAGCTCACCGCGAGAAACGGGCGTGTTCGGGGAGAATACGTCATTGGACACACCGTTGACGATACCGCGAGAAGTCATGTAGCACAGCTCATTGTAGTACCATGCAGAGTTGCTCACGTCATAGTACGGATTCTTCCAGCCCGGAGTCCAGGCATGGTTCGGTCCACCGGGATACCTGTTGCCGGCATTGTCCCAGTACCCGTTGATTCTGGTGAACTCCACGTCGAGGCGGTGGTCATCTCTGACGTTGGTGAAGGTGTACTGATTGTTGCGGGTGGAAACCAGAGAACCGTCCACATAAACGGCAGAAATCCGATAGCCTGCATCGGGTTCAAAGTAGAACGTGCGGCTATTTCCTCTGGCAACGGTGACACTGCCGCTGTCATTGGGTGTTACCGTACCGCCATAGCTGGAGCGAATGGTGATGTCATATCTGGAGTTAGAGGAATTACGCTTTGCGAACTCAACGTAAATCTCGTGGTCCTCGCTGACGTCGCGGAAGGTGTAGCTGCTCTTGGTTCCGACATACTCGTTATCGACATAGACGCCGATAATCTCATAGCCACTGTTCGCATAGAAGTTGAAAGTCTTATCCGCACCATCCCGCACGGTATTCGTGCCAGACGGAGAAATGCGGCCGCCGTCGGAAGCGGAAGCGTCGATGGTATACCGGTCATTCGTCGGTTTGGAGTGATTGGAAAGAATTTCGAAATGCTCCGTGGCATACGAGCCTCGGTAACTATTGATGCCGGTAACAAAGACAGTTGCCGTGCCGACCTGTCTGTTGTTGGAGAAGCTCAGAGTGTAGTCCTCGCCTTCCGTCAGACGGTTGTTATAGCGGTCATAGACCTTTACCGTCGGCTCCTGATAGGTGCCGTCATAGTAGACATCATTGACAACTACGCGGAAGTTCGTGCTAATGACGTCATCATCGACCTTGACATCATAGTAGGTCATTGTTCCTTCACGAACCGTAATAGCATAATTCGGGTTCACAGGGAATTCCGCACGGATGCCAAAGTACGGTCCATAAGAGTAGCCCGTCTTGGAATAGACGGAATAACGAGGCGAACCGAGGCTGTCGCCGGGGGCGAGACTGCCGCTGGTGATGTCATAGCGGAAGGTCGGGTCTGTATCTCGGATGCTGCAACGCACGTCGCGGATGCGCACCGTGATGGGAGCGGCCTGGATGGTGAACTCACGCATCTCGCTGACCTTGCTGTAGCTGCCGATTCCGTTGATGGTGACGCTGGCCTTGCCAGCATTGACGTTGTTGCGGTAAACGAGATTGTAGTCCCGTCCCTCTGTCAGCGTCTTTCCGGTGGAAGCGTCCTGAACGGTGGGCTTCGGCGTCTGAGCACTGCCGTTGTAGAAGACGTTGGACGGTCCGCTGATAACGACGGTGCCGAGCGTCTGGACAATCGTCAGAGTACCGGGCAGAACCGTGATTTCGTAATCGGCGTTGTCCTGGAAGGTCGCGCTGACCGTCTTGGTGCTGTTCCCGTTATCCTTCACGGAATACTGCGGCTGTCCAAGCGAATCTCCGGAAGCAAGTGTTCCCTGAAGAATCGTGTAGGTGTAGGAGGCCGGGTCCTTGACATCCTGCACATCGTCCACCTTCACGACTAACTGAGCGGGGTGAATGGTGAACTCACAGCTGCCAACATACCCTGCATACTTCCCCGTTCCGAGAATGTACGCAATTCCCGTGCCGGCGTGAACATTGTTGCTGTATTCCATCCGGAAGTCAGTGCCAGCAACCAGCTCCGTACCGCCCACTGTGATTTTTGGTGTCGGCGTCTGTGCTTTTCCGTTGTAGATGATGCCGCTGCTGTCGATTTCGCCGATACTGAGGCCGGACACGGCCTGCATTACGGCATAGCCCCCTTCTGTCCTCTCCGCCCCAGCAGTGTCGAGAGCTTGTGCCGGTGCTGTGACCAGCGTAAGCGTCAGAACTGCCGAGAGTGCGGCGGAACACACACGGTTTTTCCTATTCATGCAAAATTTCTCCTTTCAAAATTTTTGGGGTTCCGCTCTATATATTATCCCACATATACACTTATTAGTCAATTTATTTCTGACTGAATATCCAAAAAGGCCGAAAATATACAAAAAAACTGCGCGTCCTCCTTTTTCAGGAAGACGCGCAGCTTTTCAACTTTTCACCGTGAACGCAGCGTGAAGCCGGTCGCCCAAAAGGGTGTGCCGAACATCTGTCTGGTTGTTCAGTATGGCGGTGTTGAGCGCCTCTGTCTGACCAATCAACGCGACGTTCTGCTTGGCTCTCGTCACGCCCGTATAGATGATATTGCGCTTGAGCATAACTTTGTGTTCCTCGGATACCACCATGATGACGGTTTGGTACTCTGACCCTTGACTTTTATGCACGGTTGTGCAGTAAGCAAGGTCAAGGTCCTGCATCATCTCAGGCGTATAGTCATGGCGTTTGCCGTCCCCGTTGAATTCGATAGACGCGATGTAAGTCCATCTGTTCATATCGTCCGGGTCCGGCATTTTGCTGATTTCATGGATAACGCCAATATCGCCGTTCATAGCGATTTCCGTGTTTTTCGTCTGCATGACCAAATCACGCGGACGAAACTCCAGCTTTCGAATCTTGATGCTCTCCTCCCCTTCTATGGGTGGATTGATAAGATTCTGGAGCTGGCGGTTGAACTCGTTGACGGAGAGCAGGCCCTTGTTCCGGAACGGATTCAGCAGAATCACATTCTCCAGACCAAATTTCTTCACCGCTTTCACATAGAATGCGCAGGCGGTGCGGAGAATTTCTTCCGGTGCAGACCGCTCAATGAAACAGAATGTGTTAGTAAAAGTGAGGTTTGTGCAGCCCTGGTTGATTTTCAGGCTATTCCCAACAATGGGGTTATCCTGTGCCTGACGGAAAATGACGCTCAGTCTGGTTGTTGGAACAGCCTTGCTGCGAATCATTTCGCGAAGCACATTACCGGCACCGACAGATGGCAGCTGGTCAGGGTCGCCGACAAAGACGACCTTTGCTCCATCAGGAATCATGGACAGAAGTTTCGCAGCGATGAATTGGTCCATCATGGAGGACTCGTCAATAATAAACAAGTTTCCCTCCAGGAAGCCCTCGTTGCGGTTGTCCAGCTCCGGTACTCCGGTGTAACCGATAGCAGAATGAATGGTCTGTGCTGGAAAGCCGGTTGCCTCAGACATTCTTCTTGCGGCTCTTCCCGTCGGAGCCAGAAGCACAGCATTGGAATCTCCACCGAACACTTGCTGATGGACATAGAGAACAGCCTTTGTGACTGTTGTTTTGCCCGTGCCTGGTCCGCCAGTGATGATTTCGACCTGATGCTCAAAAACACCGTGTACGGCGTCTCGCTGGCTGTCGGCCAGCTTGAAGTTCGCATCTTCGTACTCTTCGATAAAGGTATCAATTTCTGTGATTTTAGAATCGGAAGCGCTCATAATGCGGCGAATATCTTTGACAATCCCCGTCTCCTCCTCAAAGGATTTGGTGGAATAGACCATGTTGGCTGTGACCTTGATGGCCTTCATCTTGTACGCAAGGTTCAGCGCCTCTTTGCAGCTGTCCTCGGACACTGCGTTATGGAAGCCAGCATTTAGCACCTTGGTCATCTCACCGAGCAGTTCGTCCTTTGGAACGCACACATGGCCTTCCATAGATTTTTGCTCGAAAATATAAGCAAGGGATGCGATAAGGCGTGCCGACCTCGCGGGGTCAAAATCCGGCAGCGCACGCGCCAGCCTATCCACGGTCTCGAAGCCGAAGCCGCGCACCTGCATCAGGGAATAAGTATGATGCTCAACGGTATCCAGCGGGTCAAGCTCATTCTTGTTGCAGTAGCGTACCAAGTCGTTGAGCATCTTTGGCGTAATCGCCGCCGCTGCATCGCCGAGCTTTGCAATGATTTTCCGCTGAAACTCCGTCTCTTTCAGTCTGGTCATCAGCTTTGTTACTATTTTATCAGTAACGCCATTGACAGCCTTGAGTTGAGACGGGTCAGACTCCAGTACATTCCAGACGCCATCGCCCCATTTGGCGTAGATACGCCCGGAAACGACTTTCCCGATACCGCATTTCAAGCTGCAAAAATAAGAGACAATGGCCGCCTTACCTTTTGGCTGCTCCATATCGAAGTAGCTTACTTCGAATTGGCGTCCATACTTCCCATTCTTGCTCATTCCCCACTTTCCGTGAAGGGTGTAGATGATGTCGCTTGCCGTCGGAAGGTTGCTTCCGCACGCGACGAGATACTCACCGGTATCCGCATCCTTATAGCGGACGACCATGAAGCCGTCCGCCGAATGGATGGTGAAGGAGTGTTTGCAGCGCACCTCCTCCTTCAGCGTCTGGTTGATATCGTTACACAAAGGCTGTCACCTCCTTCCGGAGGCACAGCGTCTGTGGCTGATGTGTCTCATTTTTTCATTTCTCCTCTCATTGAAGAAGCATCACTTTTTGCGAGTACGCACCTTTTTCCGTTTGATGCTGAAGACCCGTGAACTTTCCGGATTTACTGACACACACTGATTGTACGCATCAGGGAAGCGGATTTTCAGAGTTTCCATATCCACGTTCGTTCTCGAACGCGGACTCCATTTGACTTCCATAAACTCATTGTCGGGAAGATTGATACGTCCCTCTACGGCGTCGTTCAGCTTGAGCATGAACAATTCAGAGATAGCATCCTGGCGCTCTTTGATGGCATCGACTTCCTTCTGCTTCGCGACGCGGTTTTCACCAAGCGTGAGCCACTCATTTGCGGCGGCCAGCATATCCAAGTCGTGCGTCATATCGACAGCATCGGCACTGGGGTCTGCATAGCCGCTGTGATAGGTTCGGATGACTTCGATATCCTTCTTCGGGATACCGGAAGCCTCCGGCTCCACATTCGGCTCCACATAGGTGTTCCACCACTCTTCTCCGTTTGCCAGCTGGTCGTCTTCCGCCAGCTTATCGCGCTCGACGCAGCGGGCGACGAACTGCTCGCCGCTGTACGCACTGCCGACGTAAAGTCCCCCAACGATAAGGTCAACAATGAACAGGCAGCCAATGTATGTTCCCTGCACGCGGTCATCATCCAGCACTGCCGGATACTGGCGCGTCTGCGGGACATAAGAGCGGGGAATCTTGCCGTCTTTCCATGCGTCCCAGTTTTCCGCGACGGTCGTTTTCGCCTCAAAGACAAAGATGCGGCCATCCGGCGAGATGACAATGCCATCAATGTTCGCCGTCTGATGCGGGTACTTCCGGGAACGGAACATCCGTGTTTCGGGAATCCGCTTGAAGCCAGTCAGCTTCAGAAAGGCGTCAATGACTCTATCTTCCATGATGTGTCCACGCTCGAAGACGGCCTGGGCATCATTAGACGGAATGAGTTCAGGGGTGCCCACCTTGTCGTGGTAGGTCTCCTGCGCCGTTTTGTACCGGCTCTCGCCACGGATGGCGGCGGCGTCAGAGCCGCCGATGCCGAAGTGACGAAGGGCCTCCCACTCTTTCGTCTGCACGAAAGCGCAGTCAACGACGACCTCCGCATTCGGCCACTCGAAGCGATGCTCGATAGGCTTCCCGTCGTAGCTGTTCTGAACCCACATGGCAAGTTCCACGCTGTCCATCCGCTCGAACAGGTCAAAGCTGTTGTCAAACAGGATTTTGGCCGTCTTCGCGAACGCCGCGCCGTCCATGCCGGACTTTGCGAGCGCGTCATCGAGTTTTGCCATACGGGCCTTAATGACTTTCACCGTGTCCTCGAAGTAGGACCGTTTTCCCGCACAGATATGCGGGCAGGAATCAGGCAGATTGCATTCAAAATAACTCATTTCTTATTCTCCTTTTTTGAAATTCGGATTGAACGTGCTGTTGTATGCAGCGGTTCCGTTCCAGTCATCGTAGAGGACGGTTTCCGTCTGCGTCCCATTCCGAAACGTGACGTTCGGGCGGATGCAGTTCCCGTCCATCCACGAGGCACCGCATTCGTGGCAGGTCAGCCAACGAGCGAACGGTTCGTTGCAAAGTTTCCGCATGAGGTAGCCGCCGGTGTCGAGTCTGCGCCAGATTTCTGTGCATTCGCCATCCATGTCGCAAACGAACTCGACATCAATGGTCTTCGGCGGATTGCGTGTCTGGTCGTTCTTGTATGCGTTCCACGACACGCTCGGAAACCACTCTTTGAAAACCTCGCTATACTCCATCTTTGAATTTTCTGCAATGTACTGTTCACCGAGCAGCTCCACATCTTCTTCTTTCATATAGAGCTTTCCGGTGTTGCCCGCGTCATCAGTGAACACAACCGCTTTTCGTTCTGCCAGAACGATGTCCGCGTTATCGCCATACGGAACAGCTTCTTCCTTTGTGATGTCTCTGATTTCAACTTTCATTTCTCATTCTCCTTTTTGTACTTTTTCTTCGCACATTCCGGGCAGAGGACGTTTTCGCCGCTCTGCATCATGGTCATGTAGATTTCCTGTCCAAACGCGCTGATGAAGCACTTGGAGCAAAAAACCTTTCCGCATCCTTCCGCCTCACACGACCACAGTTCCCCGTGGACGTCATCGGAGGCGTCCCACTTCGCGTTGTGGCCGCAGAAATCGCAGGTGTAGGTATCTGTCTTTTCGACATACATAAGCAGTTCTCCTTTCATGGGCGGCGGTGTGGGATTGCTCCGCACACCGCCGTAATCACTTACTTCCAAGCAACTGTTCCACCGATGTCATAATCGGACCAGTTGAGGTTCAGCGTCTTTCCGATAAGCTCTTCCAACTCCAGAACCTTCGCATCGCTCGCACCTGCGTGCTTGGCGTAGGTGGGGATTTGTGCCATGCTCAGGTAGATGTCCAGCGCAGACATACGCGGCGAGTTGATAACGAAGGTGTCAACCTCCTCACGCGCCGGGTCAGCGTACTTTCTGGGAATTTTCAGGTAGGAGCAGATACCGACGAGGCAGTTGACGGGATTGGAGATTTCCATGCTTCCCATCTTCTGCATCATGGCAGCGCCATCCTCAAACAGCGCGTACAGTCCGTCCGCTTCATCCTCGAACTTCTCCAGTCCGTACTTCCCTGCCGCCAGCTTCTTGTGCTCGACGCGAATGCCCTTTCCAATGGCGAAGGAGAAGGCCCCGCCTGGGGACATCAGCTTCGGCATCAGAATTGCCGAACTGGTCGCTGTGTCGCTGGTAGACAGTCGAACAACGGGCATCCAGTTGACAGCATGATTGCGGGAGACCGCGTTCGAAAGCGCCTTCTGGTACTTGTCAATGAGGTCGTCACGGACGTCGGGCAGCTCCCACACAGCGCTGGTATAGCTATGGGAATTGAACCCTTCCTTGAACTTCGGGACGCCGAATCGGTTGTTCAGCTTCTCCTTCGTGATACGGACCAACTCGCTGATGCGCATAATGGCGTAACCGTCGGATGCGCCGCTGTGCAGCGCGGACAGTTTGCCATAACGCAGCAGGAGAAGCCCGTTTCCCTTGGCATACCGCAGAGCGATATTCAAGCACTGCGCAAGGTCGGCAAACCCTTCCGCTTTCACCATGTTCGCATTGGCGGGGCCAATCAAACCGGCGGTGGTGTAGAGTGTCGCACGACCGGTATCACGCAGGCACCAGGTTGTGCCCTGATATGAGAACTCGATTGTGGCAAAACATGGAAAAAGCGCCGGCGGATATTTTCATCCACCGGCGCTTCAGTTGTTAAGTCGCGTGGAGCTTCCACTCGCTCTTCTCGCGGTCCACCGTATAGATGAATGGCAACGTGCCAGCCATCTCCCAGTTGATATACTTGCTGGGTTCCTGCGTTGTGACGACGCGATTGATGACGATGTGGCCTTCCCTGTCGGACTCGACATACTTGCCGTCACCGTCCTCGATAAAGGAGTTGACGCTGAAATCCTGACCGGAACGGTACTGCTTCAGCTCAATCGCCATCCAGATGACCTCATGGAAGCCAGCCTTAGCGGCCTCAATGGTATCGGCAGCGAATTTGTACCCGTAGCAGCCATCGCCGTCTTCCAGCATGATGCTGTTCACATATTTCTGCTCTTCCGCATCCCACTCCTTCAGGAGCTTCTTGTAGTCCATCTTCTCGTAGGTAGGACGGATGATGCGAAGCACTGCTTCCTGCTCGTCCTTTGATAAGGGGCGCACTGCCTCTACACAGACATCACCGAGCCACAGAGATACCGTGAGGTATGGCTTTGCGAGCTTGGTGCAGTATTCGTCTACATCCGCATAGATGTTACAGTAGGAATCGTTCTGCTCCGTTTCAAAAAAGGTTCCGAATAGTCGGTCCACATCGGAAATGCCTTCCAGCATGACGTTCCACGTCTGCGTTTCATCGTCAAATAGGAAAGCATCGTTATTATAACGGTCAACGCAGAAATCGGAGTCGGTGATTTCTGCTCCCATGAGCTTCAGGGAGTCGATTTTTGCCAGTGCCTTTCCCTTCTCGTCCTCTGAGCTTTCAACGAGACGAAGAGATGACGTGAGGAAATTTGAACGCTTCCCGTCCTTAAACAGCACCTCTACCATCTGGAGGTAAGGCTTGGTCTTCAGAAGGGCAATGATTCTGCCCGTCTGGTTATTGCGCTTGTTGCCGGAGGTGATGACCTGTACGGCGTCGAACAGGTGAAGGTTGATTCCATTACAATCCTTTACTTCGCTCCACTTCGGCATGATTCTATTATTCATGTTTCATTTCTCCTTTTGTCCGTTTATCTTTGCCAAACATTGAAGCTGCACATTGGTACAATTTAGCCGAATCCTTCGTATCGGTGAGCTTTCGCCCCGTAGACCGAATTTCGCCTCGGCACGTTTCTACGGTACATCTCCCATGTACGTTGGCAATACAGCGCAGCTTTTTGCAGGTTTTCATGTTGTGCTCCTTCTGCCTTTTTAAGTCCAAATCAAATTCACGCCGCCGAGCTGCTCCACACGCTCTGTGATTTTCTGCGCGTCCTTCATGCCGGGAATCGTGAATCTTGCGTTCCAAGCGCGAATCAAATCCGACAAGGTTTTGTCCTTGACGGGCACGGCAAAATCACAGCAGAAGTTGTATAGGGGCTGGTCCAGCATTTCCTCGTACACGTCTTCGGTTCCTTCAACAATGCGAAGCCGCTTGGCCGTATCGTGGATGTTGATGCGTCCGAGGTAGAGATGTCCGTGCAGTTCCTTCAGGGCCTTCAGCTTTTCTCGGTTCAGGTCGTTCAGAACACTGTCCGCCTCCGGCAGATTCAAAATACCGCCGACGGAACGGATATGCTCCATCTCGGCCTTCATAAGCTGGTCAATTTTTTCCTGTGCGTTCATGTTTTTCTCCTTTCTCAAGCTGCCATCTGGTACAGCCATGTTTCAAAATCCTCATAGTCCATCAACCGTCCATCCACCTCGACGAATCCAGGCTGCGTTGTGCCGCGAACAACGGAAAAGGAATCTCCGCCGCCACAGAAAACGCGAATGTTCGTTCTGGAGATGCTCTCGCAGCGCAAGAAATACGAGCCGAGGCGTTCCCAAATTCGGGACATCTCCTCGTCGGTCGCTTCCCAACTGCGGTTTTGGCTGGTACGGACCTTTGTTGCGGATACGGACAACTCAACCTGCTCCGTGTCTTCCGGTAGCCCAAGCTCCGCGCAGACATCTTTCCACTTTGTTTCGTCGCTGAAATCCCACTTAAACAGCATTGCTTCCATGTTCATTTCTCCTTTTTCGTGTTTTTTGATATATAAAAAGCCAGCGGCATGATAAAACCGCTGACTGAACTTTCTTTGTGTATGTGATACTTCCTTTGTATGCTCTGAGCATACCGGCAAATATGGAAACACGCCTATTTTAATGTTGGGAACCTGAGAACCGAAGAATACATATCGTCACGCGCAATGTCCGCTTCACGCTGGCGGAACTGCTCGATTGGATTTAAGAAACGGAGAACAGCAAAAAAACGCCGCCCATCTGGGCGGCGTTTCTCATTCAAGAAAGTCCTGAAGCATCTTCCCTGCCTTTCCGTTGCGTAGCTTATCGAGTGTGTTATCTGTAACCTGACGGACACGCTCTCGCGTTAAGTCCATTTCGTCCCCGATTTCTTTGAGGGTATAAGCACAACCATCCTCCAATCCGAATCGTAAGCGAAGCACACAGGCGTCTCGTGCGGGCATATCGTGCAGGATTTTGTCCATCGTTTCCCATAGTGCCTTCCCTGACGTTGAAATTTCCGGGTTATCCCACTCGTTATGGCTTGGGATGAATTCCGAAAGCGGTGTGTTGGAATCGCTTGCGGCGTCCGAATTGACGGGCGCATCCAACGAGTCCGGCTTCCGGTACTGGAGCGAGTGTTGGATGATGCGCAGTTTTTTCTGCTGCTCCCTTTTTGAAAGGGAATCCCACGCATCCCCCTCCATGTATTTTGCGATTTCTAAAGGGTCATCACAAGGTAAGCCTTTTTGCTGCATTTGTTCTTTTGCATTATTGACGCTCCGCCTGCCCTCCGCAACATAGATGGGCTTGCGAATGGCTGGGTCCGTCGTGGCAAGCGCTCTTGTGATGTTTTGCCTTATCCAGAAGGTTGCGTAGGTGGAAAACTTCACATTCCTCGAAATGTCAAAAGAGTCGATGGAACGCATGAGGCCAATGTTGCCCTCCTGAATGAGGTCCATGAACACCATAGAATCGGCTGAGTTTATATATTTCTTTGCGATGGACACAACAAGCCGAAGATTGCCCTCAACAACCTTATCTTTCGCCCGTCTTCCTGCTTCTATGGCCTTCATCAGGTCTTTCTTGATTTCGGGGTCAACTGCATTCCCGCTCTCCTCGGCAATCACCCGCAGCGTTTCGAGCTGTTCGGCAGCGGCATTCCCCTTCTGCACTTTTTCAATGCAGCGATTCGCTTCCACCTGCGGCATAATGGGGATGCTGCCAATTTGGCTGAGATACATCGCCACATGGTCGCCGATATTTCCCGGTTGCTTCGCTTCGGTCTCCTGTTCATTCGAAGCTGCGATTTCTTCTGTTTCAGGCTGCCTTTCAATGGCTTCATAGGCAAGCGCACGGTCAGCGGCTAAATTACTGGTATTCGTGATGTCAACCACCCCCCCTTCACTGAATGCAGCAATTATACCACACAATAGCTTATTTGTCAATCAAAAGGCCGCCAGCGATGTGCTGACGGCCTTCCAGGATGGGAGAGACTATTTTTGCTGTTGTGCGCGGAGTTGCTCCACCTCCGCCCTCCAGCGCGGTGTTGCCGTACTGATTGCCTCAACGGTACTTGGCGTGGTGGAGAGAGCCAGAATATCGGCTTTCGTCTTCACTCCTTCCAGACGGCGACACATCTCCTCGTAGGTCGTGCTGTTGTCTGCCGTAATCCAACAACCGCAGATGTCGTTTGAGCCGTCATCGTTGTGCCGGCTGGCGGTAGTGGGAATCTCAATGCACCAGAGGGCGAACTCGGAATATTCGGTGCTGCGGAATACATCCTGCACAAAGGGGGTTGTTTTCTTGAGCTGCTCCACAAGAGGACGCGCGCAGTTTTTTTCCTGTTCATCCCTCCTTTGCGCAAGCCATATATTTTGCAATTCGAGAAAATGCGTTTCCTCGCCGCTTAATCTTTTTCCGTCAACTGCCTTCTGAATGAGGTGTTCTCCCCGTTCCAAAAGCTCTTCAATCGTTGGGAACTTACCGTTTTCAAACATTGATATTACACCTCCGAAATTTCGATTCCGTACTTTTCCAACATGAGTTTGCGTTTCATGAGATACTTTTCGGTTCGTTTTCCCTTCGCGTCTTCCACGATGCGTTTACCGTTGCGAAGGTATACGAAATCTGCCTTATAGACCATTGGGCGAACACGCTTGCCATTTGGCCGTGTATAGCCCTCGACCAGCGTGAAGTCCTGCTGGAGCCGCAGGTCCTGGATTGCACCGCCCTTGTACTGCAAATACAGTTCATCGAAACGCCGTGCCTCCCGCTTGCTGGGGAATTTCACGGTTTCTCCATCCACCACACGAATGACCTTTATGTTGCGATATTTGGATGGCTCAGCAGCGTCCGCTTCTTTCGGCTGTTTTTGCCTTTTCTGTGCTTCCGGCTGTTTTTTTGTTCGCTGCTGGTTCTGTTCGCGCTTCTGCTTGTCGAGCTTTGCACGCACCTGAATCTGTGCGGAAAGCGGCAGGCTATTGATGTCAATACCCACCTTCAGTTCCTCCGCCTGTTTGTGGCACGGCATTTTGGCTGCTTCCTTCTCGCAGCAGAATCAAATTCATGACCTTCCATACCGTCCAGATACACAGATGGCGAACTATGCTTCTGCTGGTGCCGTGCAGGTCGGCGATTTGCGAAAACGTCATTCTGTCACGAAAATACTTTTGGACGATATCGCGGTTTCGCTCAGGAAGTGTGTCCAGCGCTTCATCGAACATCTCGTTAAAGCCCGGTGTAAATGAAATTTGATTCTTACCCCAGGCTGAAATTTGATTTTTACACCAGGCAAAGGATGTATCGTACATAATGGCCGCCTTCCGCCACTCCTCCGGGGCGAACTCAGGCTTGTTAATCTTGTCTGTCGTTTGTTTCTTTGTCATTTTTGTTTCTCCTTCCAACAATCTCTCTTCGTGAGCTGCGCCACAGCATGAGCAGCATCTCGCTGACCGGTCTGGTTCGGTCCTTCCTCACGGCTTTCCTCACGCATCGCAGATGCCCGCCGTCCGGGCAAAGCACACCGACGCCGTATGGCACAGTATCCTTCACCGCTTCGAAGACGTCTGCGGGCATAACGTAGTAGTTGTAGTCCGCGATGAAGTTGTGCCCGTTAGGAGATTTGAAATCCTCCACAGAGGACTTGACCTCGTAGGCGTAGAAGTCCCCCTTCTCAATGCCGGAGGTCGAATTGTTGAGCGGCTGAAAGCGCATATAGTCCACGCGGATTTTGTGGTTCGTAGAGTAGTCGAATGTGACCTCTCTCGCCCAGTAGATGCGTGGGTCGTTGCGCGGGTCGATGTATCGCTCCAGCATGGCAGAGAGCTGGCGAGTGTGTTCCTTCCGGGTGAAGGCATCACTCGTTTCCGGACAGAATTGAGCTGGCTTTCCAAGGATGAAATGGAACGGCAGAGCCTTTTCCAGTACGTCGATAATATTCTGAAGGGTCCCCTGCCCGCATTGGCGCAGATTCTTCAGTTTGCCGCTCTCTATCAGTCGAACAACATCGCCGATACTTTGGGCACCACTGAACATAAGGCAGTTCTTGGTGCGAGTCGAGAAATTGAGGCACTGAAACGGAACAGAATCGCACAACTCCTCGATTTTTTTCCAGTTGCCATTCTCAATGGCCTCCTTCAAAGCAGAGGCGAGAGGGCTGCCTGCAAACCGGCGCATTTCTTTCAGGATACCCCCCGCATATTTGGGGTGACGCAGCCTCCTTATGGCGAGGTCGAAGCAAGAGTAGAACTTGCCGATGTCAATTTCCAGTGCGTTTGCGCATTGTGTTGGTGTAAGACCGTCGCGGTAGCGTTTTAAGATAGCTTCCCGCTCCAACTCAGGGAATGTGGCGATGGCAGCGTCTACAGCTGCGTCGAAAGAGTCAGAGAACTCAGCACACGGCATACACAAGCAATCCTGCATCAAATTCTTTCGCCATTCTACTGACGAGCGAAGCAGGAAACGCTCCTCAGTGTTCATTCCGCTCCAACCTCCTCGTCATACTCTTCCGGGGTGATGATTTCTATGTCTTCCGCACTGTAGCCCAGTGCGTCAAGACACAGAAGTTCCGCGACCTTCTCTTTGTTGATGGATGCAGCAATTTCCTCGTATGAGATATCCCTCTCTGCCGCCTCAAAGCTCAGCTGTACCACAAATGTGGGCAGCCGAAAACAAACTCTGTAATTTGCCATTTTTTGAATCCCTCCTTAAAAATCGTGGACGTACTGCCAACTCTGCGGTGCTCTCGCAAGTGCGAAGCAGTCGAGGCTCTTGGGCCGGTCATAGGTCTGCACATCAGAGATGTGCCATCCGTATCCCACGCGGCCACAGAGGTAGTCCTCTGCTTGCTTCACGGTGAGGCAGGCGTCCTCATACAGTTTCCCCGCTGGGGTGTAGTTTCCAGGTTGTGCGTTGACACAGTATTGAAGCGGCGCGTTGCTGCCCATATAGCCCACGCGCACCACACGGTCAATTTCGGTACAGGTAAACTCCCCTACCACAAGACCGTTTGCCTTGTAGATTTTGCCGCCGCTATGGATTTCAAGAATTTCACCGGGCTTCTTTGTACCCTTGCAGGAGCAGTAGAGAAATACCATGAAGGGCGGCGTAAGGTTCGGTCTGGACAGGCGCAGCTCCACGGTCTTCTGGCCCGACAGGATTTTCTGGAGCCACTCAGGTCGGATGCTGAGCATGATGTTTTTCATAGGAAAACTCCTTTCCGACGGCAAAAGCCGCCTTGTCTTGCTTGACAAAGCGGCTTGCTGGTGTATAATAAAAGCAGAAAGGCGATACCGATAAGCGGTCAGCCTAAGAGAATAGAGTCAAACGAAATGACCGTCTTCCTTTGGCGAGGGGCGGTCATTTTCGTTTGCAAATCTGAACTATCAGACCCACAAGGCCGATGATAACAAGAGAATACGCAAAAAGCGATTCGTAAGTAACCATTGGCATCACCTCCCTCCACAGGGAAGTGCCGACCGCCTACCGTATATGGTAACGCCTTTCTGGCTCCTTTTGGAGCATTGTTATCTTACCAAAAAGGCCCCGCTTTGTCAATTTCCACCGCCCACGGTTTATCCGCAGGTGGTTATTTTTTTGCCTCGGCTGCTGCATGGGGAAGCCGCACCCAGCCGCCCTTATGACGAACAAGCTGGATTTTCTTCATGCTGACCATAAGCGGCTTTCCATCCGTGAGTAGGCTTAATGCCCTGCCATAGCTGGAGCAGCCCTTGGAAACGTATTTGCGATTGCCGTAGACCACGATATCTCCCGGCTGCATGGCATATCTCTGCTTTCTGGTCGAGGTTCGGCCCTTTGACTTCTTACAGCCACGGAACCGGCGCAGATTTTCGCCGTCAAGGTTATGATTGCGGTTCGTCCTGCCGGAGGACAGCTCGTTGCCAGAACGGATAACTCCCTTTTCCCGTGTGTCGTAATATTTGGCGTCATAGAATTTGGATATATCGGGGACTTGACTCCGTATCAATACAGTACGGAGCAAGCACATCATTGACAGGAAGATGCGCCGCGCTATCTCGCGTGAAGTCGATGTTTGCCGCCGTATATCGGGCAACAACATCCGCCATTCTCTCGTCAAACGGGTGGTTCGCGCTCTGTGCTCTGGACATGATATCGTAAAGCGTGGAAAGCACATAGACGTCATCGTGAGGCCTTGAAATCATAATGTTGCCGCAGGCCCGAAGGTTGCTTCTGATGGCGTCCTCCTGTCTCGTAATGGTGCTTCTGATTTCATTCCATGATGGTGAACGATGTGCGAATCCCTCTTCTTCCTCATACTGGAATGCGAGAAAGAAGCGACGGGATACGCCTTGCGACGCGCCAAATTCTGACATCATGTCGATTTGCTCCCGCATCAGTTCACGGGTTCCTTCATTCTTTTCATGGCGCACGCTTTCCACCATGCCGGAAATATAGTGTTCGACATTTGCGCGATTGGACAGAACTTTGATTTGGACAACGCTTGGAAACGAGCGGATTGCGGCCGCATATTGTGCCGTAATCATGTTCTTATCCTCGTTTGACCGTAAGCCGTAGTTGATAGGAGAGAACTCCATCAACTTCACAAATTTCCCGTCTTTCGTGACGATGATGCCGTCACGGACATCACTTATGGGCGAGAAAGATTGGCAGCTTATTACTTGTTTCAGTTTTCTGGACATTAAAACAAATCCTCCTCGTCAAGTTCTTCATCTTCCCCATCCGCGTCGCCTTCGGCGTCAGAATTATCCTCTGCCGCAGGCTCCAGTTGCGTTTCACACGCGGGGGGATTATCGTCAGATTCCTCGGCGTCAGGCATCTCGTTAGTGTCATCGTTGCTCAATTCCACATCGTCGGCCCCGCCCAAATCCGGCAACGGCAGGCCAGATTCCTCAACGGTGCTGCTGTCGATATCCTCCGTAAATCCGTCCAGTTCCAACGAGGTATCGTCATCCTCTTCCAGGACTTCCACTTCAACGAGGGATTGGTTGTGCTTTGTTTTATGGCGATTGCCGGCGCTGCCGCTCGGCGTTCCATCGCCATCGTCATCTTCATCAATGTAGTTGCCCTCAAGTGAACTGTCAGGTGCAAACTCGAATGTTTTGCCTTCAACCATCTCCTGACTCGCCCGTTCGGCGGCCTTCTTTTCCTTTCTGGTATCCAGAAAATCCCTGAGTTTGTCGCCCATGCCATCTTCCGACATCATGAGCTTAATGGGGGCTTCTTTCAACGCTCGTGCTTCGTTGTTGAACAGCATCAGCCCCCGTTTTCTTCGCCATGAAAAGAAAATCTTGATAAAGGTGGACAGCGGGTCGCCGTTCACTCCAAACAAGCCAAGCAGGCCAAGTGGTGCGGAAAGGAATATGACCAGGGATATTTTTGTGGTGATAGGAACTGAAATGACATTCCAAAAGAAAATTGCCAATACCCCCGAAATCAATCCTCCTTCCACTACATTGCGTGTCTTTAACTGCCCTTGAAATAGTCTGGATTCTCCCATAAAATTTTCTGGAATAATGAACTGTTTCAAGTCCTCGTTACGCTTATCGCTCACGAGAATGCAAGCCTCCTTTCAAAAAAGCCGTTTCAAAGAAAAGCGCGGCTCCGACTCCGGGTGGAGGGGAGCCGCACCGAAACGGTCGTCAGGCGTTGGGGAAATTCATGGGGCCTTGGGTGCCGATGCACCGGCACAGAATCATCCCGTTGTCCAAATAATTAAGAACCTTCAGCCGGACGGTCGAACCACGCGGAGGCTCGCTCCCAAGGAATTTCGCAGGCATATTGTTCACGAGTACGGGTAAATCGTACATCTTGATATACGCCAACACATTGATATTCCCAGGCTGCTTCTTACTCGCTGCCACGGAAGATACGATGCCAAACACGATGGAGCCGATTGGAAGAGCACTGCGCATTTGCTTCGCACGCTCCAACTCAGGCTGCTTACAGTTCACCTCGACGATGTGGTGGCCATCTTTCTCTTTGATGATTTGCTCTACCTGAACCATAATTTCCTGCCCCACCTTGTATTTGGTTCTCGCGTCAACAAGGTACTCGAAAGTCAGGGCGTGGAGCGACACCCGCGTATCGACTCCGCCAACCACAACGGCAATGCTGTCGCGTGCCACAGAGGTAATCTGAGCACGAACAAAATCGCCTTCCTGAATGCGCGGGCCATCACCGTCAGGTCGGTCTCCGTAATTTGCCTCCTCAATAATGTCGAGCGCAGCCTTACGGGACGCGACAATGACATAAGCCGGAACTCCGGCTTCAGCATCGGTGCTTTCATCGACCTGGATAGTCGTAATCACCATCGGCACATTCAGGGAATACAACTTTGCCGCCATCGTAGCGCAGCGGTTGACGTACTCTTCACGACCGGCCTTAGTTTCCATATTTACCGTCGCCATATCAATGGGATTCTTCTGATAGAACTCGTCAAAGGGAATGGAAACCTTGTAGCGGCCCTCTACGAGCGCGATAATCATGACACAGGGAACTTCCGAATCCACATCGTTTCGCTGCTCAATATGAGAGACGAGACCGTTTACGATGCTGTGGTTTTTGGCTGCGACCGTCAACGAAGAAAGCCCGATAAGAAACTCCTGATAAGCACGGACAGACTCACTTCTTTCCGCTCTCCGCCGTCTTGCCTCCCTCAGTACATCAGCACGGGTAGGCTTCCCTTTGGGAGCGGTTTCCTCCGCGCCGGACTGCTCAGGTTCGTTTCCATCAAGCCCTTCAAAGAGTGCCTGCATCTCTGCGTCCTCCTCATTGGGGGCCTGCGTTTCAACGCTCTCTGCGGTGGAGGATTGGACGTTGCTCTGTTCCTCAGCGGGAGCCTGCACTTCAGCGTTTTCCTCGATTGAAGCAGCTGCTCCATCTTTTTTGACCATTGCTATTGCCTCCTTTGCGTTATTTGGGGCATCTTAATGCCCCACGCTTTTATTATTACAACCTTTCATTCAAAAGTCAATTTTTTCGCGGATTTTCAAAAGTAAAAGACCTATGAACGGAATCCCGCTCATAGGCCTTCTTCTTGTTTTTCAATGATTACCCGATGATAGTGAGTACATAGGACGACTCGATGTCCGTTCTCGGAATCAATCCGACAATGGAGCTGCGGCTGTCAAGGCTGTTGTTTCGATTATCCCCCAGCACAAAGTAATAGTCCTCCTCCACGGTGAGAGGAAACGATATGCCATCGTCATATTCGATGTTGGTCGGGGTGTTCGTGTACGGTTCACTCAGCGCGATTCCGTTGCGATAGACCACCCCCTGTTCGAAATCAATGTCGATGGTATCACCGGGGCAACCAATAATACGCTTAACGATATTTTCATCCAGACCGCTCGAATTGCAAACAACAATGCTCTCAAACTCCAGATTCGGCTTAATGTGATTTGTCAGAATCACACTATTGTCCGCAAGCGTCGGCACCATAGAAGGGCCGGACACCACAACAACATTGAACAGGATTCGGAACAAAAGAAGAGCGATAATAAGCCCCTCCAGGGAACCCTTGAGCACTTCACGGCTCCATACAGTGCGGTTGGTGAGATTTCGTTCTTTCATTGGAATCACCTCTTCTTTACGCTTATATTATACCACACTTTATCTTATTTGTAAAGTATCGAATGAAGTGACCTTACATACAACGGCGCAAGCAAAAAGGCACGTCAACGAAATGTTGGCGTGCCTGTGGCCTGTGCTGATATTACCGCATCCCCGGCAGCTTCCCCGACATTCTCGGTTTCCCTGTAGTCGGCGTAGAACTGAAGCTGCGCTTCGGCGGTGCTGGGCGCTTCCCACCCTGCGCTACATCTTTTGCTTCGGCAGGCGTGGGGGCTTCCTTCGGTTTGCTTATGTCTTCCTGCTGCGGTTCTGTTTCGTCCTCGGCGCTTTCCAAGTCGATATCTGCGTTCGGCTTTGCGTCAACGGACAGTACCGGCTCCTGCTGTGCAGGTGGTGCTGAAGGTTCGACCGCCTGCTCCTCGTCTGTCTCGTCTACCTCGATGTATTCATCACCGCAGTCCTCGACCTCTATCACATCGTCATCGGAGCCTTTCTTATTTATCTCCTTGACGTATGCAATAACGGCATCCTTGCTCTCTTCCCAAATGCTTTGTACTGGTATCGAGTTGCACATCCCCGTGTACGAACGGTCTACCTCGTTGATGTGCGGATGCGTGATATTGAAAGTGTCCAGAATATTTTGCTGACGCTGATAAAACAGCTCTCGCCCCTCTTTGTCGGTGATGGGTGGGATTTCACGGAAGTCAAAATTGCTGAGTTTCTTGGCGTCCGTATGAAGCGTGTGGGGGTATTTTTTCGCAAGTATAGGGTTATGCCCCTGAAAGATAATGATGCTGTCGTTCTTCCCCATCTTAAATGCTTCATCCAGCCCCACCAGCGCACGCTTACCTTCGCCAGATGACCAGTTGTGAAGGAACTCGTTGTTTTTCAGCAGCGTTTCCATCGCCTTATGCTGGTTGGTCCGGACGTTTACGGTCGTATCACCGATACGAGAGGACACCATTTTCGCGGTAAATTCGTCGTTGATACCAAGGCTCACTAATGTCGAGCAGTTACTCAGGAGGGTTGCCCAGGTTGTCTGGTAGTTGTTCTGAAGCTGGGTGATGTCCTGAAATATCATGCAGACATTCATGGCACGCTTTCGAATCGTCGCCATTTTTCGGTCAAAATCCGGAATCGTGCCGATGGACGGAAACTCGTCCAGCAGGAAATCAACAGGGACATCGAGCTTACGGTCCTTGCCGTTATTATCCGCGTCGTTGATAAGGGTAATGAACAGCATGGAGAAGAACAGGGATACGATGAATTTGTAGGTGTCATGGCTGTCAGGGAAAATGCAGAAATAAGCGCAAGGCTGCTTTCCGGGCAGAGACATATCAATGCAGGGGGTGGAGAGCAGCGTCCGCACTTTTGCGTCATCCATAACCCCGATATCTGCCGCAAGGTTCACAATGAGGTTGCCGCGAAGATTCGGTGAGGACTGCTTGAAGGTCATGTACGGTCCGACGCAGGGTTGTTCCTCCGGCGTAAGACTGTCCGGGTCAAACATCATATCCAGATATGTCTCTCCCCCTGGGTTCTTGAGCATCTGATGGACAGAGTTGATATTTTTCTTCTCAGGCGGGTAGTCATGTCCAAGCGCAACGCGCAGAAGGAGCGCCTTCAGAAGAGATTTCGGCCCGCTCTCGTAAATGCCAGCACTCCCTCCGGCGTTGGAAATAATAACATTTGCAAAAATCTCTGCATTTTCGCCAATACGTTCCGGGTCTGCCAAAAGTGAGTCCATACAGTTCCAGCCGTCGCTCTTGCTGATATTGTGCAGGTCGAAGCGTCGCACGACATATCCGTTGTCCATGAAGTACCTTGCCATATCTGCGTAAAGACCGCCGTCCGGGTCTGTGAATATCAGGGATTCCCGGCGTTTTACCGCCTGGAAAGCGTAGTTCTTTGTAAAGGTATAGGTCTTGCCGCAGCCTGACGCGCCGATGACGGCGATGTGCCGGTTCGCACGGTTCGTTTTATCCTCTCGGAATACAATGGGGTAGCGGCCTGTCTCGTCCAGCTGTCCGAGGATAGTGCCAACTGCCTGCGGCTCATGCTGGATGATGGCGACATCCTCGTATTCTTTCGGGTCCTCAAAGTGCGCTTCTCCGTATGTCTTGCGGCCAATCGCCATGGAAAACAAGCGACCCATCTTATCGACGCCCGCTTCCTCGGAAGCGGAGTATGCCATCAGGATGGAAATGCCAATACCGATGAAAAGAAAACAGCCGAGGAACATCTTCCACGGAAAGCCGTACTCACCGAAGAGGCGAATCAAACGGAACGGGTTGAGCGTGGACTTCACTACGGAAATGCTGAGAACAATCCCCGTCATGTAAATGGACAATACGAGGACTACCAGCAATGCGATTTTCAGTCTGCGAATCAGATTCTGCTGTTGTTGAGTCATGGTCACTTACCTCCTCACCGTCCGCCGTAAGCGGGCCAGTATGTATTTTGCGCGAGATTGCCTCGCTCCACAGAATCTCCGACGCCATCACGCGGACGCTCAAATTTCAGGCACCACAGGAGTCCGGCCTCATACGCGCCATCTGATGTATTAGGCAGGTCCTTGATGGCGTTCCACGCTGTACGCTCCGAAGATTCGATTTCGGTCTTGAAAAACCAGAGCTGTCCTTCTATAGAGTCTTCAGCAAAACCATTTTCCTGCAAAAAACTCAGTAGTGCTGTCTTTCTGCTATAGGACCACTGGCATAAACCATAACCTTCGCCCAGTCCATCTCCGTATGCGTTTTTATCCTCATGTCTTGCCGGGTTAAAACCAGATTCATTTTGGATATTTGCCATAACCCCGCAGGCGGCAGCATTGTTCAGGCCAAGCTCCTCTGTCAGGAAAGAGAACACCTTCTCCTTGTTGGTGCCGCCCTGGATTTCCCAAAATGCTGTTTCAGGATATTCTACATGAACGATATAGCCGTTTTTCGCGGCTTTGTATGTGGTCGATGCTGTATAGTGGTTTTTTGCAACACCGCCGCCTGGGATTTGACCGCCGCCAGTTGTGTTGCCCTCGACCGTGTACCATCCAGTTTCATCCACCTCAACAATGATACCGATGTGATTAAAAGGCTTAGCCAGCCTTAGATTACCAGTCTCTGAAAAAAACATAAGGTCGCCCGGAACTGGTGTATAAGAACCACCGAACGGGGTTGTGCTTCGAACGGGATAGTATGCGTAGCCGTATCTTCCCGTGAGTTTCTTAAACATACTTGAGCAACTGGCATCCTTTGGAATTGTATTTTCCAAAAGGTCACATTCATTTGCGCACCAAGAGACAAACGCCGCGCACCACTGTCCGGAACGGTGGCTGCCATAGTACCAGTCATTGTATTTGACATAATTCGAGTTCGGCGGGATTTCAATGGAATCATCCAAGCCGAGTTGGCTGAGCGCGACTTCAACGATATTGCTGCCATTTCCGCCTTCTCCAGTCGAAACACCAAGGTATTGCTTTGTGGTCAGAATGTTATTCCGATACCACTCTTCCTGATACCCTGCTTGCCGCTCATATTCGTTTCCGGTGTCGTCATCCGTCCAGTCCTTCTCAAGATACTTATTATAGTCCCAGCCGAAGGAGGTTTCATACGATTCCTGGACTTCATCCCAATGCTCACCAAATGCGCCGCTTACGCTCTTGCCGTCAATGGCAAATACGGTAGCTGTCATGCAGGATACCGAGAGAATACCGCACAGCAGTGAGGAAAGCATCTTTTTCCAGATATGGGTAGTCATGCAGAGCCTCCTTTCCTCGCGTTATGCTGCGGGTTCTTCTTCAAGTTCATCTTCGGGTTCTTGAGCAGTATCGTCTTCCGACTGCGAAACTCCAATGCCACTCAAATCTCCACTCCAGAAGCCCATGATATCTGTTGCCAATTCATCTATGGAACGCATGGAGATAGATACTGAAAAATAAGCAGAATAATGTGTAATACCATCATCATCAACATACGATGTTAAATTGATGGCGGAAGAGTCAGAAAAATCAGGGGACGTTACAACAAACAGCAGGTCTGCTGCCGGAGCCATGTGGTTCTCATATTCCTCACGAATATCTCTTGCATAGTCTTCATTGCTGCTCAGAGTCCCCGCCTGTGCAAGCTCCAGGCTCTTTGCCGTAATATCCTGTTTCATCTGTTCCTCCAGATACTGCGGCATAAAAGTGCCGCACCACGTCTTTGCGTAGCCATTGACGCCGCTTGCGCCTCCAATATTGAAGGAAACGCCGTTTCCGGCAAAGGTCTTATAGTAGCCAAGCCATTTCATGAAATCTGACAACTTCTGATTATCCAGAGAGCCGGCTTTCATGACGGTGTAGGCGGAGAGCAGCTTAATGGCATCGCTCTTGGTGGTCGGCGATTTCACTACGCAGACAGTTGCCCCGTCCCAAACACCGCTTCCGGCATACATCTGAGCGAGCTTTGTGTTGATGCTTAGCTCTGCATTGTGTATCGCCGTCTCAATTTGGTCGGCCCGTTTGTCCAGCTTTTTCTGCGCAGCAGAAACCTTTTCATCAAGAGTTGTTTTTTCGTTTGCTTCGTTCATTGTGACGTACAATTCATATCCATCTTCAGTCAGAATGTCTGATTCATCGTCAACGGCATCATCTTTTGTGAACCAAGATTGTAAGCCATTCCAGATACTGCGGAACCAACCGGAAACAGCGTCCCCAATACGGGACAGCCCTTCTCCAGACAATCTTACGCCTGCCTTCAGCGTTGCCTCGACTCCGGCCACAAAGGTGCTTTTGTCAGAGCCGTAGACGTCAGATTCCCACTGCTCTTCGATATCCGCAAAATAAGTCGATACACCCTCGTAAATGGAGATAGGCAACGCATACAGGAACATGGTCGTAATCAGCACGAAAGATATGACAGGTATCAACAAGATAAGGAGAATTTTTTTGAGCGTTTCCGGGTCCTTTACTACTTCTGCTGCCGCTCCTGCCACATCGCCAGCCGCAGCGTGTGCAGCGGCTTTACCTAATGTTTTGGCGGTTCTCGCGGCATCCGCACCCATTTTTACCGCTCCTTGTATATCCCGTTCTACGGAATCGGAGACTTTTTCGTTTCTGTCATCCATAAAATCACTCCTTTCCGTGTTGTAATGAGCCTCATGATTGTGTCCTATACCGCCACCCGCCGCCCGGTGAAAATGCTGGACGGCGGGTGGGTTTGTGGTGTTACTTTCGCTTATCGCGCAAGGGACCTACGCGAGGAGGCTTCTTGCCCTTGCCCTGTTCCTCCGGCTTGGGGCCTCCTCCGCCATTGCGGGAGCCGTCATCCCGCTGCCTGCCTTCGCTGCGCGGGGCAGATTCCGGAGAAGAAGGTGTCTGCGGCGTACCGGAAGCCGGCGTACCGGACGACTGGTCGTTGATAACCTCGATACGCTGTGCAGGCGTATAGCTGGGGGGCTGATTGATGATGGTGTTTTGTGTGACCGTCCGAGGTTCACCGCCGCTTCCGCCCGAAGCAGCACCCGCATCTCTGGCGGAAGGTTCGTAAGAGTGGGCTTCTCCACCGCCGGAGGGAGTCTCGTAAGTATGACGCTCACCGCCTGCGGCACCACCTGCGTCTTCGGAACGACGCTCATAAGTGCGCGTCTCTCCGCCGCTGGAAGGAGTCTCGTGAGTATGGGAACTTTCTGTTCCTCTGCCGGTATTCGGCAGAGAATCGTCCGTACGAGGCTCATACCGCGTACTTGCAGCAATATTCTGTGCGACAGGTCTGCCCTGCTCAAATCTGGGGTTCTCGATATCCTGAAGTCCGCCGCCTTCCTGAACAGCGCGAGACCAATCTTCGACGCTGCCCTGAGTCTGGTCCACATCCATTGCTCTCGCATAGAAAATCTCCCCGTTCTTCGAGGGAATCTGCTGCATCTGAGCCTGCTGGATAGAGGACATCTGCTTATAGGCAGTCTCGTCCATGATTTCCAGACGCTTGAACTTCGGGACTTCCGTTCCGTCCTCATAGGTGCGGCCGGAACTGCCGGGAACGGCGCAGAGACCGCTGACCACTCGGCCGCCGCCCCACTGATTCCCTGCTTCATCAGTGTATAGGGGCTGTGTCTCTGCACGGATATTGCTGAGGCGACTGGCCGCCGCCGTGCCGGACTGGTCGCCTACGCGGAGATTTTCTCCGAAAGTATTGGAGAGTGCTGCCTGCGCAAGCGTATCGTTGCCAGAAATATTCTTTCTGTCGTTGAAGAGGACTTCCTGCGCGACAACAGGCGAGCCATGCGCGAGCGTATTCGCAAGCGTGCTCTGATACGCATTGGTCGAGTCTTCCTGCTGCGCCTTCATATTTTCCAGATTTTCCGGAGATAGGCTGGCGGGATTGACGTCATGGAACTCCGTGTCCGGAGCAAAATCAGTCAATTCGGTCTTATCAAAGTTATCCTGAATATGCGCGGCCACAGCGCTGTCCGGGCCAACCAGCATTCCGTCCTTGTCATCCCCAAACGGGAACGAGGTCATCAGGCCAGCATTTTTGGCTTCCGGAGACAGTTCGAAATTGGCTTTGTTGTCGCCGTCGGGTCCAATCAAGGCACAACCTGCACCGTTTGTCTCCAAATTCATGCGGGCAAATTGCTGTGCAGACATACCCATCTTCTTGGCATTGTCCTGGAAATCCTGTTGACCTGTACGGCCTCCGCCGTTCTCTCCGACGGGTCCGCTCTGCCGCTGGACCTTCTCCTGCCATGCGGCGGCACTTTCCTGAGAGCGTTTTGCCGTTGCCACAGCGTTTGCATTGCGGGGGGTGAACTGGTTCATGCCCCAGTCTCCAGCAGGAGTTTTCGCGTAATCCCTGGCCGCCTTTCTCGCGGCACGGCTGTCCGCCGGACTATTCCCCTGAGCGAATGCGTCATTGTACGCTCGCTTCCCGCGAAAGAGATTGCCGAACGTGCTGTTGTTGCCGGAAAGAGCGTCTCCTTTGGATGCCTTCTGAGCTGCACCGCCAAATGCGTGCTTGAGTGCGTAGCCGACTGCCAGAGCGTTTCCAAGAATGCCTTCTCCGGTCGTCGGAACACCGATGCCGAGTTGCTGCATATAGGAATCCACCCGCTGTGCGATTTTGCACATGGTCAGGCACATAATCAGCTTTGCAATAACGGAGTTTCCTCCGCTCGTTGAACTGAGTGCGGAAATAGACAGTTTGGTAAAGAGTACGGAGAGCGACATCAGGGCGCATTCACCGCAGAACATTCCTACCCATCGTTGAAATACAGTAGCCGTCGCGGCAGAGGACAGGAACGGGTAAATGAGAGGCGATGTATAAACAAGAACGCCGACCATCAGGTATCGCTCAACACACTCCAGCAACAGCTTGATAGCCGACGTTATCGGTATAAACAACCATCGCATCCGGATGACGGCGCACGAAGCGCCCATCAACCAGCGGAATCATCGCCCCTGCGCGGTCGTATTCGTTCAGACCGACGAGCACGCCAGCGTCGCGGATACGGGAAATCTCCTGTACCTCAACGATGTAGCCGTGTTCCAGCGCCTTGACATAGTTCGACTCAACGAACTTGTAGCGCGCCACAGAGCCGTTACTCGCCGCCGCCTTGCCATACGCCTCAAGGGCCATCTGGCAGGTCGCGTCTTCGTCCTCCACGCCGGTGAGCTTGAAGTAAGCACTGGCGGGGTCCGCCGCGATTTCCGCGAAGTCAGGCAGTTCCGCTGTGTGCGCCCCATCCGTATCGGGAATGATATCGGAGAGGAAGTTCTGCGTCTCCATCGTGGAATTGCACGTCATACGCAGCAGCGGGATATTCAGGAACCCAGCCATCAGTTCAACACCCGTGGACTTACCATAGGAGGTAATGCCGCGCCACATGAAGTTATTCATGGGACGCTTATCCTTTCTGGTATTCACGAACTTTTTGGCAATGTCGATTGCCTCCGGCGCGACGGGATAATCGTCTGGGAACTGAGGAATGAGCGCCCGCTCCGCCGCTGACCAGCTGTGACTGGCTGCGAACGCGGAAAACAGCTTCTTTGCGCTTGCGAATGTGTGCGCCTTTGTTGCTGTTACGCGGATACTGCCGCACAGGACACACGCCTTGCCGCACAGCTCCGTGCCGGACAGAGAACCGCTTTTGACGCTGGTTCCCGTGAGGATATCAATATTCCCACCGGGAACCTTGACCTCGACCTCGTTGTTGTTCAGCATCACCACCAGCGTGTCGCAGATGCGGCGGAAACAGCCCTCGTCAAAAGGCGTTCCCGCGTTATACTGCTGCGTGATAGCGTTGAGGTCAGTACCAACACCGTTCCAAATGGAAGTGGCGATAGGCAACAGGCACAGATAGATAGGTGCGAGGTTGACCTCGCAGCTTCGGTCAATCGTGGGGAGCGACGTAAAGGTATAGTCCGCAGTTCCCACAACCGGCTTCGCAATGGCCGCACGAAGGCGGACCGTCTTGCCGTTCGGGTCCGGACGGTTCACCGTCGCAATCAGGACCGTACCATCCGCCTGCGGAAGCTCCGCTGCGTAGGTAGAGCCGCCGACATCGACCAGCGCCATATCAGCGTGTTCGCCCTTCATCCATGCCACAACCGCCTGTGCGGCGTATGCGTTCAACGCGACATTGCCGCCACCGTTTCGGAGTGCCGAGAACATAGCTGGCTCCTTTACTGTCGGAGCATAGTTCTGAACCTCTTTCGGGAATCTGGCAACTGACCAACTGGCAGACGGCGTATTCAAAGTGTGATTCATAGTTTCTTTCTCCTTTCACTCATTAACGGGCGTTTGCAGCAGACAGATTCCGCCACACGCGAAACAGATGCGCGAGATAACTCTCCGCTTCCTGTCTCTCCATGAAACCGGAACCCGTCAGGTACTTCATTGCACTTTCCTTGCTGCCACGGGATTCGCCGTCGATGACATAACCCATTGCTTTCGTAAAGTAGTCGTTTGTAAACATTTTTTCATTTCTCCTTTTTGTTTTGTGTGATTTGGGATATATAAAAAGCCAGTATCCGTAAAGGATGCTGACTGAACTTTCTTTATGTTTGCGATACTTCTTTTGTATGGTCACAGCATACCGGCCTTTTTGCCATTTGCAGAATTGTGATAAACAGGAATACAGGTTCCTGAGTTCCGAGGTGCCTGAGTGTTTCGGCAAAAAAACAGCAGCACCCATCCGGTATGGATAGATGCCGCTGGAAGATGTACTCACATCTGCAAATAGGCATATAACAGATGCGGTGTTTTTTCGTTGATGTAGACGAGATATGGGCAATTCGGATAAAACGTCACCTTGCGGGGAAGTGTAAAGGTGAAATAAGACGGAACATCATCGTCTGTCCGGAAACACACTTTCGTGGAGCCTTTCAATCCGTTGGAAATTGCGTTTGTCTGTACGCTGTAGCAAATCATCGGCAGTTCCCTAATAGTGCCGTCCTTAAAATCCAACCGCAGAGAAACCGCACAGTATAGAAGATAGACGGGGAAAAGAAGAAACATGAGCAGCCGCACGGATAGAAGCGTGATGGACAACACGATGACTGTCAGCGTCATCAGTACCGCGACCGTACAGAGCATGACTTCCTTGGACTGCAAGGCGGTCGGCAGCTCGATGTCCCGCAGCTCCTGCCAGATAGATTTCTTCTCCCCCTCCGGTTCCGGTGCCGAGTCCGAAGCCTGTTTCCCTGCGGCATTTTCGGCCCGATTGGCGTCATCCTGCTCCAGCAGGGCACGGAGATGCGGGAATTCAATAATTTTTGACTTCTTCGGCATGACTACCTCCCAAAAGCGGTTCACCGTTTATCGTGAGTGAGTGGAAATATTCGTATGTTTTGGGCGTGCTTTTTTTCAGAAGCTGCATGGACTTGCTGCCATCCGAATGTGTCAGCAGATAAGCGAAATAATCTGCAAAATATTCGTTGCTGCTTGTTTTGGCATAGCTGCGGAAGGGTGCATCTTTTGCTTCTGCGTTGAAGAGTTCCTGACTTCTGGCAGGAAAGCTGAGAAGTTCCCCTTCTATAAAATGCCCGAACTCATGCAGGACTGCCCCCGCTTCCGAAACATAAATGGTTCGCTCCTGATAGCTGGTGACGCCGGTGCAGGACACATTATACAGCTTGCCCATTTTCGCCGTATACGCATGGTCGATAACGAGCTTCCATCCGTGCTCATTGAACGCATTGAGGACGGTATCCGGAAGATAGCGCAGTTCCATAAGATAATCGTTGAGATTCGTGTCAGAGCGATTTTCGCACACGACCGGAGATTTAGGCGCTTCGACCACAAATTGATGTGTCAATGTCTCATATAGATAGACAGCCGCCTCTCCCCTCGTTACTCTTTCACCTACGGTCGAGGACGCAGAACATAAGCCCAGCTCTTGTCCAACACGCAGGACATTTTCCTCACGGCTAAGTGCCTTCCCTCCATAGAGTACATTGTCGTAGACCGGTATCTGTGCGGCATCGAACACACTTTCCAGAACCGCACTCCGGCAGAGTTGTGTTTCTGGTGAGACGACAGCAGTCTCACTCAGCCAACCGTTGCCGTAAGCAGCATCCACGCCGCTCTGACTCTGCTCCATCCATCCATTGCCTTTCATTTGGACACCATAGGCTCGGCAGAGCATGACCGCCCATTGCCGAACGGTAATGGGGGCGTCCGGGGAGAACTGGCCGACGCCAGTCCCTGTGACGATTTGCCGTTCTGAGAGATAGACAACGCTATCATGATACGGTGCCGTTTCTGGCACATCGGAAAAGCCGGCGTCAGTGGCAGACGCTGTAACGGGAAAAGTCAGTATCAGCGCCAGAGTAAGAATTGCCAGCGCTGTCCTTCGCAGACCTCGAAACATCAGTCACCGCCTCCTTCCGCAGCCGTCTCAGCGTTTGCGTGGATGGCATCCCGAATCGTCTCCGCCAGCGCCCTTGCCTGCGCTGCGTATTCGCGCTTTGCGTCGGTCGTCGTGTCAATGTCGGAATTGTCGTGGAGCTTATATTTGATGGAAATGGACTTATCGGACAAGTCGCCGATTGCGTCCGATTGGTCGATGCCGATTTTGATACGAATATAGGCGGGCGTCAAGGTATCTGCCAGCGTTTCATCTTCCAAAAGCGCCGCACGGAGGTAATTGAGCTGTTCACCAGCAGGAATCTCCATCAGCTTGGTATATTCGTCGTAGATACTGACCTGCTCCGCGTTCAGGATATCGCACACAATGACATTCTGCATTTCGTAGGTGTCAATGGAAACACTTTGATAGATGGTCGTCTGATGCGTCATTCCGGGAATGTCCGGAGAATCATCCGGGGCTTCCGTCTGCCGGACAGTCTCCTTTTTAATCGTCATATCAACTTTCGCGCCAAAATTGAGGAGAACGCTGGTCGCGGTTTCATCGTCCAGAGGGGCAGTCACGTAGACCTTCCCCTGTTGCTCATTCACCCACGGATTCTTCGGCGGCGTGTATGCACTCGCCACATTGTTGTATGCGAGATACTGGCCGGTCGGGATATATGCGGTAGCATACTTGCCGATAAGGCTGGAAGCACGGTTATACTGGTAGATATTCGTTCCGCCCAGAGTAATTTGATTGTAGCTCTCTGCGCTGATGGTGGCGCTCTGAATGACGTCTTCCGTGATAACATCTCCCGGAATCAGGTCCTGCTTGACCTGAATGACCTGTATCGTGTTCAAGGACGGGTCTGGTTCATCCACGGGTTCCTGATTTTCAATCGGCGTAGGGTTAGACGGTGTATCATTGCCGCCGAAAAGCACACTGCTCGCAATGGAGCCGATGATGAACAACACCATCATCCCGCCGATGATGACAAGCAGCTTCTTCCTGGTCAGCGGAATTTTCTCAAATAGCGGCTGCTCCAAAGATTCCTTCCAGGCGTCCAACCTGCTCCTACCGTCCTCAGATTCATCCTCAATATCGGATTTGGCCTTCCTGCGCAGCCACCTCCTTTTCCCACTTTCCTCTTCCTCACCGTTCTCTTCTGCCGGAGCCTCCTCTTCCTGGGGCTTTTCCGGTTCTCTCTTCTTGACCCGCGCACGCTTAACCATCCAGTTTCCTTCCGAATCGAGATAGTAAATTTTCTCGTTGACTTTATCAAAAAAACCGGTCTGCGGCGTGCCGCCGAGCATGAACTGGCAGGATGGCAGTTTCTTGATTCCCTCTAACTCCTGCGCAGTAATTTTCACAGGTTCATTTGGCATCTGAATCCCTCCTTCTGTGCGCATTTTATTATACCACTCAAATGTTTAATAGTCAATTTTTACACAGCAGGTAAATTCATGCTTGTATTGCAAGCAGAAGCCAAATCCGTTACTCAAGCAATATTTATTCATAGCAGTTGATTTTTCTCGACAATGTGTGGTATAATGTCCCGGCATGAAAGGAGGGGGTTTTTTGAACGAAGAAGAGAAGTTGAAAAACAAAGAGGTCTGCGATAAACTGACTGAGCTTTTTTCGAGAGACGTCCGGTCTATGACCAGACTCGGCGAGGCTTTTTTCAAGAAAGGGCGTAAACACAGCGGCCTTGGGAAATACTCCGACCTGTATGGCAAAAGCTATCCCCTTGCCGCAGATACCGAGACGAATTTCCGCTGTTCGCTGGACCGATTCTCAGAGGATGACAGCAATCGAATTTTTAACTTCCTTGCTGTCAGATACGGATTCAACTCTGACAGCCTGCGTCGAAAGCGCATTGTGTGGGCCAAAGGTGAGATTGAAGGATTGCTTCAAATTACCGGTCTATCTTATCAGGAGTTCTTCCGGGATGTTCTGGGTATCTCCATTCCAATGCCGTCCTCCCAGGAGCATCAGTTGATAGACCGGATGGACAACATAGGCGATGCGTCCCTTGCAAAGCTGAAAGCTATCGTGGAAGACCTCGACCCGCATCTGGAGCGTGCGGAGGATGGCAGCGTTTACTCCATCCCCTCCGCCAGAATCAAATCTCTCGTGCGGTATAGGAAGGCTGCAACGGAAACCAACCGAGAGTTCATTCGGAAGCTGCACGGCGACACGGAGGGCACGATGCAGACCCTCTCTGTCCGCAGAACCGCCTTTAATATTCAGCAAGTCGTTGAGGCTGCGGAACTTATGGATGCGCCCCTGTTTTGGGTGCTGTGCTGTGAGAACTTCCCGCTGTATGCGAAGCGCATCGAAACCGACTATGTGTTTGCACTTTACAAATTTCTTTCTCTGAATAACCGTAAGCTGTTTCAGACAGCAGTGGAGTGTATTTCCGCCGCTGAAAGTGAGGTGACATCCAATGTCTGAAGAAAAGGCCCTTTCGTCAGAAAAAAATACCGCAGAGCGCCCCGCTCCCTTCGCTGCCATGAAAAATGAGGTCGAATTCACAAGCGGAATGGAGTCTGCCTCCGAACAGGAGCAGAAAAAAGTCAAATCTATTCTATTGGAAATTGAATCCGAGCTAAACGCCTACGACCGGGCAACCGGCTTAAAAAAAATAGCCTTCAGCAGAAACTTTCATATCCGTCCCGACCTTCTCGAAAAAATCCGCAGCATCAGCGATATCCGCATCCAGCGGGGCATCATCAATTATTACATTGATTCTGCGGTTCATATCAAGACCTCATATATCGCCAATATGATGGACGTCAAGAAGCGCGAGAACGGTCTGACGGCGAAGGAAATCGCGAGGACGTGCAGCATCACCGCATCCCTGCTGTCACGGGGCATCAAAGACGGAGCGATTCTGCTGCCGCCCGCTTCGATTGCCGCCTTCTGCGATATCGTAACCGGGCAGTCTGTGGCGGAAACCTTTTTCGGGATGCCGCCGAAAATCATGCTCCCCCTCAATCTTGCCGAGGTCGCCTACCGGCTCCAGATAACGACTGACGTGCAATTTGAAGCTGCGGAACGTATCGCGGAGGAGCACCATATTCAGAACATCGGCATGACGATTGACAGCGTGACTATGTGGGAGCGTTTTGTGGAGTACAATACGGACCGTGGGTTCACAGAAGGAAGCCTCGGTGCTGTCCCGCTCCGTCATTATGAAACCATCACACTGAGGAAGCTCCAACAGGTTGCCGAATCAGAAAAAACAGAGTCTGCCGCTCCGCAGACAGGGCGCGGACGCCGGAAAACCATGCCCACTCCGTCCGGCATCGCTCTGTTCGGATATCGGTATAACATTTCTCCCGACTACTTCCTCGCACGGGATTATGTGCTTCATAACCACGTCTTTATCCCAGGGCGTTTCTTTACCCATGACATCAACTCCGATACTCAGAAGTGCCAGGAGGTCATTGACCCGCGTATCAGACGTATCTTGGGCAGGTTGCTCTGTATGCCGACGGACGAGAGAATGACCGCGTGCGGTGAAATCATCGCAAAAACGATATAGCCAAAGATAAGCGCCGCAGACAGATGCCTGCGGCGCTGTTTTCGTGTATTGGGTATCATTGACACTCCCCACGGCTAAAGCCGGGGGATTCCTGGTTCAACGACCACAACCTTCTGCCACAGAAGAAACAAAAGGAATTACGCAATCTCCCCAAGCGTGTAGGTTTGGGCGTGTCCCGCCCTACCACGGAAAATTTAACTATGCGGATAAGCCCATTGTTTTAAGGCCTTCCGCAAGGATGTTCTGTGCCGCGTTGATGTCGCGGTCATGGAACGTGCCGCACTGCGGGCAGGTCCAGAACCGGATGCTGAGGTCTTTGACCTCCTTGTTGCGGTATCCGCAGCAACCGCAAGTCTGACTGGATGGGAAGAATCGGTCGATGATGACGAGTTTCTTGCCATACCAGTCAGCCTTGTAGGCAAGCTGCCTGCGGATTTCGCCCCATGCGGCGTCCGCAACATGGAGCGCGAGCTTATGGTTCTTCATCATGTTTTTGGAGGACAAGTCCTCCATGCAGATGATGTCATTGCTCCGCACAAGCTGCGTCGTCATCTTATGGATGGCGCCATTCCGCTGGTTGGCAATATGCTCGTGCAGCCGCGCAATCTTAACGCGAGCCTTCTCACGGTTGCGGCTCCCCTTTGATTTTCGGGAGAGCTGCCGCTGGAGGCGAGCCAGCTTCTTGAGATTGCGCTGGTAGCTGTGGAGGTTGTCGTATTTCACACCATCTGATGTGATAGCCAAGTCCTTAATGCCGAGGTCTATGCCGACAACAGCTCCAGTCGAAGGAGGCGTCGGCAGTTCCACGTTTTTGCAGTTGACTGCAACGTAGTATTTGCCGCTCTTGGTTTGCCGTACCGTTGCAGAAAGGATTTCTCCCTCGACCTGTTTGCTGATGCGGCAATCTACAAACCCGATTTTTGGAAGGCGGATACTCCGCCCTACTATGGCAACCGTGCCATGGTTGTTCTTGGACTTAAAGCTCCGGGAGCCATCTTTCTTAGACTTGAACTGCGGATATCCAATGTGATGCCCGTTTTTGAGGCCACGAAAGAAATTTACATAGGCCCTGTCGAGGTTCTGAACAGCTGCCTGCAATGATGTGGCATCGACTTCTTGAAGCCACGGAAGCCCCTTTTTGAGAGCAGTCAGTTCATGGGTGCAATCCTTGAGGGGCAGCCCCTTGCCGGTAGCTTTATAGACGGCCTTTCGTCTGTCCAAAAAGTAGTTGAACACATAGCGGCAGCAGCCAAAGGTCTTGGTTATCAATTCCTTCTGTTTTTCTGTGGGATAGATGCGAAATCTATAACTATACTCCATGAAAGCACCGCCTTTCATACTTGATTATACCATGTTTTCTGAGATTTTTCAACGAAAACCGCACTTTCGGTGCAATTTGGAGCGCCTTATATCCCCATGCCTAAAGGCAGGGGCTTTACGGCGAACTCTGGTAATAGCCCACAGCGGACTCGCTGCCGGAATCGGCACCGCCATCCTGCGCGGCATCCTCCGGCCCTGCATCGGCTGTCTCTTTCGCATCAGGGATGCTGGGTTCGTCCATACCTTCTGCGGTGTCTGTTTCGCCCTCTGGCTCCGTGTTGATATTCTCTCCGCAGGCGGCGAAAATCGCAAGCTCGTCATCGGAAAGAGAGACGTTGTATCTTGCCGCTTTCGCCATTGCGTCCTTGCCCAAACGGTCTTTCACGGCGTTCAGAGCAGTTAAAACCTTCTTCTTTGTTCCGTCATCCAGCACCACAGAATATTCCTTGGTGGCCCTGCCCTTTCCTTCCTTGCAGGAAACGCAGACGTCGGAATGTGTGCTGAAAATGGCATTGATGTCGCTGACGATTTTGAGGGCGGTTTCGATATCTTTCAGGGCGCTTAACTGCTTCTCGTTGGCTTTAATAGTAGGCATTGTGCTGTCCTCCTTGTTCAAAAAAAATGGCGCTTATTTACCATAGTCGCGGTGGTTTGCTGCGGCCATGCCAAGGACTTGCAGACGAATTTCCGTCTTTCCCGGCTCGGTCGGGCGCTCGAAGCCCATGATTTGCATTTTGGGAGCGAAGTAAACGGTGTTGAAGTCGCCGGGAAACTGAATATTGACGGCGTAGATATCGCAATTCTCATAGTTCCCGATATTCGTCTCATTCCCATCCGTTCCAATGAAGCGGAAAGCATAGGTGGTCGGAACCTTTTCAATGATGCAACTCTTGGCAGCCTTCTTCCAGTTTTCATCGGTGGCGGCAATGCCGCCCTTCGTCTTGAGATATTCGATTGCTTGTGCGGTGAGGTCATCCGCACTCTCCCCCGTTCCGTCCAATTCACCGGTTACGTTGATGTTGTTATCGGTGAGAGATGTCAGGGAGTGGCTGTTCGTAGTGGGGTCGTATGTGATGGTCGCCTTGCAGACCGCCAGCAGCTTTCCGGTATTGATTTGCACGATGCGAATATAAAGGACGGTGCCGCCATCATCGTTATTGAGTTGCAGCTCGGAACGAGACCACTTCACACCATAATCCACCGTGTTGTGATACGCCGCAGGAACCGCCGTATTAAACTTATCATCCTTGAATACGAGATTCGCTCTGTTGCTGTTCAGCTTATCTGTCGGTTCAGCGCCTTCCCATTCGGAATACGACAGTTCCGGGCTGCTGGACATGATGTAAAAGCCAATCTGCTTATCCGGACTGGCGGCAGCTTCCGAAGAGCCGGGGTTCAGATAAATGGCATCGCTGGTATCCGTCTCTACGCCGAGATACAGCGTCCCGCTGCCATAATTGAACGACAGAACTTTGTCGTTCTTATATGTGCCGACCGGCACATCGTCCTCCGTATTGTCCCCGAAATCCTCATAATCCTCCAGTGGTGGTTTGTCGCTGGTGCCCGGATTGGAAGTTTCTGAGTTATCGGGAACCTGAGAGCCGGAGTGGTCTGGTTCCTGAGAATCCTCTCCGTCCGTGTTCACAGAATCCGCAACAGAATGCTGCGGCCCGTTCGGCGTGTCGTTGTCCTTCTGACAGCCACGGCCGATTAGGATAACAAGTGCGCATAGCGCGGCAACGGCAGCGACAGCTCCTGCAATATGCAGGGCTGCTTTAGTTCTCGGATTGGTTATTTTCATAATGACAGCCTCCTGAAATTTTTGGGAATCGGAAGAGCGGAATCTTCCGGCCAAAGCTGTTCGTTTAGAATGTCGATAAAGATTTGCCGGAGCGGGATGCCTGTCTCCGCAGAGAGCTTCCGACCGATGTCAAGCGTCATGTACCGTTCTCCGCGCAAGATTCTGGATAGATATGGCCCCGATACTCCTATTCGCCCCGCCAGCTTGTTTTGGGAGCAACGATTCATTCGCATCCACTCCCGAACACAGGCATAGGGCCGCCGCGTGCCGAAATCAATAGATGAATCAGGATTTAGGCGGGAGTACATCGGCATACAGCTCCTTTAATGGGATACCGGTCATATCGGAAATGCGTTGGCCCAGTTCTGCGTCCATGTGCCGGTAGCCCGCAAACACATCCTTGAGTCGGGAAATCGGAATGCCCAACTCCGCCGCAAATGTTCGCTGCGAGTAGCCGTGCGAACGCATCCACTTTGCCAGCGCGTTATAATACTTTGGGCGGGAGGAAACGACTCGGCGTCCGCTGATGTAGTAGAACAGCTGGAGAATAGTTTCCTCCGTGACGCCGTATCTCTCGGCAATCTCCTGCGGGCTGTAACCGCTGATGTAGTCGCGGCAGTAGGCTTTCACCTGCTCTTCCGTTATGTCCTTTGGACGGGTAACAGGTACGGAACGTCCCGAACGCGGAAATTTCCGAATGAATGTATAGATACACTGCTTGGTAAAGCCTGTAATTTCAGAAATCGAAATGACAGATTCTCCGCAGAATTTCAGCCTGCAAATTTCAAGTTTTGTGTTCATATCCATAGTCAAATTCCTCCAAACGGGGCAGCACGCCGATAGGCGTCCACCAGAACCAGCGCTGCAAACATACAGGCCAGCGCCACACGAAACACATACTCCTGCCAATTCTCCAACATACTCCCCCGCCCGCTCGCCGTTTTAACATTGCCGAAATGGAAAGTCAGCGGAATGGGCCAGAAAAGCCGAACGCCGCGTGGGTTGAAGCAGTCCAGCAACAGATGCGATGCACCGCCGATGCAGAACGCGAGACCGAAAAACGCCATTGAAGGAAAGATACCACGGATGATAAAGTACAGCAGAAGCAGAAACCAGACGCTATGGCAAAAGGTTCTGTGCCCGAAGCACTTACTGCAAACGGAAGCAACAGGCTTGACCATCGCGCCGACTTTACTCTTTTTCCCCTGGTCGATATCCGGTGCAAGACTGCCAAGTAGTGAGGCGGTCAACACTCCGAAGAACTCCGGCGTTGTAAACGGCTTGAGTCCAAGTTCCTGTTCGGATGCTGCCAAAGTCAGCAGCATGGCAGCGACTGCGCCGCCGACCAGATGTGTCTTATACGTCATCTGTCCAGCCCCTCCCCAAACGTAAAATTCGGTCCGTATGGACTGTTCGAGTCGTCCTGCATGACAAGGGAAGCCGTGAACTTCGTACCGTTCTTTTTCAGCAGAGTGGTTTTTCTCACGGACTGTCCCAGCAGGAATGCCCGGACATCCTTTGCCGTGAAAGTGGTCTTGCTGAGCATTTTCAGCTTAGATTTCTTCCAGATAACAAAACCACAGCCATTCTCATGCCCGCTGCATGAAAAGCCGGACGGAAACTCTGTCACATCACCGCCGCAACGTGGACATCTGCCAAGAACCTCCTTTTCGTCCTGCTCCGGGAACACGAAGCCGGGACCGTACTCGCTACTGGCGTCATCCAACAGGAACAGTTCACTCTCAAAGTGGTTCCCTGCCTTGGATGTCAGCTTTTTTAGCTTTACACTCTTTCCGCTCTTCTTTTTTCCATCCGGCAGATTTACCCACGGTTCAGACAGCCATGCCTTGACGTTGGCTGCCGTAATGACGCAATCCTTCATCAGCGAAGTCTTCTGTGTCTTCCAGATAATGAACTTGCAGCCTTGCTTATAGCCTGAGCAGCCGAAGCCCCGTTTGCCTTCAATGACAGCGCTTCCGCAGCGTGGGCATACGCCGAGTGTCTGTTCACGCCCAGAGGCGGCCGCAAGCTGACTCCGCAGTTCCTCGGATAGAAGTGGGTACTTGGTATGTACGATAGTTCGAACAGTCTCCAGAACGCTGTTTGTCAGAATGTGATAGTCGTCCTTGCCTGTTCGGACATCCTCCTGCATGACCCACCAATAGGCTGTCATGTCCGCTTTCTTCACTTCGTCCGGCAGGATACGATAAAACTCGCGGGCCTTTGGCGTGGAGATAACACGCTTGCCGTCATCCTCCAGATATCCGTGATTCACAAGTCCAACAACAATAGCCGCTCTCGTTGCGGGTGTTCCAATAGAGCCATTCTCTCCCTGCTTGCCTTTATCCTTCTCCTTGAGGAGCGCCTTGACTTCATTATCCTCGACATACTTGGCAATGCAGGACATATCGGCAACAAGCGTGTTTTGCGTATATCGCACGGGAGGCTTCGTCTCTTTCTCCACCACGCTCGCGTCGAGGACGTCGCACTGATAGGTTCCAACAGGGACTGCGCACAGGGCGCTCTCCTCGTTACGGATACCGTCCTTTTTGAAGAGTGTCAGGTATCCCATCTCGATGATTTTGGATGCAGAAGCGCTGAGCGTACCCCCATCTTTCAGTTTGACAGTAAGTGCCGAGCGCTCTTTCTTTGCGGGCGGCATGAACTGTGCCATGTAATACTGGCAGATGGCGAGGTAAACCTTGCGTTCAGGTTCCGTCATTGCGTGGATATCCACGCTGATATTCTGCGGGATAATGGCCGTGTGTGCTTCCCCACTATCCGTCGTATACTTATCGTTGAAGCACTTGGATTTCAAAGTCATATCCAGCTGTTTCGGGCGAAACCCAATGTTGCGGATAACGGCATCCATTGTGGGACCGGATTCAGCATACTGCGTTTCCGTGAGGTATTGGCAGTCGGTACGGTTGTAGGAAATAGCCTTGTACTTCTCACGCAGGGACTGGGTAATTTCCATAACCTCCTGCGGTTTGTAGCCAAACTTTGAACCGCAAAAGGATGTCAGCTTACCGAGATTGAACGGAAGCGGGGCATCCTCGCTCACCGTCTTCCGCGTTACTGTGACGCCATTGAGCGTTTCGTCCTTGAGCATATCCGCCCTGGACTGGGCGTAAGTCCTGCTGAGCATCCGCCCATCAGTCAAATTTGCGTCATCTTTCGCCGGCGCATACTGCGTGTCGATTCGCACACCGTTGACGTCCAGTACCGCCGTCACGTCGTAGTACAGCGTCTTTTTGTGGCTTTCTATCTGCTCGTCTCTCGCACATACAAGCCCAAGCGTAGCGGTCTGCACACGGCCAACGGGAAGATTGACCCCGTTGAGCGCGGAGAAATAGCGGCTGAGATTAAACCCCACAATGGCGTCCGCGACACTTCTGGCATAAGCGGACCAGCCGGAATTTTCGTGCAGGCGGTTGTCTGTCAGGCTCTTGAGCGCCCTGCGCATCCCCGCTTCCGTTAGGTCAAGTGTGTCAAGCCGATATGCTTTACCCTTGTAGTGAAACCAACGCAAAACCTCGTCAATGAGCAGCTGCCCCTCTTCATCCGGGTCTCCGGCATGAATGACATATTCGCACTGCTTGAGCAGACGTCCGATTTCATTGAGGCGTTCTTCTGGAGGGGAATCCTTGTGCTTTGCATCCGGTTCCTTAACCTTGAGGCCCCAGTCATCGAAATAAATGGGGAGAAGACTGATGTTCTTGCGGTCCTTATAGCACTCGTCGTAATCCTCCGGCTCCTTCAGCTCCAATAAGTGTCCAAATACGGATATCAGCGTGTAGTCCCCGACGGTCATATAGGTACTGCCCTGTAGCGACTTACGCGGCCCGTCAAGAGCGTCCGCGATTGCCGATACCAGAGCAGGCTTTTCAGCGATAATCAATTTCAAAACAAAAGCCCTCCTATCGCTTTTTCTTATTATACCACATTACGTCTTTATTGTCAATTTTCGGCGTATAGAAGTGCTCCTTTGAACCAAATGTTAGAGAATAATACATTTGCGCATTCACTAACACCTGCTCCAGGTGAGGCGTCCAAATTTGCAAAAGATACCCTCTTATTTTCCCCTTAAATGCGTATCTTCCGTGAAAGAAGAAAAAGCCCACAAAGCCAGTTATACCAACGGTTTCAAAGAACTCGCAGATGCAAAGTCGAAAAACGTGTACCCCCTATTTTTGCAAAAAACAGGCCCACGGGACGCGATGCCGGAGGCGCTCCGTGAATGGGACAGTCTCCCGGAACGGCAGCTCCCAGTTTTCAGATGCGTACAGTTGCGATTTCAAGCAGTTAGACCTTTCTAATTTGTGCCGAAAAAGTTGCAAAAATCCGTGTTTTTGCTTTCTTGGAAGTCGAAAAACGTGTACCCCCTATTTTTGCGAAAAGTCGAAAAACGTGTACCCCCTATTTTTACGAAAAATTCCATAAAAATCGTTATCTGATATTTTTTATGTAAACTTTTCAATGTCTTTTGTTGCAATGGATTCAAGCTCTTTTTTCGTTATCCTCGCGTGCGCACGCGCACGCGCACGCACGCACGCGGAAATGTTTCTTGTTAGTATTACTTAGTATCCCATGTATAGTAAGACGAAATGAAATAAAAAATTTGCAATGTTTATTTTCCTCCAAAAAGTTCTGATAATAGACCTGAATAGTTTTACTATATCGGAAAATAAACATTTGCAACACGCCGTTATCTTTATGCTATCTTGGATAATTGTTATCGGTCTGGGGAGAGCTAAAGCTCTCCTCCTAAGAAGTTCTAACTCTTGTATAATAGGCGTCCTCAAAATTTTGAAATTTCGGGGAGTCGAAAACCTGCGCAAAGTTCTTTTTCCCGCTCGGATGTAGCTCGACCCCTTCCGAGCGCAGAAGTTCCCCCTCTATGTACCTTCTCCAGACCTGAACCCCCAGGCTGAAAGAATTGCCGCGAACGTTCACAAGCGAACGCCCAGTGACGTCCGGAAATTTTTCAACAATTTCTTGCGCTAAGTTGCGCTTGTGTGGTATAATAGGCAGGCAATCTTGAAAGGGGGATTTTCATGTTTGATTTTGATGCAGGTAAAGAACGGCTTTCTATCCTGAGCAAGTATGTCCGTCTGCCGCGCAGTGCCGAGCACGGTGAGGTTACGGCATCGCTTTTGTATGAACGCCTTGTCATGGCCGCTATCGCCGCGTCTAAGACTGAAGAGGATTTGGGCAGAATCTTTTCCTTCTCGTGGGACACTGTGCGTTATTTGACCAATATGAACCTGTCCAATGACGATTTTGCCAAGCTGACGCTTGCCATCTTTGACCGGCGACCCATTCCCTGCCTGTTTGTCCAACAAAAGACCGGGGACTGGTTTGAAATGCCGATGATTTGCGCTATCGAATGCGGTGAAGACGCAGGTGTTCATTTTCGCCTGAATGAATTCTTCATCAAAACCTGTATCCCAGGCGGCCGCAGACGCGCTGCAAGCGCCGCGTCACTCTATGGCGTGTCCGTATCCCACCGACTCCATACGCTGCTCACAGGGGCGCTGGAGGCCGGAGAAATGGTCATTTCGTCTGAGAGGCTCAGAGAGGTTCTCCATCTCGGCCAAAAAGAACCTGTCGCCTATCCGGAGAAGTACAGCCGGTATAAGGACCTGTTCCGGAAGGTCATTCTCCCCTGCTGTTTGGAACTGACCGGCATGACGGACATTTGCGTGAAGTCCGTCGAGCCGATTGGGGGAAATTGGGAGAAGGCTCCGAGCCTGAAGGTTGCTACAAAATTCGTTGTGGAGCGGCAGCCGGTATCTTTGCGTATTCCAAAACTCTGTATTGGGGAAATCACGCCTTGTGATGATGCGGCCATGGGAACTGCATATCAGCAAGTGGAAATATGCGCATGAGCGCCGGGGAGGAAGAGAAATGAACGCAAAGGACAAACCGAACGGTTCCAAATCAACGCTGCAATCGACATCGCATCTTGTCGTACAAGGAAATTCCCTTGTCCGCAGCTTTATAACGGAAATGTCGGTCAACCAGCTCAAGCTGTTCTATTACCTGATTGGGACCGTTGAAAAGAACGATAACTCGTTCTATGTCGTTGACGTGGACTACAAAACGCTTTACCGTCTTACAAACGGTGATTACACCGCCGGATATGGAAAGAAGTACGTTGATGCTCTCTTACGCGAGGCGGTGGAGAGTAAGCTCACACCGCTCAAACCCGCTGCGTGGAAGGGCGAATTGCCAAGGCGCCTGACGTGGTTCAAACTTCTTGCCGTCACAAGTAGATATGGGCGTTCGTCCGCTCGAATCGTCCTGGAAGAATGGCTTGCGCCGTTCCTGCTTCATCAGCAGAAGAATTTTACAGCGTTTCAGTTTGCTGATATTTCACAAATGACTGGTCTGAATGCTCTGAAGCTCTACCCCCTCTTTTGCTCCTTCAAGAGTATGGGTTCTTGGGAAGTTGGGTTCTCCGAATTGAAGTGTCTGCTGGGACAGTGCGAAGCGTATTCTGCATACAAGGTCTTTTATAAGCGTGTGCTCGCTCCTGCTATCAAGGAGATAAACGAGCGGACCGGCATCAACGTGGCCTGCGAGTCCATTCGAAGCAAGGAGGACAGGAGAAAGGTCGGCAGTATCCGCTTCACGATTACAGAGAAGCCGAACTTCAAGAAATCCGCTCCGCCTCGCGTGAAGATAGCCCTCGTCCAAGATGGTGATACTTTCGTCCGTGTTATCCGCGCTGCGTAGCACTTGAAAATTTAAGAACCGGGGAGTTTGGGTTCTTTCCTTCCTGAGAATCCTTTGTTGCGGCTGGCATTGCCATACGCGCCCGCATATCGTTTTGTACCTGCTATGGAGTTGCTCCGGCAGGGCTTTGTCATCTTTGGGGTTCTTTGGAACCTGTAATCCACGGCTCCCCAGTTCTGCTGCTCTTAGGTTCTTCCGTTCCACGGTGCTCAGGTTCTCACATTTGCCCCTTTTCGTTTGCCACGCCGTATTCGCTTTTTCTCAAAAGTGCAAACTCGTGGGCGCAGTTTTATGCCCGTAGCGGCGCGAGTGGTGGGTTTCTCAATCCTTTGGTTCCAGAGTTCCTGAGTTCTTAAATTCTTTGGTTCTTAGGTTCTTGAAATATGGTATAATATCTTGCTGTCTTATTTTGCCTGTGAAATTGAAATAAGGGGCACATACCGCGCGCACGCCAAAAGTTCAAGTTCCTTGGAATTGAATTTTGGTTCTTCGGTTCTCGGATTCCTGCCCTCTCAAATTCTTTAGTTTTTTGAAACAAAAAAGAAGTAACCGCCGTTCCCTGAACAAGTTCTGCGATTACTTCAAGGACAATCTTCGGTTCTCTGATTCCAGTCCTCTCAGGTTCCTCTTTCGCGGAAGCGACTGCACGGAATACTTGACATCCGTTGAGCATCTGCGTATAATGAAACTATAAAAGGCGCTGCGACAAGCGGTTAGCCTTGGAAATCAGTCAAGAAAATGACCGCTTACCTTGGCCGGGGCGGTCATTTTCGTTTGTAAATCTGGACTATCAGACCTACAAGGCCGATGATAACAAGTGAATACGCAAAAAGCGATTCATAAGTAACCATTGGCATCACCTCCCTCCACAGGGAAGTGCTAACCGCCTGCCGTTCGTGCAGCGCCAGTAATAGCATACCATACTTCGACAAAATGTGCAACAAAAAAGAAGTAACCTCCCTGCCTCCCAAGCTGACGGTTACTTCTTTTAACCTATTGGGGACTAACCGTTTGCCGATAGCGCCCCCTATTTCTATTGTCAGTATAGCCCAGTCCCGTGAAAAGGTCAACATTGAATCCTATGTTCCAGATTCTACAGTTCTCGGATTCTCGCCCTCTCAGGTTCACCGCTTCCATCTGAGCGGCATCTCTGCAAATCTGCTGGTTTTCGAATCTGTCTGTGCAGCCGTGAGGCGGCTGCTCTCGGTCTGCGATGGAACTTGTCTACCCGTATTCTCAGGTTCTTTGTTCACATTTTGCGAAGTAACGCGAAATCCGTTGCAATCCCAATGCTTGTGTGCTACCATGTCCACGGCACAGCCGTCATCTTCCGGGCAAAGAGGCGGCAAGGTTGCTCCTCCTCAGACCCTATAGTTTTCAAGTTCTTGCGCTCCTAAGTTCTTAGGTTCTCAAATTCCAGGGAAGTGATTATTGACAAGCGAGTTAATGTGTGGTATAATAACACCATAGAAAACAAGGGAGTTATCTCCCGCCATTTCTCAATATTAAATCAAGAAAGCGAGGCATCTCTATGAAAACTAAGTGTTCCTCCCGTATGAAGGCGCTGCTGCTCGTTCTGGCAATGGTGCTTTCCCTGTTCTGTGTCAGCATCGGCACGGCGCATCCCCGCTTCACCGATGTCCCTGATTCCTTCTGGGCTTCCAAGGAGATTGCCTGGGCGGTTGATAAGGGCGTTGTGAACGGCACGTCTGCCACGACCTTCAGCCCGAATGACAAAACCCTGCGCGGCCAGATGACCGCTATTCTCTACCGTTATGCCGGCGAGCCTGCCGTGAGCGGCGCTTCCTCTTTCTCCGATGTGAAGTCCTCCATCTACTACGCAAACGCTGCAAGCTGGGCGCAGAAGAATAACATCCTGATTTCTACTGTCTCTGGCTCGAATAAGTTCCTCGGTGACACGCCCATCAGCCGTGCTGAGTTCTGCGCGATGGTTTATAACTACGCCGGCTATAAGAGCATTGACCGCAAGACCGCCTCTACCGCTCCTTTCAGCGATGTGAAGGGCCTTTCTTCCGAGCTTCTCACCGCTATCAACTGGGCGTATGCCAACGGCATTGTGAACGGCGTTGATAAGACCCACTTCTCCCCCAATTCCACCCTTACCCGCGCACAGGCCGTCGTGATGCTCTATCGCTATGAGGCCAAGTTCGCTTCCGGCGGCACGGAAACCAATCCCTCCACCGAGATTCCCACGAAGCCCGACGGTACGACCAAGACCTATACCGGCGCTGATGTAACTGCCGAGTACAAGTCTAAGGCTGTTGGTGCTCTCGGCTCCTACTTTGAGGTCAATGTTCCCGTCGGCCAGAAGGCTTACTTTAAGGTGTCCGATAGCTCCGGCAAAATCCTTGGCGTCAATATCAAGGACTGCAATGGTTTTTATAACCATACGACCGACATTGGCTTTGTCGGGATTGATGTGGATTCCAGCAGTGTCATGGTCGAGGGTTACAAGGCCGGCACTATGGTTGTAAGTCTCTTCAAGTCCGATGAAACAAACGGCACGCTGAGCACCGTCGTTATTCGCGTCGGCGGTTCTACCTGTTCCGTCGCCATTACGACCCCCAGCGGCACCTCTACTAACCCCGGTGACACCGGTAATCAGGGCAATCAGGGCAGCAAGTTCGACTATAACTCTGTTGACTTCAATGCCAATATGGATATCCGTAATGAAATTGTCCGCCTGACGAATGAGGTTCGTAAGGAGAACGGTGTTGCCGAGCTTCCAACGGATTCCGCAATGATGAACGCGGCACAAGCTGCGGCGGAGTGGTATGCTATGAAAGATGGTATGCTCGAACATAATGGTGGTGCGGAAGCGGCGTGTCTTGAACTCGCCGGTGTTAGCTACAGCGGCAGCACTAACCTATTGTATTCTCCAGACTATTCGTCAGCCAATGTGATGGTCAATGCGTGGAAAAATTCAAACGGGCATTTTCAGTCCATGATTGATTCTGAGGCCAACAATATTGGTGTTGGAGTTGCCCAGAGTCCGTCTGGACGCTATTGGGCTGTGCAGTTCTTTGGAGACTATAGCAGCGGTAGCTCTTGGCAGAGTAGTGCCCTCAGCTCCAAGATGACACCTGGCGAGTATCTCAACCAAGCTCTTAACGAAAAATAACCATTACGCTTATTTGAGACTGCATGGGAAACGAAGATTTTCGTTTCCCATGCAGCTATAATATCTTTTATATTGAGAGGTGTGGCTGTCTATGTTGCCGCACCTCTCCTTTGTTTTTTAAATAATCTGCTCAAAAAATTGACTACTGAATTAAAAGATGGTATAATTATCATCAGTGAGGGATAATGCTGAATTCCTCAAAATAACAATGAAAGGATTGATTTTGTGAGAACAAAAATCGGGACAAGATTGCTGTCTTTGTTTCTGACGGCAATCTGCGTCATTGGCCTCATTCCAACCAGCGCGTTTGCAGCTCCTTCCGGAAGTATGCCGAGTGAAATCACGTTACAGAAGAGTGACTATTTTCTCGACACAGATGGAAGTAAGACGTACAACTCTCCCAGTTTTGGCGAACCGCTCTACCTCCACATTATCAACATGAATGTCGGCGGGGAGACCAAGATTGGCTTCTGTGCTGAGCACGGCAAGCAGCTTGGCAACACGCTGATTGGTAAGAAGTGGGCCAACCCGGAGCCAGTAACAAATAGCTTCATCAAGATGATGATTGGCTATTATTACTGCATGACGGACGCCAAGTACCAGACCGACGCCTATAAGGAGAAGTGGGGCGGCGAACTATGGACCGACCAAAACCTGATTCGGTATCACAACGCATGGATTCAGGCGCTCTGCTGGCGTGCGTTGGGTCAGGGTGCTGCAATCCCTTCTGACGCAGAAGGACAGAAGGTCGCGATTGCCAAAGAGCTGATGTATATTGCGAATGCAAAGAATGGCACCAGCTACTCCGACATCTATACGGACAAATATGGCACCACCACCTTCTATCAAAAGGGCGAAAAGGTCCTTGACAACACGGATTGTTGGCCTGATGTAGATGTGACCCTGTATCATTACATTGGCGGTAATGCGACATCTCCGGATGGCAAGAAGCATTACACCAATGACAACACTCAGGCCATCATGGTTGCCACGCCGAAGCCACCTACCGCTGAAGATTACCAGATTGTAGTCAAGAAAGTGGATTCCAGCAATCCCACTAAGGGACTTGCTGGTGCTGCATTCTCCTTGGAGATGGTCGGCTCGGATGACCCCATGTTTCCCATGACAGGTGTTACCGGTCAAGATGGCACATACACATTTAAGAAACTCAAAGCTGGCACCTATCAGGTAACGGAGACCAAGGCACCGGATGGCTACCAAATCGACAATCCCGGTCCCTACACGGTGACGCTTCCTACCAACGGCCAGAAAACCGTTACCGTGACCGCGTTGGACACGCCCATTACCCTCGCCAGCGGCAGCATCCGCAAGGTGGATAAGGACAGACCGACGATGGGACTGGCCGGTGCGACCATCCGCATCACTGGCATTGACAATAACTTCACCTATGAAGGTCAGACGGTCGAGGGCGGCGCTCTCACCGATGTGACTTGGGACACGATGCCTGTCGGCTCTTATGTAGCCGAGGAGATTGGCGCTCCCGAAGGCTACATCCTCCCCTCTCCCCATGAGAAGAAGGAATTCTACTGGGACAAGAAGAATGAGGTTAAGCTGGTCTTCGAGAACGATTCCAAGGTCAAGGTTCAGCTTCTGAAGAAGGACGAATCCAACAATCCTCTTCCCGGATGCCTGTTCACGGTCATTAAGAACGGTCAAACCCTCTTCTCTGCTGTGACTGACGCTGCGGGAACCATCACCGTCCCGAACGTGACGGAAGGCACCTACTGGTTCGTCGAGAAGGACGCTCCGGAGGGCTACGTCGTCAACAGCGAGCCTGTGACGGCCTATGTGAGCGCGGCTGACATTCAGGGCAACAAGACCGTTACGGTCGAGGCGACCAACCACAGAAAGCCCGGTCTCGAAATCGTGAAAATCGACTCCGTGACCAAGGAACCTGTCGCCAACTGCACCTTCGACATCCGCAGCATCGACGGAACCTACCACGAGGCTCTCACCACGGACGGTGCCGGCCGCATCTTCCTTGAGAATATGACGCCCGGTTCTTACGAAGTGAAAGAAACTGCCGTTCCCAAGGGCTACAACCTGAACCCTGAGAAGCAGACGGTTGAGCTGACTGCCGGCGGCACCTTTACCCTCACTTTTGAGAACGTCCCCAAGACTGACTTCACCCTCTTCAAGCATGACTCGAACAACCACCCCATCGCTGGTGTGACTTTCGAGATTTCCAAGAAGGGCGGCCAGTCTCTCGGCCACTTCACCACGGACGGCCAGGGCAAGCTGACGGTTCCCAATCTGGAACCCGGCATCTATGTTGCTGTTGAAACGGATTGCCCGGACGACTACATCCTCGACAAGACTCCGCATGAGTTCCAGGTCAACGCAGGTGTCACGAACGTCGGTATTGATGTTGTGAACCTCAAGAAGCCCGAAATCACCGTTAAGAAGGTCGATTCCATCGTTGGCGGCGGCGTTGAGGGCGCAAAGTTCGAAATCTTCTACGCCGGTACTGGCGGCACCGGCTCTCCCGCAGGAACCTATGAGAGCCTCGGCACCAAGTACACCGACGCAAACGGCATTATCCATCTCGACCACCTGAAGGAAGGCTGGTATCGCTTCACGGAAGTGGAAGCTCCCGCAGGCTATCAGCTTGACGAACCCTCCACGCAGGAGATTTACCTCAAGGGCGACGATAACGCAGAGCTTACCTTTAAGGACACTCCGCTCTCCGCCATCATCGTGATGAAGAAGGACGGCGTGAATGGCAAGGCGCTTCCCGGCGCTACCTTCCAGCTCCGTTACCTCGGCGGCACGTCCGGTACGGGCGGTACGGCCATCGGTGAGAAAGTGACCGACCAGAACGGCGTGTGCTCCTGGACCGGCCTCAAGGCTGGCACCTACATCGTCGAGGAAGTCAAGCCCGCTCCCGGCTATAACATCGTTGAAGGCCCCAAGACCGTCTACATCTCCGGCAAGGCGCAGGACGTTATCACGGTTTCCTTTGATAACTCCCCTGACGGTACGTTGCTGATTAAGAAGGTCGATGCCAAGAACCCCACGAAGGTGCTGGCTGGTGCTAAGTTCCGTGTTCAGTATACCAACGGTAACGTCGTGGATAAGTTCCAGACCAACGAGAACGGCATCGGCTCTTCCAAGAAGCTCCCGCTCGGTATCTATACCGTGAAGGAAGTTCAGGCCCCCGCGAACTACGGTCTGAATCCCACCGTGTTCACCGCTGACATCGAGTTTGCCGGACAGGTCGTTAAGCTGAATGTGACCGACCCCGTTATCACGGCCGGCGTCTCCATCAAGAAGACCGGTTACGCGCAGACGATGAATAACAACGTCATGCGCTGGACCGTCAGCGGCGTCCGCAATGACTCCACCACTTCCCTCCAGAGCTTCTACTGGAGAGATACCCTGCCTACTGACGCTGTTCGTCTGACCCGTCTGGTGACTGGTACTTACAGCACCACGCAGACTTACAAGGTCACGTTCACCACTAACCTCAACAGCCAGTGGCGCACCGCATACGACAACCTGAGCACTGCCAAGAACTACACGCTCGACATGAGTTCTGCCGCTCTGGGCCTTGCCAGCAACGAGTATGTGACGCAGTTCATGCTCTCTTTCGGTATCGTCCCCGCTGGGTTCCACCAGCTCACGAACGCCACCGTTGACGCGCAGACGCTGTACGCGCTCACCAATGGCTACAAGTTCACCAATAAGGCTGACGTCGGCGGTCTGCTCGGCGGCAACTGGGTGCAGAGCATCGCTCGCTGGACTACTTCGGTTTATTCCCACTATGTTCCTGCGAAGCCCGCTGCTCCCAAGTCTCCCAAGCTGCCTCGTACCGGCTACTAAGCCTTTTCCCCTCCTCGCATAATCAAGTTAGGAAGCTCCCCCGGAGGCATTGCCTCTGGGGGAGTTTTCCTGTCCCTGCCTCAAAATGCCCCTGAGAGCGCGTAGGACGCATTTTTCTCATAGGGCGTTCGGATATACTCGCAGGCGCGCAGAAACGCTCCTGCGGCCTCCCTGCGGCGAATTTCACGCTTTCACACCGCTACTGTATCTGCCTGCGTCCAATTATCAAAGCAATAACCAAAAAAGTACCGCCGGAAGCAAATTGCTTCCGGCGGTTTGGCCTATCCTAAAATTAAATTTTGTAGTCTGGATGGAACTGTTTCATCCATGCGGAAAACTCGTCTTTCGTACATCCTGATAGCTTCAGCGCATCAGTATAGTTCATTACGCCTTCTGCAACAGCTTTGCAAAGCATCGCAATGCCACCCTCCTGTCGGCCTTCTTTGATGCCTTCCCTACGTTCGTCCATGAGTGCCATACGGAATGTCACAAAATCAACCTCCTTTTCAGGGTCGTGCCTCACCTTCTGAGTGAGGTCTACTGCTTCCTGTGCCAACATCGTTGAAAAATTCGCAGTATCATTGTTATCTCGAATATAGTCCAGATATTCGGCAATGGAATCGGAAACATTGCTCCTGTCCGTATACCTGGTATTGAGCAAAATTACATGACTGCCATCATTGTATTCATCATCCGTACCTTTGTAGTAGGATACCCGCTCGTATTTCGCCAAGCCTTTTCCCACATGGTCAAAATTGCAGATGAAGATGATAAAACTCTCCGGCAGCTTATCGTAGTCCATGCTGCGCTTCAGCAGCTCCCGGTCGATGACCGACTGATAGTATCGGCTGCGTTTTTCGATGCTGTCGGAGGTGTTCTGCATCTCGACATCGTAGTGAGTATTGTTTTCGTCTGCCAGAAATACGTCGAGCCGAATACCGTGACCGAGCACGGTATCGCTCAGGTCCGCTTCTTTGGCCGCAAACACGATGCGCTCGATTTTGCATTGCAGTAATTCCTCCAGGAACAGCTTGCAGATGCCAGAGTTGCGCATAACCTCACCGAACATGAAGCGGTCAGACAAAGGTAGATTTTTGAACTCGTCTCGATACATGGGTTTCCCTCTTTCTTTTGTTGCTTTATTATACCACGCACTTTCGTGCCTTACAAGCGGAAAATTGCGTAAAGTATTTCGATGCTATTAAAGCGCCGCCTTCCCGTCCGCAGGCGGCCAGTCCAGCATCGGCCGTCCGACATTCAAAATCGCTTTCGCAATAGAATCGGGCGAGAAGAAGCGCGAAACGGAAATGCCGGTCCACGTTCCATTGTTGCCGTTGATGCCGTTCAGGAGCTTGACTGCTCGGCCAAACTTCGCGTCGCCGAATACGGGCCACTCTTTGAGGTTTTTGGTATAGTCATCCACGAGTACATCGGTCATTCTAACACCGCCCGGAACACGCAGACGCTTGGGAATGGAGCCTTCGACATATATCCGGTGGTCCACATCCACAAAACTCAGATACTCGTTGAGCCACGCATCCTTCTCCGAAATGGCATAGCGGCTGTCATCGAGAACCGCAGACAGAATGAATACTTCTGCCTCCCCGCTTTCGTAGAGCTTCCATGCGGCCTCTACAACGCTCTGATACGGCTTTAGCGAAAGGAAATAATCCTTCTCGTACAGGTCTTCCGGCTCCTTGGCGGCTTTCCATTCCGCCAGCGTGCCGTCCATGTCAAAAAATACTCGAAACATATCATTATTCTCCTTTTCAGTCTATATGGGAGTCCCCGCTCAAATGAGCGAGGACTCTTTTCCCATGTGGTCAAAAATTTTCTCAGTGTTAATGCGATAGCCTCCGAATGGAGTTTCCTCCAGAAAGAAACCTCTGGACAGAAGCTCTGCTTCCAGTCCCAGATAGACCGGCCTCTTTCCAAACTGCGTCACGCGATACACAACATACGGGTGGTTCTCCGCGAAGGCAAATGGGATTCTGACGCGAGTACCATCCGCCGTCTTTGCGGCGAACACAATGTCGTCGCCGAAGCGTTCCGGTCGGAAATGACACTCCTTGAGTCCGATGGCGGACAAATCAAATGTCTGCTTCACAGTGCCTCCCTCCTTCCCACAGACTTCCGAATCAAAGGCATTCGCAAATCTGCTTGCGGGTCAGGTTCGGCGTCGTGTCGAAGGTATTGACAAAATCCTTGAGTGTCTTCGTGCCGTCCTCAAGGGCGTTCATAGCTTTCTGCGCCTGCGCGGTGCTGGTGAACTTCATTCCCAGACGGAACTTCTCCCCACGGCGGGGATAGGAATAGTTGCCTTTGTACACGCTGCCCTTAGCAATGGGGTAGGCTGCCAACTGGTCAGCATAGGCATGGACCGAAGGATAGTCCTCGCTCCAGTCTTCCATCTGAAGCAGATACTCGCCATCCACCTTCGACGTAATGTTTCTTCTCTCGATAACTTTCATAGTAAATCTCCTTATGCAACTTTTTTCTTTGTTTCATGTGAAACATTTGTGATTTTTGAAGATTTTTGGAACTTTTGAACTGAAATTCTCAAATTCTTTAATTCCTGAATTCTCAGGTTCTCAGGTGCCAATGCAGTAAATGTAGTTCCCATGCCGAACGACGTCGGCATCCTTGGGCCAGAACCCACACCGCTTCATGCCGCGAACGCTTCCGGAGCAGTGAATGTTCGGACACTTAGACAGGTCAATGTGTCCTTTTGCTGCGATAGGGTGCTATGTAACCCGTCCGCTTAAACTCCTCATTCTTTCCTGCACGTTTCATAATGGCAACCATCAGGTTCGACAGACCTTCTTCCAGTGCTCCAAAACCCAATTCTTGTGTCAACGCTTTGCGGGCATTTTTCTCAAGGCAGTCGTCTACCCGATTCAGGTAAGTCGGCAGCTTCAACGCATCCGGAATGCGAACTTCAATCGAGTTGTAGTCCTCGTCGTTCTCTTCGCAAGTATATTCAGGGTATAGTGCGTCACGGTATCTCTTGGCTTCAACAAGCTCGTCTGCGCGAAATCTGTTAGAGTCCATATATTCCCGGTCACAAATTACATCCGTGAAAATAAACTGGTCGCAAACCCTGTATATCGGTTCGCCGGTCACACGATATAGCGTGTCATCGCAAATCAGCCACTCTTCCTCAATCTTCTTTACGGTTTTTGGAATATCGCCTTCTCGCTCAATGCGGCTATCGCACAGATATCGGTTCTTGAACTCCGCAGCACTGCCGTCTGCAACGTAAAGCCGGCCATCATAGAGCCTGAACTCTTTTCCAACCTTTTTGTTCGTGCTGTAATCCTTCTTGTAAACAACAATGGCCACAGGTGCGTTTTTGTCCACTTCGACTTCCCGGAACTCTGGGATGTTGACCTCGACTGTCTTGGTGTGCAGAACATCCCGTGGTTTTCTGCACCGTGGAGGGATTTCCTGGACATACCATTCGAATTTGCAATCTACTTTCATTTTTTCCATTTCTCCTTTTTGAATTAAGATTTTTATATAAAAGCCAACGGTTCGAAAAAAACCGCCGGCTGAATGTTCTGTATTGTTTGGGATACTTCCTTTGTATGGTCTCAGCATACCGGCATCTTGCCGATTCGCGTCTTTTCCCCGTCAAGAACCTTGGAATATAGGAACCTTGGAATGTAGGAGGCTCGGAACCTGTAAAAGGTCTGCGGTTCCGGAGTGGGAAATCTCTCCTGTACTTGAAATCGGAAGCGCAAAATAGCAAAGCGCCTCCCCTCCCCTGCAAAAAATGGCCCCCTCTCATTTAGCTGAGAGGGGGCGGTTTTTTTAAGTCCAACCGAGCTTGTCCAGATACGGAAGCGCGGCCTTAATGCGCTGCACGCAACGGTCATTGTAGCTTCCTGGCTCCGCGTTCTGGTGCTTGCTGAGGAACCTCCGCATTGCGCGGGGCGTACCGGCGCAAGTTGCAGCGTCCAGAATAGTCTGCGCACCATCGCACTTTACGGCCTTGAGCGTGTCGGGATTCACCTGACAGCCATCAGGCCCGCCGACCTGGCAAAGCGGCAGATATCCGTCTGCCATATTGTTGCCGATGTTCCAAATGACATAGCCAAGGGGAACCTTGTCAACAACTTGGAATGAGTGGTGTTCATCCACGATGGTCTTTACCCCGTCATGAACCTCCAACTCGTCCTCGAAGGCATCGGTCTCAAAGCCATCTGCAAACCGGACATGGAACATTCTGCCGACGTCAGCGATATCCGCTTCCCTGTCGGTCAGCTCCCGAAGGACCTCCACGACCTGCCCGGTGCGGGCATTCAGTTTGGAATCCCCATTGTGGGAATCATAGACTTTCTTGCGATAGTAACTCATTTCTTCGTCTCCTTTCCATTCGTAAGATAGCCCTCGACGTAGACGCCTATGAGTGTGCCAAGCGCACGGGCAGCATCCTCGAAGGTGGCATACTCCTCGTCCGTATCGTACTCTGTCGCAGCAGACTCGAAAGATGCCTCCGCAAGCAGAGCGGGGAATTCGTCACTCTCAATCGTCTCCTTTGGCCAACCGAACTCGCTAATCAAGTGGGTCTGTTCGTCCGCGTCAATGTCGCTCAGATAGACGAAGCCATGCGCCACATGGAATAAGTCGTCTCCGTACTGATTGACTTGTGCCAGTTCATAGACACCATTGCCCTTTTCGGGAGCCATGCGGCGGAACTGCATAGTATCGGGGTCCGTTGCAACCCACTGGCCTATGAATTCCTTCTCTAACCACTTGACCCATGCCTGGATATCTCCGCAGGCGTCCAGCACATTGTCTGTTTCGTCCACGACCATTCCCTCGCTCCAATCACCGTTCGGTCCTTGCACAAAAACCTCAATCCAGTTGTTCGCGGTATACTCGATGCGTTCGTCTTCAATGGCCTTATCAAGCTCTGCGTCGCTCTTAAAAGCTGTACGCAGGTGGTCGGAGGCAGCCATGCTCATTGCCCCGTTGTTCAAGCGGTTAGTGTACTCAAAATCCTTGCCGTCAACAACGCCGCAGATTACGACATCTCCATGCACCTCAAGGGCCACCGTGTAGTCCTTGTACATGAAGCCTCCAATATAGCCTCCGTACCAAACACAGCAAAGATGGTCGTCGTCAATGAAGACCTCCGGCTTGGTTAGCAGCTCGACACCGAGCTGTTTTGCTTCCTGCTGCATTTTTGTAAATGCAGCGTTAATGTTTTTCCTGTTTGTTTCCATTTTTCAATTTCTCCTTTTCGATTTTAGCTCCGACCACGGGGACTTTTCCATGAGGATAGCGCCATCATCCGTGCCGACGGCATAGGCAACCGACTGGAGCCCACAGGCCGCTGCGAAGACTTTGGACAAGATATGCCAAGTCACAGAGCAAGGCATCTCACAGACATTCTCCGTGCTGAACTCCAGCTCAGGGCAGAAAAGACCATCGGCATCCGCCTCGTCGTGCAGTGCCTTGAAGGCGGCGAAGTCTTCTTTCCGCAGCCCTTCAAGAGTGAGGAATACACTCTCTGCGGGATAGTTTTCCAATGAGCCGACATAAGCCTCCACATGGTGTCCGAATGTTTCCATACTCCAATCGCGGAGCATTTGACCATTCAACGTATCCCAATCCAGAAGGACGCACCGTCCCAACTGCTTGGCGGGTCCTACCTCTTTGGGACAAACCTTATCAGAGATAGGGACGATGGTCTCCGCATCCTCGTAGTCCGCAAGGCGGTCCTTGCAGCGGTTGCGGCAGTAAAGCGCCGTGCATTGTTCGAGGGGCTTTCCGTGTTTAGCCGTCCAATCGGCCTCACATTTCTGGCAATCCATGACCACCTGACCATCGGAGAGGCGCTTGGTGAAGCGGTCCTGCTCACGTCCGCCTTCCTGGTTTGGAACGTCCGATTCGCGGTCAGACCATGCGAGCCTTTTTTGCATCTCCTCTGCGGAAACGCCAAGGATTTCAGCTCCAACGGCAAGAAGCAAATCGGTGGTTGCTTCGTCGCCGTCGTTGGCAAGGCAGTAAGACCGAATGATGCTGATGACATCTTCCTTAGAACGCATTTTGCTATCCTCCTTCACTTGTCAGATTCTTCATCATCGGAGAATCGGTTGAAGATTTCATCGTAGGCACTATTAACAGAGCAAAATTCGCAGCCATCAGATTCACAGTGCCCTTTGTTGATTTCTTGTCTACAATACTTACTGAAGAGTTCGCGAAACGCTTTCCTTTCGCTGGCAAAGGCCTCCCTTTCGCGGGCAAAGTATTCCGCGATGACAGCCTGCCATGTGTCATTTTCTGCCACATTGCAGTCCTTCGCGTCCTCAAACTCTGCGACGAGCGCATTCAGCGCATAGTTGCGAGATTCCGCGTCCAACAATTCGAAGAACGGGTAGCCGTGCTCCATGACAAACGCATCGCTGCTCTCTTTGCTATCCTCTTCGTCAAACGGTGAATTTCCCTCCGTATTGATGCCAAAAAAGGCGGACAGTTGAGTTTCCGCATCAGCGAGACGGTACTGATGCTCGCGCTTGCGGTAGGCTGTCTCCAATTCGCACTTGGTCAACTCGAACTCCGGAGCGCCGCCATCAAGGTCGGTATCGTGGTTCTCGTAGTACCGAATCAGAGCGTCAATGCCTCCGGCGTCGATGGTCAGCGGCTTAATGCCCCGACCGCTGTGGGAGAGTTTGGCTCCGTAATGTACCTCCTTGGCATCTGTCTCGTGCGTTAGCATACGGCGCAACATCTCGACCTTGTAGGTGTCTCCATGTTTGTTTTCGTTCATTTTTTCTTCTCCTTTTTTGATTTCATACATTTTTTGAGTAACGTAGTGCTCGGAACACTTTTTTGTACTCGCAAATCTGCTCCCACGTCAGCCATTCTGAGGGGCCTCCGCATTGTCGTAGCCTACAGAGAAGCCTGATGATGTGCAGGCTCCACATCCGTCGCTACCAACCAGCCCCATAGAGTCCTCGACTTCGTTCAGAAATTCGTCCATGGCCTCCTCGAAATCAAAGGTTTCGATTTCGCTGATAGGGATAGTGGTTTCTTTTGTGGCAACGAAGGAGGCGGGGCGAGTGAAAATTTCCAGCTTCCAGCCGTTCTTTTTCGCCACACGCTTTTTGGGCTTGCCACAGAAGGCACCCTCAAAGGTCAGGAAAGCGAACTCTTTTCCGTCTTTGTCAGTGTAGACACAGACCTCGGTTTCCCCCATATCGCAAGGGAGGAACATTTTGCGTTCTTCTTTGAATTTCATTTTTTCATTTCTCCTTTTTTTGAATTAAGATTTTTATATAAAAGCCAGCGGTCTGAAAACCGCTGGCTGAATTGTTTCTTTAATTGTGATACTTCTTTGGTATGGTCTTAGCATACCGGCAAGCGCAAAAAACGGCTCATTTTTTTACTGGGAACCTAAGAACCCAGAAAGATGCAAAAAAAGACCGGCAGGAAAACCTGCCGGTCAAGAGTATGAGCGAGATTATTTGCTGTTTGCCGCTTCCTTCAGGGTGGAACTGGGCTTGAATACGGGAACGGAACGTGCGGGAATTTTCAGTGTCTCGCCCGTCTTGGGGTTCTTGCCGGTACGCTCCTCCCTGTGTGCAATGGACAGTGTGCCGAAGCCGACGATGCTGATGGGTTCATGCGCCTTCACAGCATCGGTTACAACCTCCAGAGCCGCGTCTACCAGTGCTGCGGCCGCCTTCTTCTCTACGCCAGCTTTGGCCGCGACTTTCGCGATGAATTCAGTTTTGTTCATTGGAAAATAGACCTTTCTTTTGTATTTGGGCATTGGCTGCCCCCGACGCTTTCATTATACCACATTTAATCTCGGAAGTCAATTCATTCGCCTGCTGTAGAATCAGTTTGTTACGATGACATTGACGCGGGCGGTTCCATTTCCTTCGGTTGCTCTGGCTGTAATGGTGCAGGTTCCCGCTCCAACAGCGTGAATCGTGCCGTTGTCGCTGATGGTTGCAACCGCGTGATTTGAACTGCTGAGCGTACAAGCGGCGGAGGATTGGATGGCAGCCTCTTCCCCTATGGATAGCGTGACTTCCTTTGGTGAAACGGTGAAGGTATCCCCTGCCGTAATATACGGGATGTCGATGGGGACAGGAACTCCGGCATACTTCAGACCACAAAGCACGCCGAAAGCCAGAAGTGCGAAGATGATGATAAAACGGAGAAATGCCGCGAACGGCCTTTTTTTAGGACGGTAGGTCGTCGTAGTCCGCCTTACTACGGTTGGGGGCTTACTCGGTACATCATCCTGTGTGGGTGCTTGCGGAGCAGCCTGTGGTTGCGATGCGGGTTTCGGTTCCGGCTGAGGCGGCGTCTGAGGCGGCGTCTGAAGCTGTGGCTGTGGCGGGCTATACGGCTGAGGAGGATAGACAGGGTATACGGGCTGGTAAACAGGCTGTGTGAAAACAGGCTGGTATCCGAACGGCGGTGCTGGCTGCTGTACGAATTGCTGCTGGTACGGCGGGGCCGTCTGTGCCGGACCTGTCTCCGCGTGAAGCGTTGCTTCATGCTGAGCGGCCTGTACCGGCTGCTGCGGTGCCGGAGGCGTGGTTTCTGCTGGTGCTTCCTTCAACCGCTCATTTTTGTACGAGGGTCCCCTATCCTGCTCCGAGCTGTCCTTCTGCGCGGTGGTTCTGACCGGTTCCGTCTTCGTGGCCGGCTGTTCTGTCTCCTTTACAGTATTGACCTTCGGAATGACGACAGGCGGCTTCGCAGGCTCGTCAGCTTCGCGTGTATCGCTCTGCTTTCTCTCCGGTTTCGCGCTTCCCTGCTCTGTGGCAGATTCTTCCGGTTCTTCCGTGCAGGGGTCTTCCGCAAGAACTTCTTCGGCTTCCTGCGATGTTTGCTCAGGCTCCTTTGAGGCGCTGACTACCGGTGTGTCTACGGGTTTGGCGGCAGGCGGTGCAGTCTCCTCTGCTTCCTGCGGTTTCTCCGCCACATTCTCAGCATTGCCGACAGGTGCGGGTCTTGCCGGTGGATGCTCCTGCTGTGCAGGTGAAGTTTCCGCCGGTTCGTCCTCGATTATCTCAACGACCTCGACGACTTCCTCCTCCGGTTCCTCGCTATTTTTCGCCTTTTCTTCGTAGTTTTGCGTAGCCACCGTGGATTCTCCGCTCTCCGACTCTTTCTTGAGCGGCTCCGGTGGTGTTATCATATCCCGCTCGGAAAGCAACGGACGACTCAATTCAAGCCGAATGACGGACTCTGAAAGGTCTCCTCGCCCGATATTACGGGCAATGCCTCTGAACTCCTTTTGCAGAGCTTTCAGCATCTCCGGGTCATCACTGGCGTAGACCTCCTTCAACAGCTGTGCGGTACGGTCTGGCGCGTACTGTGGTGTCAGGTCCCAATTTGGCGCATTGCGGTAGTCATCGCCGCACAGGATGACCCAAAGAAGGGCGGCGAGGGAGTGCATATCGCCAACGAGCGATGGCCTTTCTTCTCCGTTGCGGATGTTTTCGTCCATTGTCACAGGGACGGTCGCGGGAAACGAATTTACCCTCCACGGCTGTCCGGCCTTATCCTTTGGCTCATACCCTTCATCAAAGCCGCCATATAGGAATGAGCTGAAGGCGAAGAGCTGCTTGCCGTCATCTTTCGTGCGAAGCACAATGGAGTCGAGGTCGATTGCTCCCAGGTGGACGTGATAGGTGTCCAGTCCCTTGATGATTTGTGCAGCTCTCGCAGCAAACATTGCGAGATTCGTCATGGTGAAGGCATAGCCGCTGAAAAAGGTACTCCCCACAAAGGGTTCTGCTACATCGGAAATGAGATAGATGTCGGAACCGGGTACTCCCTCATGTTTCAGCTGATGATTGGCGCTGATTGTCAGATTTGACGCCTTGAGATTTTCCACCGCAGTCCGGTCATCTCCGGAAGCATCCAGAGTGCCAATGTATCGGCGGATTTTGATGTCATTTGACACGCATCGCGCAAATTTCTTGTAAAAATCGTTCGTATCATCGCCCATCTTATCCCGCAGCAGAGCTTCCCGTTTCGGATTGAAAGGAATGGAAACGTGCAGAACGTCGCGAATCTTTTCAACTCCGCCGACCGAGGTAGTTGTGCGAAAAACTTCTCCGTACTGTGTGGACCGCACAAAATGATTCATGGAGCAGACTATTTCGAAAGTCTTTCGAGTTTCATTGGACATAAAGCGTTCAAAGGGCGCGGAAATCCATTGCCGTACAGCAAAGGATGAAGGCCCCGTCTCCTTTCTTCAAAAATCAATTTTGTGCGGCCTGCGCAGACGATTCCTCTGCGCGGATTGCCTCGCGAATGCGTTCCTTATCTGGGTTGTTCCTAACGTCGATTTTCTTTCTGGTGTACTTTTTAGGCGTAATGCCGAGTTCCTTATTTTCCCTGCGCCGCTTCCTCGCGTTTGCGTTATCACGGGCGCGAATACGCTCCTTGTTCTTGCGGTAATATTCACGACGCCAAGCATTGTGCTTGTCTTTGCCTTCTTGCGTTTTGTACTGATAAGCAGGCATTTCTTCACCTCCTTGGTGGTCTGCATCTATTATACCACACAAAGAGTTATCAGTCAAATAGTTACAACAACGCCCACCGCGTTGAAGCGGTGGGCGTCATGGTTAGACTAAATTTTTGATTTTCCCCATCATAGATTCTCCGGCTTCTGTTAAACTTCCGGATTCTGCGGAGCTATTGTAAAGGCCGCATAGCGTCTCAATGAACTCCTGGCCGACTTCGGGTGATGCCTTCCTGATGTAGGAGGTCTGCTCAACGATATCTGCCTTCTGCTCCTCTCCCAGCCGGTCTGCCAGCATGGCAACGAAGAAGGAGGCGTCATTCGCGTCTTTTTCACTCATGCGCTCCCGGAAGAACAACCGCATACTGGACAGCATCCGTGAGACGCCGTAGCGTCTCGCATCCCTTCTCTTTTCAATGATGTCGGTAATGAGAAGCAAGGTCATTTCGACCATGAGTAGTGTCGCATGGACTCCGCGTAGCCGTGGGTCTCCTCCGAGAACGCTGACCGGAAAAAACTCATGCAAAATTTCCTCCAGACCGGGCGTCATCCATCCATTCTGCTGCATCGTTACGATGGCAGCGTACGGAAGATGCGACACCACCAGCGCCGACAGGAAGATGTTTGTCAGCCGCAGTCCGGCTCCATCCAATGCGGACAAATCCAATTTTGGGTCAAACGGTCTGAATACGTCCGGTCCTGTCTTTATCATGTAGTTTCTTGTAAACCAGACATTCCAGGAAGGCGGTTCCTTCTTCTTTTGGACCTGTGGGGTTTTCCCTGCCAGGAGCCATCCGAAGACGTTCTTCATATCCTGCCAATTCGCCCTGATTCTCTCACGGCGGAATAGAAAGTCGTATAGCACTGTGACTATGAGTGGAAGAAAACACACCACAGCCACCCCGACGTAAAAGCCCTGTGCCATCTCAAGTAAATAAATTCCGAACAAATTCAAACGCAATCACCCACCCTAATTAAAAAGCGATTCCTGCGGTACTTTTTCCTCCGTTGTTTCCTTCGGCCCATATATTTCGACCAGAGGGACCCGAACCGGGCGCAGACCGCGAAACGGGCGGTTATAAAGCCCACACGCACGCTTATCCTCACCCCAGGTACAGTCTACCATCGGAGACGTCCCGAAAGCAATACAAATTTTGTGTTTCGTATCGTCCGGATTTGTTTGCCGGTTGCAGCAGGTGCCGCAGACGTGAACAATATCCTTTCCATATACCTTCTGCATCAGCTTATACTTATCAATCAAAATAAGCCCTCCCTTCATTTATTTTTATTATACCACATTTCGGCTTTTTAGTCAACTTATTGCTTTTGCGGAAGTGCCTCCATAGCGCTTGCGCTTGGGTGGTGAGATTCACAAAAAAGAAACATCCCCGGCCTGCGCATGGCCGGGGGTGTTCCGCTGGGTTGTATTACTTGGACTTCTTGTTCTTGCTGCGGTCAAGTAGCTTACGAACAATGGGGCCAAGCACCCCGATGGCGAGCATCAGCAGATTCAGGCTGATGAAGCCGATTTGCCCGCACACGATGACGAGCTGGTTACGCCCCTCCAGGGCCTTCACCACGCCTTCACGGGTGGTGACGCCCTCAAAGAGCATCAGGTAGACTCCGAGAAAGAGTCCGTAGATTTCGACAGTCACGATGGCTGCCACGAGGATGGTGTTGAGGATGTTGAACATAGCTATTTCTCCTTCATGAAGTTTTTTTAACTCCCATTCGCTCTGCGGCCGGGAGATAAATTACTTAAAATCAGAATTGCACGGCTGCGTCAGTAACAGCTGCCCCGTCTTAATTTGGGGCATACCGCATTACTGGTGCATCATTTTTCGAAGGAACCCGCGAAGGTTCCTGCGCGTGCGGACTGAGCGTTGAAATTTGGTCCGATACGGCATCGACAGACCGGCTCTGCGGCTGCGTCCGTGTCGGCGCTTGCTCCAACACTTGAAATCGTCAGGTGTTATCAGACCAAATTACCCTTTGAGTAGATTTGATTTGATGTAAGATACTTCTTTAATGTTACTCTGAGTTTAGCGCAAAAAAAGAAAAAGCCATGAATTATAGAATGGGAACCCAGGTTCCTATATTCCTTATAAAGGGAGGGAGAGTTTCACAAATAAATTGCAAAACTCTCCCTTTTTATTGAAATTTGTTCGTAATTGATACTAAATCATGCGCTCATGTGTTGACTGTTGTTGACGTCATTTCTCCAGCTCACTATTTTTTCTTCCTTTTGAAAAAAATTTCCGAAGTTTTGTCATTTCACAGCGTATGGACCGTTGCCGAAATAAGTAGGCCAATGCTTGTTGGGCAGGGCCAGATACTCTGCATCGGTTTTCAGGTCGTAGTCAGAGGTATTGGCCGTATCCGCCCAGCAGACATCCATGTTGTACCATTTCCCGTCGAGCTTAACTTTATTCCATGCGTGATTGATTTTGCCGGTTTTCGCGTCTGGTTGTGTAATCCCTGTGCCTAACACTATAATACACTCGATGCCTTCTCGCAGCATGATGTATTGGAAGAGGCTCGCATATCCGTCGCAGACGACGGTGCGGTTTTCAAGAAAGCCAAGAATGGAGTGGGCGTTCGGTCTGGACGTATCCTGCTTGCTTTTTACAGCGTCGTTCTCGCCGTAGTCGTAACTTGCCTCCGCGCAGATGACGGATTTTGCCGTCAGCACCTTTTGCCGTGCAGTCGCGTTCTTTGACAGAGCTTTCCGATATTGCTGGTAGAACTTGTCTGCGGATGCGGAGATGGAGCCATTTTCAAGCAATACGAAGGCGTCATCCGTGTTGCGTATCAGTTTCCACGCCTCCGCATAGGTAAGCTGGATTTGCAGGTATTCTCCTGAAAAGAAAGCCTCTGCTTCCGCCATGTCTCTGCGGAATTTATATTCATCCTGCGAAATCTCTCCAGACTGATTCAGTCCCTTTAGTTCCATCTGATAATCGCAAAACGCCTTAGAGGCATCCCGTTCCCGGTCCTGATAGAGCTGAACGCCGGTTTTGACAGACATGGAATGTCTCCAATTCGATTTCAGGTATGAGGCATACCATAAATCATCTTTGTACGTTGAGACTTCCCATTGGTGCTGGTAGTCCCTATACAAGCGATACGCGGCAAGCATATCCTCCTTTGTGAAACTTTCATTGGTCTGGATATCGCAGAATTCTGGCACAAACAAAATGGCTGCCTTCAGTAGCTGCTTAATGTCGTTGATTGACGTGGGATTCAGGGAAACATATCGCGGGTACGGAATCCTGTCCCCCTGCACGGTATGGGCAATTTTGAACAGCTTAATGGCATCTTGCAGATACAGCGCGGCGTCACCGGTTGTAAAATTCTCTCTGATACCTGCCGGATTCAGACCCAGCTTTTTCGAAAAGTCAAAGACGTTTACCCGTGTGAACTTGTCTTTGTAGCCTGCTGCCCGGAGCAGCATTATCAGAAAGTCGCGCTGGGAGATGTTATCTGTGGCGAATGTATCTGCCGTTGTACCCCTTGTGACGCCTTTCGCATAAGCCCAGTCGATGTAGTGTTGATATGATTCTGAAACATCACGGAAAGGTGCCTTCTCATATACCGTACTGTCCTTGCTTGAGAAAGTGCGATAGAGTAGTTTTACGGCTTCTGGTCTTGAAATAGGAGCATTGGTCTCCTCCTGCTTGCTCCGGAACTTCTCGTCAAGGATGCCGTAGACAGCGAGACGCATGGCGGCAAGGTCCTCCAGCGTGTATTTTTCGTTACTGCGGTCTGCTCGTTCCGTGATTTTAAGTGGTTCCTGAGTTACCTTGGTTGCTGCGAGTATCGGTGTTGCGCTGATGCTGACCAGCAGCACCAGCGATAGGACACATGAGATGATGCGCTTCATAAAAATCAGGACATGGCCGCAGAGAGTTATTTTTGTCGCGGCCGCAGTCCGTCCCTCCTTCTGCAAAAATACGCTGAGATTCAACGTGCTACTGGGCGTCTGCGCTGCTTGAAATGCTTTTTATTCCTTCCCGTCATCATCTTCTTCTGCATCTCATTGGCAAGCGGAAGCGTACGCTCCGGCTGGTCGTGAATCGCGATGTAGCTGAGCGTGTGCGCCGGGGTATACATCAGAATGTCTTGCAGGTGATATGCTTCTTCCCCGTTTTCGTCCAGTGGTTCAAAGTTGTTCTTATGGTACAGCTGGATTGGCCGCTTTCTGTAGTTGAATCGCCACTCTCCCGCAATGGATTTCACATGGGCGGTATCCGCATCGAGAAAACTCACCTCCAGTCCAAGTTTCCTCGCATAGGCCACTATCGCATCCTGGAACATCGCCTTCTTCATGTTCTCTGTCCGGCTGATGTACTGGCTCAGTTCCAGTTCATCCGGCGTAGCGGAGAAGCAGTTCGTACAGAGCGAAATTTGTGGGTTTCGCTGGAACGAACTAAGGTAGATGCGGTTTCTGAATGGGATATTTTTGCACCGCTCGCATGAGACTTTGTGACAAATTAAGGTCCGGTCGTCCATAATAAATCTTGCTCTCACCGTCCGCTGCGTCTCCGCTGTTTTCCGCAGTTTCCGAACCGCCATCTCGTGTGCCCTATCGTCCGGTGCGAACTTCTGAAGATGCAACGGCTGTGCATGAGCCGCTGTCGCATCCCGGTAGATTTCGCCATACACGCTCAAGAGTACGCCTCCTTTCCGCCGTGTTGGCCGAGGTCAAGAAAAAATGCCCGCCCGAAATGGGCGGGCATTCAGATTAGCTCAGGTGGCCTCGTATGCGGTCACAACATAGCGGTAATCACGCTCATTTGCGACGCAGGTAATCAGGGTAATACGGTTATCCGTAGTGCGGCTCAGGCAGTTCATATTGGTTTCCAAAACCTTGTCCACAGTAGAAACCTTGTAGGTTCTCGTACCGTATTGCGTGTTCAGCACAATCTTGTCTCCGGACTTCAGTGTATGAATTTTTCCGAAGTTGTTTTGAACTCCACGATTGTGTCCCGCAAGGCACACATTGCCATCCCAGATGGAGGAATCAATCACATGGCCAGCTCCGTACTTCATATTCTCGTTGGAGGTTCCTTCGGTGATGGTGTAATTGATTTTCAGCGCGGGAATCTTGATAGTTCCCAGCTTTCCCTTCGAATTGTAGGACGTCGATGTGACTGCCGTGAACTTGGTCGTTGCCTGAGCGGGTGTCGCAGTGTTTGCGGGCGTCACCGCGCCATAGGAACCGCTGCCACCGTCAACAGTCGGGAAACCATCAGCTCCAACAGAAACACTGCCGCCGGTGATAGCATCGGTCAGACTGCCGGGACCGACAGCGACATTATCGCTTCCGTCGATTCCGCGCAGGTCAATGAGTTTTTCAGACCTGTTAGGCAGATACGATTCCGGCGTTCCAAATCCGGGAGGCGCGTATGCCGCATTCTTGCTGTAATCCGACGCGCTGTCTGCGGCTGGGATTTCAAATTCTACCGACGTGATAGGGCCGAAGTTGCGTTCCTTGGCTCCTTCAACGGTGTAACTCATGGCGTTGGCGGGAAGTGCCGCCAACGATGCGGTCATTACTGTCGCGACCACAAACGCCCCAATGCGTTTCTTCACGAAAAATCTCCTTTCTCAGTCAAAATGGTTGTAAGGTGTGGTGGGACTTGAAAACAAAGGCTTACTTCTTTTTCTCGTCCGGCTGATTCTGGTAAATTTCCTCGACCGTCACAGTCTTGTCTTCCTTCTTGCCGAAGAGAATGGGCCACAGAAAATACAGCAGCCCGACCAGCATTGCAAAGAACAGTACGGTGAACAGAACCATGAATCCGTTGGTCGTGCCGTCCTCATTCAGATAGACGTCATACCAATGAGAAGGCTCTTCCTCCGGTGCGAACAGGAGCGTGCAGAGGTAGCCCTCAACCTCGTCCTTTTCCACCGTTCCATAGTAATTGACCTCGTAGGCATAACCCTTAGCATAGCTGTAGCCAACCTTGCCGGAGTATGTCGCGGTTGCAGTAAAGCGGTTGCCAATATCGGGGTCATACGGATTATACTGCGCATCCTCACTCCAGGAGCAGTTTACCAGCTGAAGGGTTGCGCCGCCGGAGGTAACGGTTTTCGGGACAAGGGACAAATCGCCGTCAGACATACCGGGATACGTCTTGGTCACAGTCTTCTTCTGAGAACCCTTACCATACTCCGTAACGGTGGTCGTCAGCGTAGACGCATCCAGCGTCAACTCGCCGGCATACCCATCCTCGGTCACTTCATCGAGGTTGACTTCGAGAGTCGCGAGGATTTTGGCCTTATCGTTGGTATCGGACTCACCGGATACCTTCTTGACCATGTTCTTCTCGTCGTGGACCTCCTGCGGCTCCACGGTCATATCGAGGTAATTATAGGTCTTGCCCTTGTAGGTGAAGGAGCTGCGGTCAAGAAGCTCGATTTCCTTCTCCGTCTCCACCATGTAGACCTTTTGGGCAAGCCCTGTGTCATCAGACGGATAGTAGACATCCTGCGGGAACTGCATGGCACTGGCTGATACCACCGTGGACGCCATGATTGCCCCCGTCATCAGGAGACTTGCGAGACGTTCTTTTTTCACTGTTTCATTCCTCCTGCCTATCTTAAAGGCCTTCTGTTCTGGAGGAATCCTTGGCGACGGTGGAATTCTTCTTCCGCTTGCCGCCCTTCTTGCCCTTCGTCAGGTACAATGCGCCAAGACCGACGGCGCAAATACCGACAACGAGCAGCTCGCCTCCAGTGCTGGTAATGAAGTCACTGTACTTGGCTAATGCGCCCTTCTCGGACCCGGTGTCCGTGTCCGCAGTAACGACTTCGGTCTGCTGCGTCGGCTCACTGGAGGCTGTGTCTGCGGGTTCGTTGGCCGCGAGTGCAGTGCAGGTAAACAGGGACACAGCCATCACGGTTGCCGCCAGAGCCGAAAGAAAACGCTGGTTTTTCATGTGAATACACTCCTTTTCGTTTTAATATGTGATTGCGAGTATCCCCGCCATTCACATTTCCACTATATTATACCACCCAAAATTCTTGTAGTCAATTTTTTGCAGAATTTAATGTGAAATATCTGAGCAAAAAAGAAGGACGTCCAATGGACGTCCTTCTGCGTGGTGTTCTTTGGCAAGGTGGATTTTTCTGTTCATTTGCTCGAAAAAAATTTTCGGTTATATGTATTATCTTCGGTCTCACAGATGAAGCACGCGCTCGCGAATCTCCTGCGTGCGGCCCTGATTCCAGAACTGCGTACCAATGTAGCCGCAGGTTCGGCGGGCAACATTCATCTTGTGCTGGTCGCGATTTCCGCAGTTTGGGCATTCCCAAACGAGCTTTCCGCCATCTTCGACAATTTGAATTTCGCCGTCATAGCCGCAGACCTGGCAATAATCAGACTTGGTATTCAGCTCTGCGTACATGATATTTTCATAGATGAACTGAATAACGCTGATAACCGCAGGAATGTTCTGCGTCATGTTTGGCACCTCAACGTAGCTGACGGCACCACCAGGAGAAAGAGCCTGAAACTCAGACTCAAAACTCAACTTGGCGAAGGCGTCGATGGGTTCGCGCACATTGACGTGGTAGGAATTCGTAATGTAGTCATGGTCGGAAACCTCCGGCACAACGCCGAACTTGGCCTTGAGTGCCTTAGCAAATTTGTAGGTCGTAGACTCCAGCGGCGTGCCGTAGAGGGAGTAGTCGATATTCTCCGTTTTCTTCCACTCCGCGCATTTGTCGTTCATTTTCTGCATGATGGCCAGAGCCAGCGGCTTACCTTCCTTGTCTGTGTGGCTGTGTCCGGTAAGATGCTTTGCGGAGCACTTTGCTGCCAGCTTTGTCAGCCAGAAGTATTTGCTGCCTTCGTAAGTGTTGTCCTCTTCCAGAAAATACAGGAGCTTCGGAAAAGCAGGTGCGACCCAAACGCCGACCTCATTCTTTACGCCCTGAATGCGCTGACGGAGCATTTCCGCGATGACCATAGCAAGGTCGTTTCGCAGACCTTCATCGTCACCGCATTCGTTGAGACACATACAGACCGAGATAAACGGAGCCTGTCCGTTGGTCGTCATCAGCGTCACCACTTGATACTGAATGATTTGGACTCCCTTTTTCACATCCTCCTTTACACGCTCCTCGGCAATCAGATTGATTTGGTCCTCGGATGCCTGAATCCCGGCCAGCGTCAATTCTTCCCTTACAGCAGTGCGGAATTTTTGACGGCTGACCTCCACAAAGGGAGCCAGATGCGTCAGGGTAATGGTCTGGCCGCCGTACTGGCTCGACGCTACCTGCGCGATGATTTGTGTTGCGATGTTGCAGGCGGTGGAGAAGCTGTGAGGCTTTTCAATGAGTGTTCCAGTAATGACCGTTCCATTCTGGAGCATATCCTCCAGATTCACCAGGTCGCAGTTATGAATGGGCTGGGCCGAATAATCCGTATCGTGAAAATGAATACGTCCCTCGTCATGTGCCGCCGTGATTTCGGCGGGCAGGATAAGTCTGCGTGTCAGGTCGCGATTTACCTCACCAGCAATATAGTCTCGCTGGGTGGAAACGATATCGGGATTTTTATTCGAATTCTCCTCCTTCGCATCCGCACTACTGCGGTGCAGAATGGCAAGGATTTTGTCATCGGTCGTATTCGCCTTCCGCATCAGTTCGTGCTGATAGCGATATACGGCGTAATTCTTTGCCAGACGGTAAGCGCCGGCCTTCGCGATGGCATATTCCACCATGTCCTGTACGGATTCTACGGTCGGAATGGTTTTCATGTTTGAGCAGGCGTTCTCAATGCTCAAAGCAATACCTGCTATGATGTCACGGTCGAGACGCTCTGGTATCGAAACACTGGCGTTGGCCTTCTCAATGGCTCTCTCAATTTTACTGCGGTCGAAGAGAACCTCCTCGCCGCTACGTTTTCTGATTTTCAACATGGTTCTTCTCCTTTCAATAAAAAAACTGTCTTATTCTTATATTGCCGTGCTTTCTTCAAGAAACATACTACTTCTGCCGGGAACCTGAACACTTGAGTTCCTGTATTCCCTGCCCGCACTGCTTTGGATGTTTCTGTACCCTATAGAGAGGCATAGCGGAACGTCCCAATAGGACATTCCGCTATGCGTTGTGTATTTGGTTACGCGGCTCCTTTTGCCGGCACACGCTCATAGAGTACGACGTCATCGCCCTCCACAGCGCGTTCCACCAGCTTCCACGTCTGGTGGTCATCTGAGAACCAGACCGCATCACCGGCGTAAATAGACGGCAGCCCGGACATGAGCAGCCAGTCCTCCATCGTATCGCACACCGTATCGCTCAAGGCAGAGCGGCGGCATAGGATACGGCCTGTACGGACGGTCTCTTTCCCTTTCGGTACAGAAAGCTCAAAGTGCGCCATTCTGACGCCGGAGGACATGGTGAAGGTATCGACCATGCCTCTCCGCTCAATATAGCGGTCTATACGGCGCTCAAGTGCCTGGATGTTCTTCGTGCAGATGTGCTTGCCAAGATAGGCAATGGCAAATCCGCCGGAGACCACAGACAGGCTCTTGAAAAGCTCGGCGTCGGTCAGATTACCGGCGTCAGATGCTCCCGCTACCGAGAGAAGCGCTACAGCAGCTACAACGATGGCCGCTGTAAAGGCGGAGCTGAGAAGCTGATAGGCTCGCAGACTCTTTTTTACACGTTTCATTTTTCATTTCTCCTTTTTGTTTACTTGTTTCACAACCACCAAGTCCACCGCCTCAAACTCCACAATGTCGTCAAGATGGAAGGACGAGACGAAGTTGCCAACAATAACGTTCACAAAGCGGTACTTCCCGTTGTTACAGTACAGCACCTTGTCGGCCTTGTAATGTCGTGTGTACTTGTCGTCTTTGCAGCGTACTTTCACGTCCATTACTCACTTCACCTCCAATTCCACGATTTTCCAGTCATTGTCTCCGTGATGGTTCGCCCATGCGTTGTCTTCGTGGATTTCAAAGTCATCGTAGCAATCTCCGATATGCAGATTATTGGCATCCGCAACGCCGGTCTGAGCAATCTCAGCCAGCATCTGTGCCTGCGCTGCTTCGAGAGATGGAAACTGCTCTGCGGTGATTTCACGGTCAAGGACCGAAATCAGCAGGTATGGCTTTGCGGCAGTCTTGTTTTGCTCTTCCATTGCCTTTGCAATACGCTCTGCGCTCTTTACAAGGGATGGAAAGTCGTGATTGAGGAACCGTTGTCCGGCGACTGTTTCAGCAAAATTCATTTTCATTTCTCCTTTTTGTTTATGAAATTTTTATATATAAAAGCCAGCATCCGCAATGGATGCTGACTGAATTTTCTTTATGTATGTGATACTTCCTTTGTATGGTTTCAGCATACCGGCAGGCACAGAAAACGGCGCATTCTACCGCTCGGAACCTGAGAACCAAAGAACCTCGTGACTTTGTAAGAAAAACGGGTCTTCCCTCTCGGTGAAATAGCGCAAATCTGCCCTATCAGGGTGCAAATCTGCCCTGTTAGGGTGCAGTTCTGCCCCGTCTTGGGGCAATTCTGCTCTTGTATGGGTCTTTGAAATTTAGGCAAAAAAAGTGAGCAGGCATTAAGCCTGCTCACGGGTTGCGATTCTGCGGAAGTTTTCCACCACACGCTCGTCGATATGGGCGGTACTATTGCAAGAGTCTTTCGCTTCCTTGCGTGCCTCAATAATAATTGTGTTCACGATGTCACTACTCACCCGCTTGGCAATGCGGGTATGGTTCATGTGTTCGGCGAAGTCCACGAGGTCATCTGCCTCGTGATAATCAAGCCCACAGCGGCCAAGAAAACCGGCTGTGAGCTGCACGAGCCGCTGTCTCATTCATTACCACCTCCGCCTGCAAGACGGTTTACATCGTCACTCTCCATTTTTTCAATTTCTTCGGCGGTGTAGGGCTGTCCCATAGCCGCATAATCTGATGTACTCATTTTTCCATTTCCTCCTTCAAAAAAATCAATCGTAATATATCTTTCCGTGCTGGTCGAGGGCAATCACTTCCTGCGGATTCTGCGCCTGAGCAACGAGCGCGGTAAGATGCTCCGGCGTCTCGTCCTCGTCGCGATGAAGGCGGAAGATGCCCATATCCGTGCTGATTTTCCAGGTGGTATCATAGCCCGGACGTTTTTCCAAAAGCTCAACTTTTCTGGCTTCCATGATTAAATCTCCTTTTTGTGTGATAAGTGTTGGGTGGTCTACATCCGTGCTTTTTGCGGCAGCGGCGAGGCAAATGCAATAAGTGTTGGATACTTCCTGAATATACCTCAATACTACCATCTCACTCCCTTCTGAATAACCTTTTTCTATAGGAACCTAAGAACCTCGGCACCTATAGATTGACTTTTGAGTTAATGTGTGGTATAATAGCATTATCGGGGTTCGCCGTAAAACCCCTGCCTTTAGGCATGGGGATATAAGGCGCTCCAAATTACGCCGAAAGTACGGTTTTTGTTGAAAAAT
>ENA-ORTY01000245-ORTY01000245.1-human-gut-metagenome-genome-assembly--contig:-NODE-245-length-74428-cov-42.359432_pt1 | contig 74428 bp, 55 predicted proteins | sample MGYA00241917_ERZ509198 | MGnify/ENA primary metagenome ERZ509198 (study PRJEB26280, sample SAMEA2338857) | human gut metagenome | biome: human gut; feature: human-associated habitat; material: faeces...
GGAAAATTAACCATATTAGTACTGATATATATAAATAATTTAGATCACTTACTTAGCAAAATGCTTCACGTTTGTTGTTTGCCATAAATTCATCAATGTCTGTTTGGGTGTACCAATACTTATCACCACATTTACTGTAAGACAACAAACCTTTATAACGATACTTGCGCAGTAATTTATCTTTGATTCCAAGCACTTCACAAATTTCCTTATTTGTGTATATTTTCAAGTCTCTATCTTCTCTGGTATTATGAATCTCATTTATACCATTATCTAAAGCCATTATCAAATCATCAACAATAATATTATCAACCTTCTTAAAATATTCCTTCATCCAATCTTAATTTAAATTTTGAAGGTTGTATAGTGATACTTGGAAAAAGTTTGTCTTCTATACACTTTGATGTTGAATTTCCTATAGAAAAAGGTTCTTATAAGGCGCTCCTTTGGGATTACGCTTGAAAATGAGTACTTTTGCAGCCAATTAACATAACAACAGGCAATACGATGGAAATTACATATACTGACGATAAAGGAGAATCAGTTGAGATTATCAACCACCATATAGAAATACCAGCTTACATAAAAGAGTTTGATGAGCATAAGTCATTTCTGAATATAAAGTCAGAAGATGTTGCAATGCTATTCCATAGTAATAAGCCGATGTCAAAGGCTGTGACTATAGGGCGTTATCAGATGTTTTTGAAGATGGATTTCGATAACTTCATACACTCAAAGTTTGCAGATACGATACATAGAGTATTTGCAGACTTTCAGCATGGTTTTTATACTAATCTGTATAAGACTGGGGATAAAACCATAGACTCCTTTATTGATGTCATTCAAGAGTGTCATGAACATATAATTAATTCATGTACGAGACAAGTTGTTATAAATGATGAAAGTTATGTGTCCACATTATTATATTTGAGAGTCTGTAGTGCTTTACGCAAGAAGTGGAACAATGAAGATGTAGAATACCTTGCTCCTTTCTTTGCCTTTAAGAAAGACGCCTATATAAAAGTCGGTGTTTTGACTCTTGACGACAAAGAATTTGTTGCAAGTCTTATTTCTGTAATGAAGGCACAGGACGAAAAGTATCGTAAAGAGATATACTCTGCTATGCTTATACTGGCATATATATATGATGCGTCATCTTCTTCAGCTAAAGTTGTTGATGCTTTAAGGTCGCATTCATATAAGTCAAAAGGGAATTTTAGCTTTCAAGGTTTCGAGAAAAATGACGAGAATAATATTCTAACGGCAGAAGAACTTGCCGTGTTTAATGGGTCTTATTTGTCAGAAGAGGATAAGCAAACTGTAAGAAGCAGAATGTCCAGATTCGCGCTGTTTCAGAATAGTCAGATTATTCAGAAGAGTCTTGGTCATTATGCCATTGAACGAAGAAAAATTAAACTCAGTATGCTTACACCACAAGAGTGGCTGGACATATTCATAGATCGAGTAAATGAATTGAGAATCAAGAATGAATATCCCGCTAATGTTGATATTGAGGATGTCAATACTCCCAAATGTTATTTCGCATTTCTGGTTGAAAATATATCCGAGGATAAAATAGAGCTAAGTAATGATGAACCTCTTGTTAATGGCTTGTTGTATCTTATCTACATCAAAGGATATAAGGATATTGCGTACATAGCTAAGGAGATTCTAATCCTTAACTACATTATTGACCATATGGCTGATGCGGTGATGTCTTCTGATTCAGAAGTAGCACTGAATACAGCCATAGAAAAGGCTCTTGACTTCATTGATGTTGTCTTTACAAGTAAATTTAGATGTAAGACTTATTCTGATGTGGAACTGAAATCAAAGTTCAAGCAGATTCTTAAAGACAATGAACTCTGTGATAAAGTCTGCAAAATAAGTCCCAACAAGTTTGATGGTGGTTTCAATCTTGTTCTTGTATACAACATCATCGGTCTTTTCAGAGACATAAAACTGATAAATGGCGGTATCTCAACCATTGCTACGGCAATAGCCGTTAGCAGAAATCAGATAAATGAGAAAGGAAAACCTCAAATTAGAAAAGAATATATTTCCAACTGGAATATAGAAATAGGAGAACATAAACAGACCGAATTAAGCAAAAATCTGATAAAAAGATTGGAGGCGATTTACCTCTAAAAAACTGGGAATAGAATTCCCAATTTCATATAAAATAGGAAGGCTTGTCGTTTGATAAGCCTTCCTATTTTATTTATATACAAGTAGTTATGTTATTTGTTGGTATTGGGAATATTTCAAGGAATTCCCAACGTTTTCTCAGAAAGATAATCCCCAATTTTTATGTGTATCTTTGTAATATCTTTTAGAAAATGGGGGTAAAATATCTAATTTACCCTAATGTATAATTTTAAAAAAAAAACTATTATGAAGGCAAAGAATTTTAAGAATGGAGTAAGCGTAATCATTAAAAGTGATGACCTCAATCTCAACGAGGTGGTAGTTAATCTTAATAAGGAAACAAAAGAAGTACGTGTTTTCCGTAAGATGGAAGATGGTACCGTTAAGGAACTGAAAAAGGTTCGTTCAACCAGAATATCACATACTAAATCGAAGACAACTTCTGTAAAGGACACAGAACCTATTACAAGTGAATCCCATAATATTAATAAGGTGGTACCCGCTGATGAAACGAAGCGTCAAGTGAACTGGAGAAAATTCAGAGCGAATATTATCAAGGAAGGTGGTATGGACACCTACATGAAGTCTCGTCGTGAAAATAATGTCGTAGAGGAGTTGCTCTTGAAATATCCAGACTTCAAGAGGGGAATGAAATTGTATGAATCAGGAAGTCGAGGTGCATGGATTCTTATTTCAAAAAGGAGTCTTGAAAGTGTTCGTCGTACATATAAAAAGTTCTTTATAGACTTAGACTCTCTTCTCGCAGCATAATTTTCTACATATAAAATAAACTTTTCACACATTCTTATATATAAATGACTGTTGTGGAAGAAGTGCGCTTTAAAATAAGTAATAAAAATATTAGGATGTATGGTGTCTCCAAAAGTACACCTTTAAAATTAAATCAAATGATAATAATAAAAGGACAAAAAACAAGACCTGTAGAGTTGGTCAAAAAGTATCCAAAGTATGAATGCCTAAAGTTTGATACTTTAGGACAGGCTGCCAAATTTTTAGGTGTAGAGTCTTCATATTTAAAAAGTTATCTGGATGAAGGCGTTGAATACATGGGTAAGTACGGGTATTATATCCATGAGCAGGAAAGACCAAGAGAACCGGAAAACATAAACGCTTTGTTTTAAGCGAAGAGGTTTGAGGTGTCCCTCTTGTTGTACACCTTATTATATATGCACACAATGAGTTGCATTAAAATGCCGCATAATAGATTTGTGTTGTCTGCGGCAATCAGATTATTCACTAGACTTAAGTAAAAACAATTATGGAGTAGGGTGCACACTCTCCTTAATTGTTTTGAACGAGCCACAAAATAAAGATTATAACAATGGAATGTAATAACATGCAGAGTCAAGTGTTGGATGGTTCTGCGACAATTAAGGGAGGGTCTGACTCTATGAGACTTTCATCAGACTCTATTGATAATGAAAAGGAGAATGTCTCCAAGTTTATGAATTACGAAAACGGATATTTCTCATATATCCGATTAGGGCAAGAAGGAACATGTAGATACTACGAAAATATTGACTCTGCCTATCATTATGCATTACGGGAATGTGAGACTCGATTAAAACAAGGGATATATGGAAGTAGAATGTCGTTCATCGTTACAGGTCCAGATCATGCACCGATATTTAATGGTGAACCCAAAAGAAACGGAAAAATAAAGTTCTCCATATATAATGGTAATGGCACCTCATATCTCGCAACTATTACAGAAGAACACAACAAATCATTTTTTCAAACTAATATTAATGCTATGAAACATACAGGAATTACAACAAACAACAGAACTGTCACAACAAACAAGGTATTTTTCACTAATTCGGAAGATGCCGACCTTATCAATTTCAATGCAAGCATCTTCATAGACAAGAATATTCTTACCGAAGATAATGTCAAATTCTTGTGTCTTTCAAAGGAGTCTGCTCAAAATATGGCGAAAATAGTACAAGAGACCGCCATTGCTTATAAAGATGCAGATAACGAAACATTCATGAAAGCTATACATAAAGTCTCAAAACGAATGATAACCGTAACAAAGAGACTGGCTTCCGGCAGGTCAACTGACGATACTCATTGCAGTATGCACGATGACTTGCTTTATTGTGCTGCACATTGCAAGTTATATGATTCTTTGTTTGACGGATCAAACACTTGGAGAAAAACACCGGGCAAACTCAATTATAATAAACTGGAAGATGCCATTATTGATATGTATGACCGAGGACAGAAGATGCTTCTTGGAGTTTCTGAGAAGAAATCGAAAAAGATGACAGACGAAACAACACATACAAAACGAGAGATTACGATAATAAATGATTATGGGCGTCAAACATTCAATGATATTGTACAGGCAGTTACCTCTACTATTATGACTTATGCAAAACCATCAGAAGACACATTATTCTATCTGAATATGAAAGGGTCAACACTTGATTCGGAAGTCAAGTCACTGACCAATAATGTAGTAACAGTAACACAAAACAACAACCTGATGATATTCAAGACTATTTCAGATATTTCAGAAGAGATGAATGTAAGTGACTATACGGACAATGACACACTCAGAAAAGATGTGCGTGCAACCATTGCAAAACTTATTATATGTGCTGCGCTGTCAGATAAAACACGCCAACTTATTTCAAGTGTAGTTGATTTGACCTCTATTGAAACTTTCGTCAGTTCATCGTTTAAGATGGCTGCCTAATTATTAATCCGACTGTTTGAAAATCAGGAATGGTTTTCAAACAGTCACTAAAAACAAATAAAGCAAATGAAAAACATAACAATGTTCACCCTTTTCAGTGGGTATGAGTCTCAGATGATGGGACTTCTTGATGCCGTAAAGAAATTTAACAACCGTTTCAAAGCAGAACTCGTTGGTTGGTGCGAAATTGACAAAGCTGCACGACTTGTACATAATCTTGCATTTCCTGAATATGCAGACAGATGTTATCCAGATGTAAGAGAAATTGATTGGGACAAAGTCTCGGATTTCGATATACTTTTCTATTCTAGTCCATGTCAGAGTGTTAGTCGGGCTGGGGTACATGGCGGTATAGAGAAAGATTCAGAAACTAAGTCTTCGTTGATATGGGAAGTAGAGAGAGCCATTGCAGTAAAACGCCCGAAATGGCTAATTTTGGAGAATGTGGAAGGACTGCTTGACCCTAAATTCATGAATGACTATTTGTTATGGACGAGAACAATTTCAAGCTATGGTTACAAGAGTGTATTCAAAGTTCTTTGTGCAGCAGACTTCGGAATACCACAAAACAGACGAAGGGTGTTCTTAATTTCTAAGAGAATAGACAAAGATGAAGATTTTAATTTTGAATGGCCAGGTAAGTCACAGGAAATGCCCAAACCTGAGACGTTGCTTTCAGACAGAGTTGATGATGACTATTATCTCAGCAAGGAAGAGACAGATACCTTTGTTGACCTTATCAAGAATGCGACATATGGATACACGAGTTCTATAGATGCGAGTGTCGGTTATCCGACTAAACTTCTGACTTCTCAATTAGACAAGCGTATTTCTGTCATGGTGTCTCCATTATGTAAGAATGGTGCTATACCGACACTAATGACAAGTATTCAAGGCGGCAATCTTACATCATTGACAGGATGCCGAAGAGAAAAAGCACCATGCGTTATAGAAGTTTGGACAGGCAAGAAAGGTTTGCAACCTCAGAGCCTAAAAAGTCAAAAGGTATCATGTCAACAAGTTAAGGCAGAAAGAGAATGTGCTGACAGGGAGCGCATCCTAAAATTAATAGATAGCCTTAAAGATGGTCAGTATCTCAGAATTAGGCGACTTGCCCCTGAAGAATGTTTCCGATTTATGGGTGTCGAACAATTCTACATCAATAGAATATTGAATCCTTACGAAACACTAGAGAAAGAATGTTATACAGAAGAACAGGTAACGGGACTTATGACCATAGATGGTCGTAAATGCAAGACTTCGGACTATTCTCTATATGGTAGAGTAGGAAACTCAATCGTAGTGAATGTGTTGACAGCTATCTTTTCCGCTATCATAGAGCAATTTCCTGACTCTTTTGATGATGTTTACGAAATGTCTATAGAAGAAATGAGGGCTGTTAAAAAGCGGGAGTGTCAACGAAGATACTATGAGCGACATAAAGAAGAAATACGTTGTAAAAGCCGTGAATATCATAGACAACAACGAGCTAACAAAAAGAATCAATAAACAAAATGTGTAACTTTGTAGAGACCACGCAAATGGTCTCTACATTAAAACAAAAAGAATATGAGCAATATAACAAAAGAAATAAATGGTAAGGAATATACATTCGATGTAACTACACTTGACATCAAACTTGTTGACTATGGTGGATTCTATGGTACAGACATCAGAGTAGACGTAAAGGTCAAATGCAATAATAATGAAGATGAATTCTCTGTAGAGTTATGTTATCCTATGGGTGATGCATACGATTATTATAGTGAGATGGACTATGCGGACTTAGCTGAGATGTTTGGTGAAACAGCCGAAGAAATAGAGTCTGATTTCTCTGCATGGTATGACAAGCATAGTGATAAACTTGAAAAGGATTATGTCAATCTGTTTATAGATGAGTGTTTTTGGGAAGATGAAGAACCTTTTCAAGAAATGGTACTCGACGAATTGTTGAGTGATAAGAGTGACAACAAAGACGAATTACTTGCCCTCATTGTTTCAGACTCCGATGAAATAACGACTATAGAAACAGACGAAGATTTCATGTATATCCCTGATTTTATGGACGATGAAACAACAGATGAAGAGTTCGAAAATATCCTTGAATACAGAAAAGGGTATCCGTGTGATGGCTGGGGTGCTTCTAAGGAATATAAGTTATTTACGGTTATAGTTAACAAGTATGTGAGATTTGAGGTAGAAATGTATCTCAGCAAATATGCTGCATGCAACTATGAAGTAGGTGTCGGTTGGGGCAATATATTCGAGTATGCCAACGACATGCTTTCAAAGTTTTTGTCACGCGAGAATATAAAGACAATCAAAGACTTGAAAGACTATCTGGCTAACAATGAGAATAGAATATTGTTGGAAGATTGATAGTTATTCAGAATGACCATTTGTGCGTATTGCTCCGCCTTTTACGGTCTTTCACTACGAAATAAAGTGATCGAAAAGGTTGACACAGCAATATAATCACTTGATACTCAGTACGTCTTGTTCCTCTTCAACGAGGACGAATATTAATCGCTTTGGGCTGTGCTGATGCGGCTTGAGGCAAGATAATAATAAGCGATATGGAGATTTCTGTTCGGAGATTGCCATATCGCTTTTTTCATACATACCTGCTACCTTTTATTAATAATATCCTTCACTAAATAACAAGAAACAACGATGAGCCGCACTACTTCCGACTTCTTTACTGCCCCTAACGGTTTGATGACTAACACTTACAGCGACTTTGGAGCGATTGCTTCTTCAAAGTATACTGTTATCGTGAAGGCAAGGTAGTATGGTCAGTGGTTTGTGCTGAAAGCACTTGCCGAGGATTATCGCGGAAGAGGACAGTACGAATCACTTTTGACTTCGGACTGTCCGACTCTGACAGCTATGCCATTCTTTTAAAGCATTCGAGCGTACTGCTACCAACCGCAACTCTGCGGAGCCTGCCTCAGCAAAAGTCTCGCTCGATGATTTGATGGTGGAGATGGACAACGGAATAGCCGAAATCATGAACCCGTATATAGCGAGGGTGAAGGCAGGCATCAAGGAATACGAGCAAAATGCCATCTTGGTGGAGATAAGCGAAAAGATGGAGAGCTACTGCAGGTCTTTCTTCTCAAGAGATGATTTGGGCGATTCGTCCGTCATCCTTATGCATGAATTTGAAAGGTATTTTAAAAACAGAATGGACGGGCCACCTTTATCTTTGCATTGTCAGCCCGCTCTACCACGAACCGCTCGTTGCCAGTGTAGCGGAAAAGGTGGTGGCTGGGCTTGTAAAACGCAGTGGGAGAGGGATATGAAAACTGGAGTGCGAAAAAAAGTTGAAGAAAATGTGCATTGTATTAAAAAATATACTATCTTTGCAAATGACAGGCTTTTGCGCCTGCTTACTGACTAGACCTTGAGATTTAATTGCTCCCTATGTGTGCTTGTTCTGTAGAACAAGAATAGACTGAACTAAACGAAAACTTATTAAAATCCCCGAAACTAAAAGCTAACAAAACCCGTAATTAAATAAAAAACTAAACCCGAATTAAGTAAAAAAACTAGACAACCCCAGAAACCATAAACCATAACTGTGCAATAATAGACGTTGATGCCCCTGCACAAGGAGTAGGCTGCGACGTTATACGCCGCCAATGTATCAATCAGAATAGGTTTCACGCCGTCAATGCAGAAGTTGGAATAGAGGTTTAAGGCACGTCAATACAGAAATTAGATAGAAATAACATAAACAATCCAAAAACTCAACACAATGAAAAGAACGCTTATCACTCTGGGTGTGTTCGCAGCCGTTCTGTGTACACTCGCCTTCGCCGCAACCGGTCAAGGCCCCATCAGTCAACTAAAGCAAATGTTAAGTTCTGCCTCCCAAAAGCAGGGCAAGTCGCTAAACGACATGAAGATAGACGAGGCGAGTCTCGCCTTGGCACGCAACAGAGTGCCCGACAGCGGCAAGACAGCCCGCATGAAGAAGCTGAAGAGCAGCCAGCAGACACAGGTGGTCGACTTGTGGAAGTTCGATGACGGCACATCGCTGGCGCACAATGGCTACGTGACTGTTGATCTTGCCTCTAATGTCATGGAGATTACAGGTAGCGATCTCAGCTTCAACGTCCTGCTTACGAAGCAGAAGGACGGCGTAGACTCATGGGTAGCATCGTATAAGGACATGTACAGCTTCAGCGGCCGGCTGGAGGCTGACGGCGATGCTATCGTAAAGCCTTGCATTCTCTATACATCAGATAATGATAATTCGCTGTATATCGCCAATTCGACAGAAGTGACGCTTAGCGCCGAGAATAACTATACAAGCGATTTCTCTGTAAACACTTGGATGGCAGAGGGTCAGATAATGTATCTTGGATTCATCGTTCAGAAGAGCGACAAGAGCACCGTCATCAAGTCGCACGACAACGCGTTCTACTCTTCTCGCGAAATTCTCGTGGCAGAGAAGTGGAGCGCCGAGAAAAATCTGCCCGGTCTTGGCATCACCGAGGACATGGCTGCCAACGCCTACACCATAGTATGCCCCGACACCGTGACGACGCTCGGCCTGTATCTCGCCGGCGATACGTTGTGCATGGTGGGCATGAACACCACGGCTACCTCCTTTGTAGCTCCGAGCAGCGTGTTTATAAACGATAAGGAGTACGTAGTAGAACTGTTCGGCAAACCGAAGTTCGACTCGTTCGACTGGTCGGGCTCGCAGAGCGTCACCTCGCTCGACCTCAGCGGTGTGAAGAATGTGAATCTGCTGTTCGGCGGTTCTTCCGTAACCGACCTCTATCTATCCACCTATTGCTCGATTAACAGCTACGGCTATCTGGGCGATATCTATCTGCATCTGCCTTACGGCTATTTGCGCTCTCAGTATAAGAACTTTGGCTTCAAGCGCATCCTTATCGGCGAGGAGCAGCCCGAGTATCCCGAGTCGGCATTTGACGCCGCTTGGATAATGCCTGGCGAACGCGAGGGCGATTATTTCGGCTTAATGAATAACGCTGGCTACCTCAACCTGGTTGAGATCATCACGCAGGAAGAGAGCGTAGTTCTGCCGACTACAAGCAGCTGGTATGGTAGCAGAATATACATCACACAGTTCGGCGCGCAGCACACCGCCACTCCGGAGGCGCTTTACGCCAAGGCGCCCAACCTCAAGTCGGTTGTTCTCCCCGAACGCTGTCAGAAACTCTTTGTCGACTGGGAAGCAGCGCCGTTCACCGAGCTTCACATTAAGGGCGCTAAGCCCGAGACGCAGTACGCCCTGCCTTCGGGCATGAGCGTGTACATCGCTTCGCAGGAAGCGTATAACAACTTCAAGTACGACGACTCGTGGAACTCAGCCGAGCTGAAGCCCGAAGGCTGGGAGCTGAAGAAGCTCGAGGCGATGTGCGCCGACAGCCTCACCACGCTCGAGTTCGACTACTTCGACGGAGAGCTCGGCGTAGTTGGCATACGCACCACAGCCGCCACCGTCACCATACCCGACAGCGTCGTGCTCGACAGCGTGAAGCACAAGGTGGAGATATTCGGCGACAAGAGAAAGAACCGCTTCGACTGGTCTAAGGCACAGAGCGTGACCACGCTCAACCTCACGAACGTGGAGCAGCTGTATTTCAACTTCGAAGGCTCAGCCATCACCGACCTTTTCTTGAGCGGAAACTTCTCAATTAAGCGAGAAGCCGACCTGAGCCAGATTTATGTGCACATGCCTTACGGTGTGAATCGCAACAACTACGGACACCTCGGCGCAAAGCGTGTGCTCATAGGCGAGGAGAAGTCGTTCTATCCCGAGCCGAGAATCCAGGATAGCTGGGTGATTGCAGGCGAACGCGAAGGCGACTACTTCAGCATTATGCAGAACGGCGACCGCTTCTGTGTCGTTGAGATATTCACTGAGCAGGACAGCATACAGCTGCCCGAATCGACACCGTACGAGAATGGTAGCGTCATGCAGATCGCCTCTGCCGGCAACAGCAGCTACTACGAAACCTCATATCGCATATTCGAGAAAGCGCCTAACCTGAAGTCGCTTGCCGTGCCAGCTGGCTACGACCAGATCTATCTCAACTGGAACAACTCAATGTGTCGTCTCAACGAGCTGCACATGAAGGGCAACATGCCTACAACCGACTGGAGCATTCCGTCGTCTTACGTTGTATATATCGGAGCCAAGGAGGCTTACGACCAGTATAGCGCCAACTCTAATTGGTATAACGCCGACCTGCAGCCCGAGGGCTGGGACTTCGACTGGCTCGCCGTGAACGTGCAGCGCAAGGGCGAGTTCGCACAGACCTACATCGAGATGACCGACGCCGACTGGAGCAAGGGTGTCAACGTGAAGGTGATCGGTGCGCTCAACGATGCCGACCTCTCAAACTTGAATAAACTCACGCAGCTGCGCTGTCTCGACCTCGCCGACGCTACGTTCCAGGCTCTGCCTCAGTCGTTCCTCTCAAGACAGCAGACCATCAGGGAGATTACGCTGCCCGAAAGCTGCAAGGCGATACCGCGCTCGGCTTTCAACGAATGTCAGCGCCTCGCTAAGGTGAACGCCGCAGGCATTGAGCGCATCGACAACTCGGCGTTCTACGACTGCTACAAGCTCGCCGACCTCGACATCTCTAAGGTAACATACATCGGTTCGGAGGCGTTCTACAACTGTCAGAATTTCGCACCTGCGGCGTTGTCAGACGCGCTGCAGACTCTCGGCTCAAGCGCTTTCAAGGGTACGGCAATAACCGAGATCGCCGTTCCGCAGACCATCACTGCTCTCGAAAACAATGTGTTCAACAGCTGCAAGCAGTTGCAGAAGGTGACGCTCCCGCTGACGCTCCGCACCATCGGCAGCAGTACGTTCCAGAACTGCTCGGCGCTTAGCGAGATGGTAGTGCCCGAGGCGGTTACGACTATCGGCGACAACACATTCAGTGGATGCAGCGCCCTCAGCAGCATCACCCTGCCCGAGACACTTACCAAGATTGGCTCGTACGCATTCTCAGGCTGTAGCGCCCTCACCGAGCTCACCATACCGTCGAGCGTGGAAGACTTCAGCTACAGCACCCTGCAGGACTGCAGCAGCCTACTCACCGTGAAGTGTAAGGCCATCGTGCCTCCGCTTGCAACAGGCAGCTTCACCGGCGGCATGGACCTCAACCACTGTACGCTCTACATAGCTCCGTTCACCATCGACGCCTACCGCGACGCACAATACTGGAACGAGTTCTACATCATGAAGCCGCTCAACGAGCCGGTGAAGAACATCTACGTCAAGCGACCGATGACGTTCGACCTCCAGTCGGGAGACAACGCCGTGCTGCAGGACAACCCGAACATGACGCTCGACTACTACATCGACAACTACTACTGGGGAAGCTCTGCAAAGAATAGCGTCGGACAGCTCACTGCTTCGGGCGACGGCACACTCTCGGCAGGCGTATTCACCATCAACAACTACTTCTACAACCGCAACAACAATAACATCAACGAGAACAACGGCATATACTACAGCAGCGACCGCCGACCGACACTCCTCAACAACGCAGAGAATATGCGCGCCGACAGCGTGCTCTGCAAAGTGACGTTCGAGAAGAACACATGGCACTTCATCTCGTTCCAGTACGACGTGCAGATGAGCGACGTATACGCACTCAACAACACCGACTACGTCATCCGCCAGTACAACAGCGCCAAGCGTGCGGCTGCCACCGGCGACCAGACCGAGCAGACAGGCGCCTCAAGCAATTGGGAGCCGGTGCCGGCAGACGGCGTGCTGCAGGCAGGCAAGGGCTACATCATTCAGGCTGCCAACAACACCACCAATGAGAACGGAAACAACAACGAGGCAGTAGTGGTGTTCCCGTCGCGCAACACCGTGACGAAGAACCGTCTCTTCACCTCGAACGACATCATCGTGCCGCTTGAGGAGTATGCAGCCGAGTTCGCTCACAACCGCTCGTGGAACCTCGTGGGCAACCCGTATCCATGCTACTTCGACATGAACCAGCTGAAGGACGAGTTCTACTCGCCTATAGTGCTCTGGACGGGCGACAACTATCAGGCTTACTCGCCTATTGACGACGACATCATCCTGCGTCCTTACGAGTCGTTCTTCGTGCAGCGTCCTATCGACGTAGAGCAGATGGTGTTCGGCGCCGAGGGACGTATGCACTACAACGACGCGCTCAAGGCTACCCAGGCCGACTCTCAGAAGCCTGGCGTCAACAGCGCTCCGGCACGCAGCATCGACGGCGCACAGCGCAATGTCTTCAACTTCACCATCGAGGGTTGCGGCAGCGACAACCGCACACGCATCGTGCTGAACGAGAAGGCATCGATGGGCTACGACAGCTCGCGCGACGCAGCCAAGTTCTTCGCTTCTAAGCCGTCGGGCGCCGAGATATACGTAGACGCCGACGTGAAGTACGACATCTGCGAACGTCCGTTCGCAGACGGCACGGCACAGCTCGCCATCCGCACAGCCAAGGCAGGCGAATATACCATTACGCTCTCTGGCCGCTACACAGCCGACTGGACCGTGATGCTCACCGACCGCGAGACAGGCACAACCGTGAATCTCTGCGAAGGCGCTTACACCTTCGAGGCAGCAGCCGGCACTACGGCAGGCCGCTTCCAGATAAACTTCAAGTCGCCTCTGACCGCTATCGACGCTATCGCAGCTGAGATAGGTGCCGACGCCGAAGTGACAGTAGTGAACGCAGCAGGCATGACCGTCTTCAGCGGCAGCTACGCCGAGTTCAAGACAAAGGCACAGGCAGGCATCTACGTCGTAGTATGCGGCGACAAGACATACAAGACAGTGATAAAGTAAAAACCCCGGTCTTATGAAACACCTATTTATTAACATACAACGAACGGCCATGCTGCTCGCCCTGCTCATAGCGGGGTGGGTAGCCGGCTGCCCGCTGTCGGCACAAACCGTCGTCGAGCTGGTACCCGACCAGACTCTCAGCAACGGCACCGACGTAGCGAGCCTGGACGACGAGGCCACAGGCATCTCGTTCGTGTTCGACAAGAATACCAACTCGATACCTCCGAAGTATTACAATGGTGCAGTCAGAGTGTACACCGGCAACACCGTCACTATGTTCGCTCCGGAAGAGTGCAACGTGTCGAAGGTGGAGTTTCTGACAGAGACATACAAGAACGACGCCACAACGCTCTCAGCCAGCGAAGGCAGCGTGAGCTATGACGCCACAGCCAAGCTGTACACATGGGAGAGCAGCACGGCTGCAAGCGAGGTGCTGTTCAGCATCAACAAGGGACAGTTCCGCGTGAAGAACATCAAGGTGTATCTCAACTCGACGGGCGAGGTGAAGCCGAAGCCGAAGGCGCCGGTCATCTCTCACGAAAGCGGCGAGTTCTACCGCACGTTCCAAGCCGTCATCACCGACCTCAACGAGCCCGCAACAACCATACGCTACACGCTCGACGGCACCGACCCGACGGCAGACAACGGCATGGTATATACCGCTCCGGTGGAGATAGCAGCAGGCGCGGACGCCACGCTAAAGGCGGTGTGCGTCAATGCGAACGGTGTGAGCACCATAGCATCCGCCACATACACCTACAAGGCAAAGAGTAAGCTCTCGTTCAGAACCAACAACAAGGGCGGTCTCAGCGCTCTCAACTATAACACATACAGCGCAGAATACGGCTCGTTCAGAGGCGATGGCGATGCGTACATCACCGACGGCTCGAACGTATATCTGAACGTAAACCTGAACAGCGGCTACCGACTCCGCAGCCTTACGCTCGACGGCAAGCAGCTTGAAAAGCAGTACAGCGAATACCATTTCGTAATGCCTTCAGTTACCGACGTCACGCTCATGGCAGACATCGTGTACGACCCCGAATCGCCTTCCGATCCGCAGCCGCCGACGCCGCCCGTGAAGACATATAAGCTCACTGTGGTATGCAACCCTATCGGTGCTGCTTCGCTTTCGGGCGCAGGCACCTACAAGGAGGGCGATTGGGTGAGCATCTCTGCAAACACCTACTCGGGCTACGTGTTCAAAGGCTGGACACGCGACGGCAAGACCGTCAGCACCAACAGCTACTACAACTTCGAAATGCCGGCTTCTGACGTGGTGTTCACAGCCAACTACGTCTACAACCCTACCAACCCCAAAGACCCCGAGCAGCCTAAGCTGAAGCGACCTCTGACAGCTATTGCGTCGCCGGCAGGAGCTGCAAGGCTCTCGCTCTCGGCTTCTGAGGTGGTGTCAGGAGAGACATTTACCGTCAGAGCTTATCCCGCAACAGGCTACCGCTTCAAGGGATGGATGTTGAACGGTGTGGCGCAGGAGGAGAAGTCTACTTACTTCACAGGCACTATGACTGACGCTGGCGCGCAGGTTGTGGCGATACTCGTCTACGACCCCGAGTCGCCAGGCAATCCGGGTGCCAACTACTACAACGCCGCTACCGGACTCGCCATCATCGACGACTTCACACCAGGCGAACTCTTCAATGCGCTCAGCGCCACTGTGGGCAGCGACAACTATCAGAACGTGAACCGACTGATTGTGAAGGGACGCATGGCAAATGATGACTTCTACAGTTTGAGCGGCCTCAAGAATGCTTCGGCTATCGACCTCTCGCGTACGGGAGGTGCTACAGAAGTGCCCTACCAGGCTTTCTATAATATGTCGGTTGCTTCGGTTGCGCTTCCTGCTTCCATTTCAGAATTGGGCTACGAAGTGTTTGGCAACTGCCAGAACCTCATCGCGCTCACCGTCTACGCAATGGAGCCGCCGAGCTGCTATAGTGAGACGTTCCTCAACTTTACGAACAAAGCCAACTGCATCGTTTATGTTCCCGAAGAAGCCGTAGAAATGTATGCTGCCGCCGAAGGCTGGAAGGACTTCACCATTCAGCCTATCACCAACGACGCACACATGCTGCAGGTGAACCTGCCGGCTGAAGGCAAGGACGGACGCTACAAGAACAACACCATCGAACTGGTGAACATCAACTCGGGCGTGCGACAGAAGTATGTCATCACCGACCGACAGATATACACGTTCAGCGGACTGCGCAAGGACGAGCAGTATAATGTATATATGTACTCGCGTGCAGGACTTGAGATCGGACGCATCGAGAACGTAACTATACCAGATGACGACATGGAAGTGGCGTTCGGCACATTGAAGCCTCTGCACACCGTTGCGGCAAAGGTGGTTTCGCCCGAAGGCGAGAACCTCACGTCGATGGCAACCGTAGAATGGCTCAAGCCGCTCGAAGACGGCACGACGGTATATCTGCGCAAGGCTGTATCGTTGGGCGAGATACCTGAAGGTCAGCAGCTCGTATGCCGCGTTACGCTCAGCGACAAGCTCGGCACAGCGTACAAGGCTCCTGCCGACACCGCAATCAGCGTGAGCGGTGCCAATAATATCTGCGTTGTAAAACTGCAGCCGCTGCGCACCATCACCCTTACCGGTACTGTCGTTGACGATGACGACATATATATAGCAGACGCTTCGGTGTCGGCAACGCAGACGCTCAACGGCAAGTTCCAGAAGACGTTCACCACAAAGACCGACCGTCGCGGACAATGGACCTTATCTGTTCTGGCTGCGCCCGAGACACACCTCGTCGTAGCAGCTACGGAGTGCGTGAACAAGCTCGACACGCTCGGCGCATTTGCCGACGACGAGACACAGCGCGACATGGGCAAGGCGGTGATGAAGTCGATGGTAGGCGCACGCATCGCCTACGGATTCACGTATAAGGCAGCCGGAGCGGAAGAGACGCAGAACTTCTACGCCGACCATCGCAACGTGACAGTCAGCGTGTTCAACGTGACGCAGAACCGTGAGCAGAAAGACCTCTCGGTGCAGTATCCTACACTCACCGTGCTCGACGAAACCATGAACATCGGCGACCAGCTGCGTCTTACTGCAGTGTCTAAGACCGGCGCATTCAGTCCGATAGAACGCATGGTAACGGTGGACGATAACCGCCGCGCACAGGCTACGTTCGACATCGTTGGCAAGGGCTGTATAGAGGCTTCGTTCGAGATGACCGACAACCGCGCCGTGACAGCAATGCTCTATACTGACAAGGGCGAATTGCTGAAGAAGACGGCATACGCTGAGGCTAAGGCTTCGTTCGCTGATGTGGACGACGGCGAGTACACACTCGTCACGATGGGTCAGTCGGAACTGATGAACTCCATCCTGCGTCTGTCTGCATTCGATGAGATAGGACTCAGCGAAGGCAAGGACTACGTGAAGAACGCGGTAAAGGTGGAGACAGGAAAGATTGCGACCGTGCACAACGCTATCGTTCCGGCATTCGACGAGAGTCTGTTCAGCTATACAACGGCTTCAACCTCGTTCTCTTCAAACAAGAGTAGCATCACCAACGGCAAGTATCTCACGCTAAGTTCGGTTGTCGACTTCAAGGGTGTGTACAAGAGCGACGTAAGCAATGTGAAGCTCATTGTAGACCTTCCTGACGCGTGCGACTTCGTGGAGAAGTCAGTCATTCAGGGTCCGAAGCTCATGCCGTACACACTCAGCGGCAAGCGACTCACCGTACAGCTCGGCGACAACTACCAGGCTCAGACGCGCTTCTGCGTGATACCTACCGCCAGCAGCACGTTCAACGCCACCGCATCGGTAGTGTTCGACTACAAGGGCGCCACGCTCACGCAGCCCATCGGCTCTGCAACTGTGGAGGTGAAGACACTCGACATCATTGTGCCCGAGATAATAACATCGGCTACAATCAATGTGGCTGGTTCGGCACCAGCACGTTCTAAGGTAGACGTATACTCGGACAACGAACTCGTAGGTCACACCACGGCAAAGGCGAACGGCAGTTGGAGTGCAGAGTGTACGTTGCTCAATGTGTTTAATCTGAACGAGTATCCAATCTCGGCGAAGATTACGACCGAGTCGGGCAGTATGCTTCTCACCGAGACCAAGAACGTGACATACATCAGCAACTATCCGAAGATAAAGACGGTGACCATGAACACGAACCCGACAATCGTTTTCGACTTCGAGAAGGGCACCACCTCACACTCGTGGTACTACACGCCCGACAACGTGCTGTTCACGCTCGACTTCACCGACAACAGTGCCGATGTGCTGCAGGAGGTGTATCTGAACATCTTCGGCGAGGACGGTTCGGTGCGCACTATCGACTGCAGTTACGACACCCGCAAGTCGATATGGTTTGCCAACGTGAAGTTCGATACCTACAACGGCATCGTTAACCTCAGCGTCAACTACATTGCGAAGGGCGACTACAGCTACGACTCGGCTCAGGCTAAGCTCATCGCAAAGAAGTTTGAGGACCAAATGGCGAACGAGAAGGACAAGGCAGACGAGTTCAAGCAACTCGTTGACGACGCCTTCGTATATATCAAGCGCGACGACGTGACACGTGAGGAGAAGATAGCGTATATCACACGTGTCAAGAAACGTGTATACAAATACTACACCGGCAACGACGACGTTCCTGCCTACGGAAGTAGCGGAAACGTGAACCTCGGCATACTTGAAGACGCCGACTATAACGGAGGTAGTGCGATACTGTTCGGCGAACGCGAGGAGGACAAGAATCCGGATGCAGACCGATACATGCAGGATGCTCCGAATCCTTATGATACGAACGTGTCTTTGCCTGGAACCGACATCTCGGCTTCCGTCTCTTCTGACAAGGGATCGGCAGAATATGTATCGCCTGGTGATTACAACTTCGAGTCGATAGCCGAAGGCTTCAACGGCAACACCGACTTCACCGTCCGCAACTCTAACGGCGATGTGTGGAGTAGCCGAAACAACGACATTCCTGCCAGCTTCGACGCTGACTCGGATGAGGCTGTTGCTGCCTTCTACAATGCTGTTGCCAAAGAGCAAAGAGAGCTTTATGCAGAGTGGGCAGGCAAGGTTGGAGATATCCTAAGTGCAGCCGATTTGTCTATAGCACTGGGCGAGTCGATGCAGACAAGATATTTCAGCGACAATTTCGACCAGCTCGTAGCTCTTGCAGGCAATAAGAATCCGAATGTAAAGGCTGAGATAGAAAGCCTGGAAGCAAGTGTCGGCAAGAATCTTAAGAATCTCAAGAACCTTAAGATTGCTGGCAACGCATTAGGTGGAGTAGGCGCTTTTGTCGGCGGCTGGACTGTCGGAACTGATATCCTTGTCGGCTACGACCGTATGAAGGAATGGACCCGCATCATCGAGTCGGTAAAGGAGTCTTGTGCTGGCAATGATGTCGAGTCGATCATAGCATTGGCTAAAAAGTACAGAACATGGATCGTCGTAAGAGATGCTTCGAAGGGCGTTGGCGACTTGGGTAATACGGCTCTTGGCATTGCCGGAGTGGCATCCGCTCCTGAGACATTAGGCGCTTCGCTCGTCCTTAATCTTGTTTCGTACGGCATCGACAAGGGCTTGAGTCATTGGGAGAGCTGCTATGCTCGAACCAACATTGAGCACCTCACCGAGGTGAAGAGCCTTATAAGGCGCACATCCGACTGTCCTGACGACATGTTCAACGACGAGTATACTCCCAATCGTCCGCCGTTCGACCCGCTCACCATCAACCACGACCCTGCAGGCTACGTCTATGAGGCTGTGCCAGAGAATCGTGTGGAGGGCGTGCAAGCCACCATCTACTATAAGGAAGAAGTGGAGGACCTTTGGGGCGACAAGCACGAGGAAATCGTGATGTGGAACGCAGAGGAATATGCTCAGAAGAACCCGCTCTTCACCGACGAGGACGGTATGTATCGTTGGGATGTGCCGCAGGGACTCTGGCAGGTGAAGTTCGAGAAGGACGGATACCTCACCGCATACAGCGAATGGCTGCCTGTGCCGCCGCCGCAGTTGGAGGTGAACGTCGGAATCACTCAGAACAAGCAGCCTGAGGTCGTAGAGGCTCGTGCATACGAAGAGGGTGTAGAGGTGCAGTTCGACAAATATATGGACCCGACAACCCTTACTGATGCCAACATCAGCGTGACGGCTGGCGGAAAGAAGCTGGCTGGTGAGATACAACTCGTAGACGCGGCGCTTGCCGACGAATACGCTTCGCCAGACGATGCTGAGGCTGTGCGCTACGCTTCGCGCGTCAGATTCGTGCCCGAGCAGGCTCTCGCCACCACAACCGGCGAGATTCGTCTCATGGTAAGCCGCAATGTTATGTCGTATGCCGGCATACCGATGACCGAGACCTACAGTCAGACGCTCGACGTAGAGAAGGAGGTGCAGCAGATCACTGCTGAGAACACCAAGGTGCTCTACGGAGCTGAGAAGGAACTCACCGTCTACGCTCTGCCGAGTGAGGCTGCTGCCGGACGCGTCGTTCACATCGCCAACTCGTCGGATATGGTTGCGTCGCTCGACGCCACCGACCTCACTCTCGACGCTGAGGGCAAGGCGGTAGTGAAGATAAAGGGCGACCTTCCGGGACGCACCCAGCTCTCGTTCTCTATCGACGACGTTACGGCGAAGGGACAGTGTACGGTCGACGTGATGACCGAGATTGTCACCGCTGAGGCTCCTACCGCTTCGCGCGCCAGCGGCACTGCCGTATATCGCGGCACGAAGCTCGAACTGGCTACCGACTCGAAGGATGCTACCATCTACTTCACGACGGACGGCACATGTCCGTGCGACGAGAACGGCACCCGACGCAAGTACAGCGTGCCTATCGTCATCAACGACGACACCCATATCAAGGCGATGACAATGGTGGGCAGCGACGAGGTGTCGGAGGTGAAGGAGTTCAGCTACACGCTGAAGAAGTCGGATATGGACATCGCTATGGCTGAGGGCTGGACGTGGATGTCGCACAGCTTCGCCGACGGCATCACTGCCGCGCAGCTGGCTGACGACGCTGCCGTACAGCGTGTGCAGAGTCAGACGCAGGAGCTTGTACGCGACCCGCAGCTCGGACTCATCGGCACGCTCTCCGCTCTCGAAGCGTCTGAGAGTTACAAGGTGGAGACATCGGCTGCCGTTGCTTTGCCACGCATCAGTGGCGTGGCATGGAACCCGGCTACACCTATCGCTCTGAGCGACGGCTGGAACTGGCTTGGCTATCCTGCCGAGCAGACCATGACTCTCGACGAGGCTTTCGCCACTACTACGGTGGAGAAGCTCGACGCTATCGTCGGTCAGGACGGCTTCGCACAGTACGACGGCGAACGCTGGGTGGGCACGCTCACCACGCTCGTGCCGGGCAAGGGCTATATGTACCAGAGCCAGACCGAGAAGCAGGTGGCTTACAATACCACCATCGTCTCGAAGGCTCACGCACAGCACACGCAGGGCATCGCCGACCGTCTGCCGCTTGCTTTCGACAAGCATAAGTATCCGTCTGTGATGGCTGTTGTGGCTGCCGTCTGCGACGATAACGGCATGGCTGCCGACAACGCCGACTATCTGTTGGCTGCGTTCTGTGGCAGCGAGTGTCGCGGTGTCGGTCAGATAGCTGGCGGACTGCTGATGATGAACGTCTACGGCAACGTGGGCGACCGCATCACTCTCCATGTCACCGACTGCGACGGCGCTGACGTGCTTGCTACCGCGACGCTCGACTTCTCTGAGGGTCTCGTGGGCAGCATCGACGCTCCGTATGCTATCAACGTTGGCAAGACAACTACTGTCGGTGCTGCGGCATACGACGGCGACGTGCGTCTCAGCGTGGTTGGCAAGCGTCTTGTCATCAGTGGCGTGGCTGCCGACGACATCAGCAGTGTAGAACTCTTCGACATCAACGGTCAGAAGGTGATGCACGAGACACATATCAGCGAGAGTGGCATCGACATTTCTTCTCTGTCGGGTGGCGTCTACGTTGCTGTTGTATGCAGCGACGCACGCTACACCTATCATAAGATTGCCGTACGCTAAACCATAAAAACGATACACAATGAAAAGTTCGATTATCAGACATACAATGGCGATAGTCGCGCTCCTCATGGCGCTCTTCCATAGTGTCGCGGCTTCTGCCGCCGACACATGGAGCGTCAATCCGAGCGCCTACCGCTACGACATGAGTCTTTATCTCGATGTGGTGTTCGGCACCGGAGAGAAGTTGGATTACACGCAGTACGACGTGGCTACGTTCGTCGGCGACGAGTGCCGTGGCGTGGCTGAGGTGTTGCCTCTGCCCACCGGTGGCAACAGCCTCTATCTCCGTGCGCGCAGCAACAGCGAGCGTGGCGAGTCAATGGTGTTCCGCTATCGCGACAAGACTACGGGCGAGGTGAAGGATGTAGAGAATGTCAGCTTTGCGTTCTCGTCCAACGCGCGTCTGGGCTATCCGTCTTCGCCCTACGAGGTGAAGATCATCATCTATCACGACGTTACGCTGTCGGCTGGCGAGGGCGGAACGGTCAGCGAGTCGGGCGGACGCTTGGCTGAGGGCACCACGCTTTCTGTCACCGCTACTCCTGCCGAGGGTCATCACTTCGTGCAGTGGTCGGACGGCGTTACCGACAACCCACGTTCTCTTGTCGTTGGCAAGGAGGATGTGACGCTTGCTGCTGAGTTCGCTCTCACGTCCTATCATCTCACCTACACTCTCGACGGCGTCAGCTTCAAGGAGTCGGACGTGCTCTACGGCACAGCTCTTACTCCCGAGCCTAACCCCGAGAAGGAGGGTCACACGTTCTCAGGTTGGCAGGGTCTGCCCGAGACGATGCCGGCAAAGGATGTAGAGGTGACGGGTACGTTCTCTATCAACTCTTACCAGGCAGTCTTTAAGATTGGTGAGGAGGTTATCGAGAGCAAGACCGTCGTTTACGGCGAAGAGGTTGTCGCTCCCGAAGCACCAGCCAAGGAGGGACACACGTTTGCCGGATGGCAGGACGTTCCAGCGACAATGCCAGCACACGACATCGTTGTTCTGGGTTCTTACACCGTGAACAAGTACACGCTCATGTACAAGGTTGACGGCGCAGAATACAAGTCGGTAGAGGTTGACTACGGCACAACAATCACCGCCGAGCCAGCTCCCGAGAAGGAGGGTCATACGTTCTCAGGCTGGCTGGGTCTGCCCGAGACGATGCCGGCTCACGATGTAGAGGTGACGGGTACGTTCTCAATCAACTCTTACCGTCTGACGGTATACCTTGACGGCGAACTCTACTTAGAACAGACGCTGGAGTACGGTGCGCCGATAAGCGTTCCTGACCCGGAGGTTGCGGCAGACAGAGAATTCAACGGCTGGGACATCGAGATTCCGGCGACAATGCCGGCTCACGATGTTGAGGTTCACGGCACGACGACGGTAGTAAGTGGACTGGAAGCGATATTCGCCGACAGCGATATGCGCGTCACAATCTGCTCGATGAACGGCGTGGTGCTGTTCCGCAACACGACGGTGAAGGAGGCGGCGCCGAAGCTGAAGCCGGGTCTGTACATCGTTAACGGTCGAAAGATGGTGGTGAAATAGACTGCCGCTATCAGCAGACACACATAAGTCAAAAACAGAAAGGGCTGGATTCCATGCAAGGAGTCCAGCCCTTTTGCGTTTATGTGTCGGTAGAAGCAGCCAGTTACAGCTGTCTGCTGAACAAAAACAGATTGATGCCAAAGATAACGGTTGTTACCAAGGCATGGTAACATCATTACAGATATGCGGTAACGATGTTTCCTGTGCGTGGTAATGATGTTTCCTGTGCGTGGTAATGATGTCTCCAGTGCAATAACTTGTAGTAAGCGCTTGCGAATGTAATCAATAAATTATATCTTTGCACATAGTAATAAGAACAACGATATGGTAAAAAGACAAAGGAAGGGATTCTGGGCGCGATTGCTGTCGCTCGTCGTGGTGGTGCTGATACTGGCTGCGACGGCGATACTGCGCGACGGAAGGATATTAGGACACGACTTGCGAAAGGCGCATGAGGCGAAGGCGCTGAAGAACGACACGCTGGAGGTGACGCCCGACGGAGCGCTCGTGGTGAACACAAAGCCGCTGGCAAAGGACGTGCAGGGATACGGCGGACCGGTGCCGCTGAAGATACATATAAAGGACGGCAGGGTGGCGGCTGTTGAGGCTGAACCCAACGCCGAGTCGCCCGACTTCTTCAACCGCGCGAAGACGCTGCTCAACCACTGGCAGAACAAGTCGGTGGACGAGGCGATGAGCGAGGAGGTGGACGCCGTGTCGGGCGCTACATTCTCGTCGAAGGCGATAATAGCTAACATGCAGCGCGGACTGGCTTATGCCAAGCAGCACGGTCAGTGGGGTGAGGATGGCTCGGTTGGTGCACTTGGGACAAGTGCACCCCCTATAGAGGGCGGCTCGGCTGGTGCACTTGAGACAAGTGCACCCCCTATAGTGGGCAGTTCGGTTGGTGCACATGGGACAAGTATACCCTCTATAGTGGCGCTGATAGCGGTGCTGCTCGGAGCTGTCGTTCCGCTCTTCTACAACAACCGCCGACTGCATCTTGTGCAGCTCGCGGTGAACGTCGTGGTGCTCGGTCTGTGGACCGGCACGTTCGTCTCCTACACGCTCTTCCTGCGAGTCTTCGCTGGCGGCGTGAGTCTTTCGGCGATTGGCGCACTTGCCGCTCCGCTGCTTATGCTGATAGTGGCGCTGATATACCCGTTGGCGGGTCGGTCGGGTCACTACTGCGCCAATATCTGTCCGTTCGGATCGGCGCAGGAACTCGCCGGAAAGCTCAGTCGACGCAAGCTGCGCATCACGCCGCGCGTACTGAAACTGCTCTCCGTGCTGCGCAATCTGCTCTGGGGCGTGCTCATGGCGTTGCTGCTCACCGGCACATGCACCGCATGGATCGACTACGAGCTGTTCACGGCGTTCCTCTATTCGTCGGCATCGGTGTGGGTGACAGTGCTTGCGGCGCTGTTCCTCGTGCTGTCGGTGTGGGTGCCGCGCCCGTACTGCCGCTTCGTGTGCCCCACGGGAGCGCTTGTCAAGAGTGTTGAATGAGGAATGGTCTCCCGTAGCGGAGGTCTCCGGCCTCCGCAGCACCAAGTGTGATAATTAAAAAACGTATATTGTAAGCATAGTTGCTTGCTGCGGAGGCCAGAGACCTCCGCTACTCGCCAATGAAGAATTATACAATTAAGAATTATGAATTTACAGAATAAGTCAATCGTTTTAAACGTAGTGCTCGCCATTGCCGTCGTGGTGCTTGGCGTGCGCTTGGTGTCGGGCGCAGAAGACGCCGGCGAGTCGCAAACGCAAGAGCAGGCTGTGCTCGACAATATCGCTACGCGTACCAGCATACGCGACTACGAGGCGCGCCCCGTTGAGAAGGAGAAAGTGGAGAAGATGCTGCGCGCTGCGATGGCTGCACCTACGGCGATGAACAAGCAGCCGTGGCACTTCGTGGTCGTAGACCAGCGCAGCGTGCTCGACAGTCTGGCGGGTGCCAATCCTTATGCGAAGATGATGCTCAAGGCTCCGCTCGCCATTGTGGTCTGCGGCGATATGGATAAGGTGATAGAAGGCGGCGGACGCGACTTCTGGATTCAGGATGCTTCGGCTGCAACAGAGAATCTCTTGCTTGCGGCTCACGCTATGGGTCTCGGCGCCGTATGGACGGGCGCCTATCCTTCCGAGGAACGCAGCAAGGCGATAAGCGCAACGCTCTCGCTCCCCGACAATCTCGTTCCGCTTAACATGATTGTTATCGGCTATCCGGCGGAGCATCCGCAGCCGAAAGATAAATTCAAGGAGGAGAACATAACTTTTAAAAAGTGAAAAAGTAAAAAGGTGAAAAAGTAAAACCAAGCTACAATGAAGAAAATTCTATTCTCTCTCGGCATGTTGCTGCTCACCGTTGCAGCCTACGCCGACGGCACAATCCTGTTCAGTACGGCGAAGGGCAGCATCGACGTCCCGCCTTATCGCATACCAGGCATCACCTGCGGCCACGGCGGACGACTCGTTGCGAGTGCGGCGCGCCTCGTCTGCGGCACCGACCCCGGCTTCGGACGCGTCGACTGTGTCGTGAAACTGAGCTACGACAACGGCAGAACATGGAGCGAGCATGAGATTGACGTGGCTTGTGGCGACTCTTCGCTCATCAACGCCCATAAGACTCCGATGGAAGCTGCCTACGGCGACCCGGCTGTCGTGATGGATCGCGAGCGCAACGAGGTGCTCATCATGGCTGTTGCGGGCTGCACGGTGTACGGCAAGCCAAGCACAAACAGACAGAACCCGAACCTCATCGCCGCAATACGTAGCACCGACGGCGGACGCACATGGCAGAAGCCGGTTGACCAGACCGAGGATATATACGGCTTGTTCGACAAGGGCAATGTCGTGGACGCCGCTTTCGTCGGCAGTGGCAAGCTGTTTCAGAGTAGAGTGGTGAAGGTGGGCGACTACTATCGCATCTATGCCGCACTCACAGCGCGCCCCAACGGCAACCGCGTGATATATTCCGACGACTTCGGACGCTCATGGCACGCTCTCGGCGGCGCTGCAGCTCTGCCCGTGCCCGGCGGCGACGAACCGAAGTGCGAGGAACTGCCCGACGGTCGTGTGATAATAACCAGCAGAGCGTCGGGCTGCCGACTGCTAAACATCTACACCTACAGCAACACAAAGACCGGCGAAGGCTGCTGGGACAAGCCCGAGAAGGCTACGATGGACGGACTCGCACTCGCGCCGAGCACCAACCCCACAAACGGCGAGATGCTCATCGTTCCAGCCATGCGCAACAGCGACGGTAAGCCGATGTACGTAGCGCTGCAGTCGGTGCCAACGGGCACGGGTCGCAACAACGTTAGCATATTCTATAAGGAACTTGCCTCACCCGACGACATGCGCAACGTGAAAGCCTTCGCCTCTGGCTGGGACGGATGCTATCAGGTGAGCTCTACGGTGTCGATGTACAGCAGTATGGAACTGCAGGCTGACGACCGCATCGCGTTCTTCTACGAGGAGACGCTCACGAAATGGGGCACAAAGCCCAACCCCGTCTCCACAAGTTTCCCGCAAGGCGAGGGCGAGCACAACTATGACGGCTGCGAACTTGTGTACAAGTCGTTCGACCTGGAGACGATAACCGGCGGAAAGTATTGCGTAAACCGACGCATCAACCGCGGCAAATTCCTGAAAGCCTACTATGAGGACATTGTGGACAGCTTCGGGCTGACCGCTGCTCAGAAAAGAAAGGTGAAGGATGTGATAAAGCGCTTGCCTGCCGAGCCTACATCTGTTCAGATGGATGCGATATTGAAAGGCGAAGTGCGATAGAGCAAGAAGATGTAAAGTGGCTCTATGCGCAGAAATAGAATGTAAAAAGTAGCGGAGGTCTCCGGCCTCCGCAGCATGCAACAGTGTAGGTCTTTAAGTTGATAAAGATGTCTATCTGACTTGGTGCTGCGGAGGCCGGAGACCTCCGCTACTTATTTTGACTACGGCAAGAATGCCGTAGCCTCCTATAGTTTCTCGGGGAGTTCGAACAGGCGTGTGCCGTTGCTGCCCTTGATGAGGATGTAGCGGTCGCGAGGCTTCTCAGAAGCAATAGCTTCCTTCACCTCCGCTACGTTCTCAAACTTGCGGAACGCAGCCGGCGTCGCTGTGTGCTCAAACTCCGAGCCAACGAGCCACACCTCTTCGAGCTTCATGCGGCTGAGCTGGTCAACGATGCGCTGATGCTCGTCGTGGCTCACGCTGCCAAGCTCCTTCATGTCGCCGATGATAGCCATCTTGTGGTCGGCATTGATAGCCTCGAAGTTGTTCAGCGCAGCCGCCATACTCGTCGGATTGGCGTTGTAGGCGTCAACGATGAGGCGGTTGTCGGCGGTCTGCTCAAACTGTGAGCGGTTGTTGCTCGGCGCATAGCCGGTCAGCGCAGCGTCAATCTTGTCTGCCTCCACACCGAAGTAAGTGCCGACGGCGATGGCTGCAAGCATGTTCGTGATGTTGTACGCACCGATAAGGTGGCTGTCAACATGGTGCTGCGCCTTGCCCTCAGCCGCCCACGAGAAGCTGAGCATCGGCTCGCTCTTTACGTCGCTTGCCGCAACGTAAAGTTTTTTATCAGCGGCGTTCAAGCCGTAGCGCACGAGGTTCAGTCCGTCGGCGATGCCGTTGAGATACGGGTTGTCGTTGTCGATGAACACGCAGCGCGGACGCTTCACCTCGCGTATGGCGTAAGCATCATTCTCGCCGTTGGCAGCCGCACGCACAAAGTCGTACAGTTCGCCCTTAGTCTTTATCACGCCTTCGAACGAACCGAAGCCCTGCAGATGCGCACGACCCACGTTTGTGATGAGCGCATAGTCGGGCTCAACAATCTCCACCAGCGTCTTGATGTCGCCAGGGTGCGACGCACCCATCTCCACGACCGCGATGTCGTGCTCGGAGTTCAGGCGCAGCAATGTCTTAGGCACGCCGATGTCGTTGTTGAAGTTGCCCTCGGTGTAGAGCACGTTGTATTTCTGCAGCAACACCGCAGCCGTGAGTTCCTTTGTGGTAGTCTTGCCGTTGGTTCCGGTGATGCCGATGATAGGCGTGCCGAGCGCACGGCGGTGATAGCGTGCGAGCTGTTGCAGAGTGTGCAGACAGTTGTCGACGAGAATGAAGCGAGCGTCGCCCTCAACGACGTACTCCGCTTCATCGACAACAGCATAAGCGCAGCCCTTCTCAATCGCAGCCGCAGCAAACTTGTTGCCGTTGAACGAAGCGCCTTTCAAGGCGAAGAACAACGAACCGACGGGGCAGTCGCGACTGTCGGTTGTAACAACGGGGTGTTGCTTAAAGATTTCGTAAAGTTCGGATATTTCCATTTTGCTTCTTACTTTTATCGATGCATTTATCGGTGCAAAGGTAGTGCAAACCGAAGACAATGCAAAATAAGCTTGCTGTTTTTTATTGTTGAGGTGCAGCTTGTGGGGAGTGGGTGTATTAAAAAAAAGAGGAGCGTGTGCCCCTCTTTTGTTTATGATTATGTGTGTATTCGTTTAGAACTTGTATGCAGCACCGAGACTGATGACGCACTGGTCCAAGTCGCTCACGAGACTGTACTTCACCTCGAAGTTGAGCATGAGGTTGTCTGTCAGGTCGTACTGAGCACCGCCACCGAGGTTCACACCAAACTTGCCAGTGTCGTAACTACTGTTAACGGTTATCTTGCCGTTATAATCCCAATCGCCATCACCGAGGTCGACATCCAAGCCACTCAAGTGTCCATGTACATAGGTAAGACCTACGAGCGGATATACCTTGAACTTGTCACCAATGTTGAACAAGTAGTGAGCGTTAGCGTTGATTTCCCACATTGTGAAGTGGTCTTTCGGGAAGAAGTAGTTGAACGACGCCTCGCCACGAATGTTGTCTGTGAAGCAGTAAGAACCCTTGACACCAAGGCCGAGAGACTCTATTTCTGTACCATAGTTAAGATTAAGACCGACCGCAGCTGTCTTTGCCTGCGCTGATGCGAACAAGCTTGTCATCGCACAAGCGAGTGTTAATAATAACTTTTTCATAATTGTTTGTGTTAGTTTTGGTTAAACTATATGGGCAAAATTACACTAAATAATCCAAACTTCCAAATCTTTTTGTTAAAAATGTTTGGCTATTTGGATATTTATTGCGTATTTTGTGTTTCGTTATTAACAAATTATCAAGCATATATGCAATATACAATAAATGTGCGAGGCAGACTTCTCGACCTCTCGAAGCCCATGGTGATGGGCATACTGAACGCAACGCCCGACTCGTTCTACAGCGGATCGCGCAAGCAGACCGAGGCTGAGATAGCCGACCGCGCCAACCAGATAATCGCCGAAGGCGGACGCATCATCGACGTGGGCGCTTTCTCTACACGCCCCGGCGCCGACGAGGTGAGTATGGAGGAAGAAACCGAGCGTCTGAAGCGCGCCCTCGAGATAGTGCGCCGCGAGCAGCCCGACGCCATCGTGTCGGTAGACACCTACCGCCCGCTTGTGGCGCGCAGATGTGTGGAGGAGTTCGGCGCCGACATCATCAACGACGTGTCGGAAGGCGGCATAACGGGCATCGTAGGCAAGGAGATACACGAGGAAGGCGACATGTTCGAGACCGTGGCGCAGCTCGGTGTGCCCTACATACTGATGTCGGTGCAGCCGACGCTGACGAAGATGATGCAGAACTTCGCGGCTGAGGTGCAGCGCCTGCGCGACCTCGGAGCGAAGGACATCATTCTCGACCCCGGCTACGGCTTCGGCAAGACGCTCGAGCAGAACTACGAGATAATGAGCGAGGCGGAGCGCCTGCTTGCGCTTGAGCTGCCAGTGCTTGTAGGCGTGTCGCGCAAGAGCATGATATACCGTCTCGTCGGCGGCGACCCCACGACGGCGCTCAACGGCACCACCGTGCTCCACACCGTGTCGCTGCAGAAAGGCGCCTCGATACTGCGTGTGCACGACGTGAAGGAAGCCTTTGAAACAATTCGAATTGTGCAGCAATTAGGTTAACATTCAGCATTCAACATTCCACATTCAACACTCAAAATATGTTCGACTTCGGAATAAAAGACATCATCGACATATTTCTTGTCGCCCTGATGCTCTACTACATCTATCGTCTGATGAAGGAGAGCCGTTCGCTCAACGTCTTCATCGGCATCATCGTGTTCGTGCTCGTGTGGCTCTTCGTGAGTCAGGTGCTCGAGATGCGCCTGCTCGGCGCCATCCTCGACAAGCTCGTGTCGGTGGGCGTCATCGGCATCATCGTGCTCTTCCAGGAAGAGATACGCCGCTTCCTATACTCGCTCGGCGCCCACCAGCGCTTCCGCGCCTTCGCCAATCTGTTCGTAGGCGCAAGCAAGGAGAAGATAGTGGACAAGGAGACCATCATGCCCATCGTCATGGCGTGCATCGACCTCTCGCGCGGCAAGGTGGGAGCGCTCATCGTCATTGAGCGCGGCATACGTCTCGACGACATTGTCGACACCGGCGACGTGATAGACGCGCGCATCAACCAGCGACTCATAGAGAACATTTTCTTCAAGAACTCGCCGCTGCACGACGGCGCCATGATAATCGTGGGCAAGCGCATACGCGCCGCCGGCTGCATCCTGCCCGTGTCGCACAACCACGACATACCGAAGGAGCTCGGACTGCGCCACCGCGCCGCGCTCGGCATCTCGCAAGACTCCGACGCCATAGCCATCGTAGTGTCCGAAGAGACCGGCGGCATCAGCGTAGCCATCAAGGGCGCGTTCCAGTTGAGGCTCTCGGCAGAGAAACTCGAGAATATTCTCTCGAAGGAAATGAACCTTTAGGCTGAAAAAAGCCACGTTTTCTTCGAATAATCAACGCATTATTCGTAAATTTGCATTTCTTTAGGAGATGTGCATGCCGATGTCTTGCAGCCTGAAAGTGCAGGCTGAGTCATCGTGCACCGAACGCAACCCGATTGGACGGCGGACGCAATCCGATTGGACACCGAACGCAATCCGATCGGACGGCGGACGCAATCGGTCGCTCTCCCTTGACTTTTATATACGAAAATGGAAAACAAAGATACAAAAAACGCCTATGTGCGCCAGGTGGCGGAGCAGAAATACGAGTACGGCTTCACTACCGACGTGCATACAGACATAATTGAGAAAGGACTCAACGAGGACATCGTGCGACTCATCTCAAGCAAGAAGGGCGAACCCGACTGGATGCTCGAGTTCCGTCTGCAGGCTTTCCGTCACTGGCAGACGCTGAAGGAGCCGAAGTGGGGTCACGTGCACGTGCCCGAGATCGACTATCAGGCGATTTCGTACTACGCTGACCCGCTCGCAAAGAAGAAGAACGAGAATAAGGAGATAGACCCCGAGCTGATGAAGACATTCGACAAGCTCGGCATACCTCTCGAAGAACGACTCGCACTCAGCGGCGTGGCGGTAGACGCCATCATGGACTCCGTGAGCGTGAAGACCACCTTCTCGCAGCACCTCGCCGAGAAAGGCATCATCTTCTGCTCTATAGGCGACGCCATAAAGAACCATCCCGACCTCGTGCGCGAGTACTTGGGAAGCGTGGTGCCCTACCGCGACAACTTCTTCGCTGCGCTCAACAGCGCCGTGTTCTCCGACGGATCGTTCGTCTACATACCCAAGGGCGTGCGCTGCCCGATGGAGCTTAGCTCCTACTTCCGCATCAACGCACGCAACACCGGCCAATTCGAGCGCACGCTCATCATTGCTGACGACGACGCATACGTGAGCTACCTCGAAGGCTGCACGGCGCCGATGCGCGACGAGAACCAGCTGCACGCAGCCATCGTGGAGATTGTCGTGAAGGACAACGCCGAAGTGAAATACTCTACCGTGCAGAACTGGTACCCGGGCGACGAGCATGGCAAGGGCGGCGTGCTCAACCTCGTGACGAAGCGAGGCGACCTGCGCGGCGTCAACTCGAAACTCTCGTGGACGCAGGTGGAGACCGGCTCGGCCATCACATGGAAGTACCCCTCGTGCGTGCTGCGCGGCGACGGCTCGCAGGCGGAGTTCTACTCCGTAGCCGTCACCAACAACTATCAGGAGGCAGACACCGGCACGAAGATGATACACATGGGCAAGAACACCAAGTCGACAATCATATCGAAGGGCATCTCAGCCGGACACAGCCAGAACTCGTACCGCGGACTGGTGCGCGCCACAAGCAACGCCGACAACGCACGCAACTACTCGTCGTGCGACTCGCTGCTGCTCGGTTCCGACTGCGGAGCGCACACCTTCCCATACATGGATATACACAACGACACGGCAGTGGTGGAGCACGAGGCTACGACGTCGAAGATTTCGGAAGACCAGCTCTTCTATTGCAACCAGCGCGGCATACCTACCGAGCAAGCTGTGGGTCTCATCGTGAACGGATACGCCAAGGACGTGCTCAACAAGCTGCCTATGGAGTTCGCCGTAGAGGCGCAGAAGCTGCTCAGCGTGTCGCTTGAGGGAACAGTGGGATAGGATTTTGAATTCAAAACTTAAAACTCAAGATATGCTCCGTAGGATAATGACCGTCACAGCGGCTCTCGCAGTCTGTGCCGCAACAGCCTTCGCAGGCGACGACGACGTGTCGCGCCGCTGGGCGGTGATAGCAGGCATGAACATCTCGTGCCCGACGACGGCAAGCGTAGAGCGTTCGCCACGCGACGCAGGCAACATCGCAGCGTTCGCCTCGCCCCAATGCAACGTGCTGCTCGAATACTATCTGCCGCAGCAGCACTTCTCGCTCGTGGGCGGCTACAACGCCGAGACTGTACAATGGTTCGGCAGCGAAGTGGACGCCACAATGCAGAACATAGTGGTCGGCGCACGCTACTATCCCCTGAGCAAGCGCTTCGCCCTGCAGCCCTACGCCTCGCTCATGACCAACATCAACGTAGCCGGTCGGCACGAGCAGCACAGCATGAGCGGATGGAACGCTGACGGCAGCTACGAGCGCAACAGCACAATAAGTCTGCCGCGTGTGAGCGTAGCGCCGGCGGTAGGAGTAGACTGCTACATCTTCTCGTCGCTCGCGCTCGAGTTCCAGTACGGCTTCCCACTCGCCATCGACGGCAAGGCACATGTAGCTACGACCTGCGATGGCAACCCCGACGTATACAGACTGCGCTCCAACATGCACCGCCACAACATACAGATAGGTCTGAAGGCGACGTTCCCGTTCCGCTTCACATCAGCCGACGGCAACAGTCTCTTCACGCTCATCGAAATGGCGCTCGGCATATACGACCCTGCCGACGAAAAGAAACAAGAAACGAAGAAGGAACGCCGCCGGATGAAGCTCGGACGCGTGCTCGATTCGTATTAATATAAAAACTCAAAACTCGATATGTTAGAAGTAAAAAACCTCCATGCCACTATCGCTGGCAAGGAAATACTAAGAGGCATCAACCTCACTATAAACGATGGCGAGATACACGCCATCATGGGACCGAACGGTTCAGGAAAGTCTACACTCAGCGCCGTGCTCACCGGCAATCCGCTCTACGAAGTGACGGAAGGCGAGGCATGGTTCAACGGCAAGAACATCCTTGAGATGAAGCCCGAAGACCGTGCGCACGAAGGCCTGTTCCTCTCGTTCCAGTATCCGGTGGAGATACCGGGCGTGTCGATGACCAACTTCCTGAAGGCGGCTGTCAACGAGAAGCGCAAGTATCAGGGACAGCCCGAATTGAAGGCGGGCGACTTCCTCAAGCTCATGAACGAGAAGCGCAAGGTCGTGGAGCTCGACTCTAAGTTCACACGCCGTTCTGTCAACGAAGGCTTCTCGGGTGGTGAGAAGAAGCGCAACGAGATATTCCAGATGGCAATGCTCGAACCGAAGCTCGCCATACTCGACGAGACCGACTCCGGACTTGACGTGGACGCAATGCGCATCGTAGCCGACGGCGTCAACAAGATGCACACGCCGGAGACGTCAGCCATCGTCATCACCCACTACGAGCGACTCCTCGACATGATAAAGCCCGACGTCGTTCACGTGCTCTACAAGGGACGCATCGTGAAGACCGCCGGACCCGAACTCGCAAAGGAGATTGAACAGCGAGGATACGATTGGATAAAGGCTGAACTTGAAGAAGAATAAAATTCAGAACAATGACTTCAGAACAACAATACATTGACCTCTACCGCGAATGTCGCGAGCAGATCTGCGCCCACAGCGCTGACGTGCTGAACGCTGTGCGCGACGAAGCCTTCAACAGCTTCGAGCGTCTCGGCTTCCCTTCGCGAAAAGTGGAGCGATACAAATATACAACGATAGACAAGCTCTTCGAGCCCAACTACGGACTGAACATCAATCGTCTTGAAGTGGCGGTAGACCCGTACAAGGCGTTCCGCTGCGACGTGCCCAACCTCAGCACATCGCTCTACTTCATCGTCAACGACCAGTTCCGCCAGTCGCTGCAGCCCAAGGAAAACCTGCCCGAAGGCATCGAGGTGGCGTCGCTTGCCGAATACGCGAAGGCTCATCCCGAGTTTGTGGCTAAGCACTACGCACGTCTGGCGAAGAGCGACGAAGACGCCGTGACAGCACTCAACACCATGCTGGCGCAGGACGGTCTGCTCGTTCACGTGAAGCGCAACGTCGTTGTCGACAAGACCGTGCAGGTCATCAACATCCTGCGCTCGGATGTGGCTATGATGGTGAACCGCCGCGTGCTCATCGTGATGGAGGAGGGCGCCAACGCCAAGTTCCTCTTCTGCGACCACGCTGCCGACGACCAGCAGTTCCTCACAACTCAGGTGATTGAGGCTTACGTCGGAGCAAACGCATCGCTCGACCTCTACTGCATGGAGGAGACTCACTACAAGAATACACGCATCTCGAACGTATACGTAGAGCAGGAGCGCGACTCGCGTTTCAACCACAACGTCATCACGCTGCACAACGGCGTGACGCGCAACCGACTCGACGTGCAGCTCAAGGGCGAAGGCGCAGAGTGCTGGTGCAACGGCTGCGTGATAGCCGACAAGACTCAGCACGTGGACAACAACACGCTGATAGATCACCAAGTGTCGCACTGCACGAGTCACGAACTCTACAAGTACGTGCTCAACGACAAGGCGACGGGAGCCTTCGCAGGCAGAGTGCTCGTGCGTCACGGCGCGCAGCATACCGTGTCGGAAGAGGTGAACCAGAACCTTTGCGCCACAAAGACAGCGCGTATGTACACACAGCCGATGCTCGAGATATACGCCGACGACGTGAAGTGCTCGCACGGATCTACCGTGGGGCAGCTCAACGATGCGGCTCTGTTCTACATGCGTCAGCGCGGCATCAGCGAGAAGGAGGCAAAGCTGCTCCTCGAGTTCGCATTCATCAACGAGGTGATAGACAAGATACAGCTCGAACCGCTGCGCGACCGCCTGCACTATCTCGTGGAGAAGCGCTTCCGCGGCGAACTGAGCAAGTGTGAGGGCTGCAAGCTCTGCAAGTAATTAGTAGAGAATTCTCACCATCTCACCATTTCAACTTAACAACATCATGTACGATATAAATAAGGTTCGCGCCGATTTCCCAATCCTTTCGCGCACCGTCTACGACCGTCCGCTCGTCTATCTCGACAACGGAGCTACCACGCAGAAGCCGTTGTGCGTGCTCGACGCCATGCGCGAAGAGTATCTCAACGCCAACGCCAATGTGCACCGCGGCGTACACTATCTCTCGCAGCGCGCCACCGACCTGCACGAAGCGGCACGCGAGACCGTGCGTCAGTTTATCAATGCGCCGAAGACAGAAGAGATAATCTTCACGCGCGGCACCACCGAGAGCATCAATCTCGTGGCTGCGTCGTTCTGCGAAGCGTTCATGGCGGAAGGCGATGAGGTGATAGTGTCCGTAATGGAGCACCACTCGAACATCGTTCCCTGGCAGTTGCAGGCAGCGAAACGCGGCATTGCGCTGAAGGTGATTCCGATGGACGACAGCGGAAAGCTCGACATGCAGGCATACGAGCAGCTGTTCTCTGAGAAGACGAAGATTGTAAGTGTGGCTCACGTGAGCAATACGCTCGGAACAGTGAACCCCGTGAAGGAGATTGTGCGCATAGCGCATGAGCACGGTGTGCCGGTGCTCGTAGACGGAGCGCAATCGACGCCCCATTTCGCCGTAGACGTGCAGTCAATCGACTGCGACTTCTTCGCCTTCAGCGGACATAAGATATACGGACCGACCGGCATCGGTGTGCTCTACGGCAAGGAAGAATGGCTCGACCGCATGCCGCCCTATCAAGGAGGCGGCGAGATGATAGAAAGCGTGAGCTTCGAGAAGACCACCTTCGAGAAACTGCCGTTCAAGTTCGAAGCCGGAACGCCCGACTATGTGGCTACGCACGGACTGGCTACGGCGCTCAACTATGTGTCGGCGCTTGGCATGGACAACATCGCCGCACACGAGCGTGAGCTCACCGACTACTGCATGGCGCGCTTGGCGGAGATAGACGGCATGCGACTCTTCGGAACTACCGAGGGCAAGGACGCCGTGGTGTCGTTCCTCGTGGGCGACATACACCATCTCGACATGGGCACGCTGCTCGACCGACTCGGCATCGCCGTGCGCACCGGTCACCACTGTGCACAGCCCGTTATGGACCGTTTCGGCATACAGGGCACGGTGCGTGCGTCGTTCGGACTCTACAACACGAAGGAAGAAGTGGACGCTCTCGTGGCTGGAGTGAAGCGCGTGAGCCAGATGTTCTGATGCCGCGCAGCGCAGCACGCAGACATCTACGACGCAGAGGGCTGCATCAGTAGCCTATACTCTGCACTTCAGTAGCCTATCCTCTGCACTTCAGCGGTCTATCCTCTGCACTTCAGCACCGCCCACAGCATCCAAGCGCATACGCCGAGATGCACAAGCAGCGAGTCGTATGTAGGGAATACGCACATAACGAAAGCAAGTTGCGCATGCAGGTAGCGCAGAGTCTGACCCATAGTCACCTCGCGCTCGAGCACGCTCGAATAATACTGCCGTAACCACTCCACTGGAGCGGTTGCGGCTTTTTTCATGCCGTCGAGTAGGGCAGAAGTCTGCACCTGCTTTGCGTTGATAACACGGATGTCCGACTGCTGGAGTGTGATGTTCTTTTCCATAATCTATATATTATATAAGGTGATACATAATTGTTTCTTATCTTCGCTTGCAAAATTAGTGGGCTTTATGGAAATAACATTTCACTTTCTGTATTTCTTTGTTAAAGAAATCTTACAATCGCTTTGTAGTTTGTATTATAAAAGCTAACTTTGCAAACGGAAAAGAGTTGCACCCGTAAGCGGGGTTATTGCACATTGAAACAGACAACAATGAAAAAACAGGAAAGTAAGCCACATTTGCTACCCCATTACTATACCGACCTCGTCGAAGCAGGCTGCGACGAAGCCGGCAGAGGTTGTCTTGCCGGAAGCGTATACGCTGCCGCAGTCATTCTGCCGCCAAACTACGACAATGCTCTGCTCAACGACTCGAAGAAGCTCACTGAGAAAGCACGACGCACGCTGCGCGACCAGATAGTGCGCGACGCTGTGGCGTGGGCTGTAGGCGTGGTAACGCCCGAGGAGATAGACCGCATAAACATACTCAACGCCAGCTTCCTCGCCATGCACCGCGCGCTCGACCAGCTCACCGTGCGCCCCGAAGCCATCATCGTCGACGGCAACCGCTTCACTCCCTACCGCGACCTGCCCCACACAACGATAGTGAAAGGCGACGGCAAGTATCAGTCGATAGCCGCAGCGAGCATCCTCGCAAAGACATTCCGCGACGAATACATGGACCGGCTTGCTGAGGAGTATCCCTACTACGACTGGCAGAAGAACAAGGGCTATCCCACAAAGGCGCACCGCGAAGGCATACGCCTGCACGGCACCACGCCTTACCACCGAATGAGCTACAACCTGCTGGGCGGAGGACAACTCGAACTGAAGTTTGAGGAGAGCCCCTCCCAACCCTCCCCGTCGGGGAAAGCTTAGGATTTCTTAGAACAGAACGCCCTCAGCTTAGAAATGCTTAAAAGGTTTTAAAGGTTTAGTCTGGCTTAGAAAGGCTTGGAAAGGCTTAGTCAGGCTTATAAAGGTTCAAAGATTCGCAGCAAGTCTTATACCTTCTGTTCAAAAGTCATCGGCACCGTCCGCCGTCCAATCGGTTTCCGTCCGCCGTCCAATCGGTTTCCGTCCGCCGTCCGATTGGTTTCCGTCCGCCGTCCGATTGGTTTCCGTCCGCCGTCCGATCGGATTCCGTCCGCCGTCCGATTGGTTTCCGTCCGCCGTCCACGTCGACACCGTCCGCTGCACGACCCGAAAAAGAAAACTACTGATCTATAGAAAGCAAAGAGAAAAAGAAAACTACAAAACAAATCTACTAAACATCAACAACAATGCGAATGGATAAATATGGTCGAGAACTCGACCTTATACTCATACTGACAGAGAACAACAGCTACACGGCGCAGCAGATAGCTGACCGCCTCGGCATCACGCGCCGCAATCTCTACTATTATTTCGACTACCTGCGCGACTGCGGCTTCAATCTGCAGAAGACCGGCACCACGTACCGGCTCGACCGCTCGTCGTCGTTCTTCCGCCGTCTGCACGAGCACATCTCGCTCTCCGAATACGAGGCTGCATACATCTGCCGCCGACTCGACACCGACGGCACGCGCGACCATACAGCTGTGAACATACGTCAGAAACTCTCGCGATCGTTCAATCTGCCCGACGCCGTCAACCCCGAACTGCAGCGCCGCATGAACGACTGCGTGGCGAAGCTGCGCGAGGCGATGGCTACGCGCAATATGGTAGTGCTGCACAAGTACGCCTCGCCCCACAGCAACACCGTCACCGACCGCATCGTGGAGCCGTATCAGCTGATGAACGACGAGCGCGACGTGCGCTGTCACGAGATACGCTCGCACGAGAACAAGACGTTCCGCCTGTCGCGCATGGAGTCGGTGGAGATAATCGACGTGCCCTGGACCTTCGACGACCGCCACAAGCAGATGTACACCGACATGTTCATGTTCACAGGTGAGCAGCGCTACATGGTGAAAATGCGCATGGGACTGCTCTCCTACAACCTCATGGTGGAGGAGTATCCGCAGTCGGCAAAGTGCTTCACCGCCGATGGTGACACCGCCTGGATTTTCGAAGGCGAAGTGGTGTCGTTCCTCGGCATAGGCCGCTTCGTGCTCGGACTCTACGAGGATATAGAAGTGATTGGCTGCGAGGAGTTTAAGGCTTATCTCGCCGGAAAAATAAAAAGCATGTCTTGCGCAGGTTGACCTCCGCAAGACATGCCCGAAATTTATTAGTTGTACCTGACCGTCCTATCAATATTCGGTTTTGTCAGCGCTCTCCTCCCACATGCGGAACGCCTTGAGCGCCTCCATGCCCATCAGGCGCTGCATCGTCTTGTGGCGCTGTTCGGGCTTGAGCGGTATCTCCTGATAGATGAAGTCGTCGTCGAAGCCGATAGCGGCAGCATCCTTGCGGTCGTTGCCGTAGAAGATGCGGTCGAGATGCGCCCAGTAGATGGCGCCCAAGCACATAGGGCATGGCTCGCAGGAGGTATAGATGTCGCATCCGGCGAGGTCGAACGTGCCTAAGCGGCGCGTAGCCTTGCGTATGCAGTTCACCTCGGCGTGCGCTGTAGGGTCGTTGTCGATAGTAACGCTGTTAGACGCCTCGGCGATGATTTCGTCGCCACGCACGATGACCGCTCCGAACGGTCCGCCGCCAGTGCGCACACTCTCCTCGGAGAGCTCTATGGCACGGCGCATGAATTCGTTTTTCTTGTCCATATCTTTAGTCTTTTCCTTAAGGTTATAGGGTATTTATAGGGGGTGCACTTGTCTCCGCTCGGCTTTGCCGCTTGCCAGAGCAAGAAGTGCACCAACAAAGCAAATATGCACCAACACAGCCGCACACGCCGCATGGATTGAAGCCGAACAAGCGCGGCGACTCCCGTTTATGCAAATGTACGCATAATAAACGAATTTATCAAAAAATTCTTTTTATTGTTTGTCATTTCGAGAGAATCAGCTAAATTTGCTTATGTCTAACCCTATACCAGATTATATGCTGGCATAACAACATAAGAAATGATGAGAACTATACGATTCTTTATGCTGATGGCAGTCGTGATATGCTCACTTGCCGTCAACGCTCAAGACGCCATCGCCAATGACGCCAACCCAACCGCTACTTCGACGGTAACGGTATTGGAAAATTATGGCACAGATGTCAAGTCAGAGAACTTCACTTTATTGCAACACAACGACACACTTGTGTCGGACGCCGAATTGCTGAAAAGTATCGGTGAAGACACTTCCGCCAAGCGGTTGAAGAAGGCAAGAATATTCAAGTGGACAGCTTGGGTGGGCGGCAGTGTCTTCTTTTTAGCCAGCTTATTTTGCTTATTAGGAACGGCATACGTTGCATCTTTTCAAGAAAACGGTCCCGGAGTTAATCCATTTGCCATCGGATTAGCCGCCTCGTTCGGAGCAAGTGTGATATGGACCACGTCATTCCTTATAGCAGCCCATCATCAAAAGAAATTGGCGCTTTCTGCCAACGTCAGCATGCTCAATGATAATCTGGCAAACAGAAAAACATTGGGTGTAGGGCTGAGTTTCAAGTTCTGAATAACAAACGGGGCTTGCATGGCTCTGAGGAGCGTACCTCCTATGATTGCAGATGCTGCAGTGGAAAATTATACAAAAAAACAAAAATAATCGGCGATTGTTCGTTTATACCATTGAAATTGACTAACTTTGCTCACATATTACAATTTTTTTGATGTAAATAAAGATTTAGATGAACGTAATTACAAAGACAGTATCATTGCCTGATGGCAGAACCATCAGCATTGAGACCGGGAAAGTGGCAAAGCAGACCGACGGAAGTGTTGTACTGCGTATGGGCAACACCGTACTTCTCGCCACTGTTTGTGCCGCAAAAGATGCAGTTCCCGGAACAGATTTCATGCCTTTGCAGGTAGACTACAAAGAGCAGTACTCAGCAGCAGGCCGTTTCCCTGGCGGCTTCACAAAGCGTGAAGGCAAGTCGGGCGACAACGAGATCCTCACATCGCGTCTCGTAGACCGTGTGCTCCGTCCGCTCTTCCCGTCTAACTACCACGCAGAGGTATATGTGCAGATTATGCTTCTCAGCGCCGACGGCGTTGACCAGCCTGATGCTCTCGCTGGATTTGCAGCTTCAGCCGCTATGGCTTGTTCAGATATACCTTTCGAGTGCCCGATTTCAGAAGTGCGTGTAGCACGCATCAACGGCGAGTACGTTATCAACCCGACCTTCGAGCAGATGAAGGATGCCGACATGGATATCATGGTAGGCGCTTCTGCAGAGAACATCATGATGGTAGAGGGCGAGATGAAGGAAGTTTCGGAGCAGGACATGATTGGCGCGTTGAAGGCTGCTATGGCTGCCATCAAGCCGATGTGCGAACTGCAGACAGAGCTCTCTAAGGAGCTTGGCACAGACGTTAAGCGCGAGTACTGCCATGAGGTGAACGACGAGGAACTCCGCGAGCAGCTCCGCAAGGAGACTTACGACAAGTGCTACGCTATCGCAGAGTCGGGCGACCACGACAAGAAGTCGCGCGAGGAGGCTTTCGACAAGATCCTCTCTGACTTCCAGGAGGCTTACGACGCAGCTCACACAGACCTCACCGCTGAGGAGCTCGACGAGAAGCACGCAGAGATGGTGCGCTACTACGCCGACGTGATGCGCGACTCTATGCGCCGCTGCATCCTCGACGAGGGCAAGCGTCTCGACGGTCGTAAGACTACAGACATCCGTCCTATCTGGTGCGAGGTTTCTCCGCTGCCGATGCCTCACGGAAGCTCTATCTTCACACGTGGCGAGACACAGTCGCTCTCTACATGTACACTCGGTACAAAGATGGACGAGAAGTTGGTTGACGACGTTCTTGAGCGTGGCTACCAGCGTTTCCTCCTCCACTATAACTTCCCGCCGTTCTGCACAGGCGAGGCTAAGGCTCAGCGCGGCGTAGGCCGTCGCGAGATTGGTCACGGCCACTTGGCATGGCGCGGTCTGAAGGGTCAGATTCCTGAGGACTTCCCTTACACAGTGCGCCTCGTGAGCCAGATTCTCGAGTCTAACGGTTCGTCTTCAATGGCTACAGTATGTGCCGGCACACTCGCCCTCATGGACGCAGGTGTTCCGATGAAGGCTCCGGTATCAGGCATCGCAATGGGTCTTATCAAGAACCCGGGCGAGGAGAAGTACGCTGTGCTTAGCGACATCCTCGGCGACGAGGACCACCTCGGCGATATGGACTTCAAGACAACCGGTACACCCAAAGGCTTGACAGCTACACAGATGGATATCAAGTGCGACGGTTTGAGCTTCGAGATTCTCGAGAAGGCTCTTATGCAGGCTAAGGAAGGCCGCGAGCACATCCTCAAATGCATGATGGAGACTATCTCTGAGCCGCGCAAGGAACTGAAGCCGCAGGTACCGCGCATCGTTCAGATCGAGATACCGAAGGAGTTCATCGGTGCTGTGATTGGCCCTGGTGGCAAGATCATCCAGCAGATGCAGGAGGACACCGGCGCTACTATCACTATCGACGAGGCAGACGGCGTAGGCAAGGTGCAGGTATCGGCTCCTAACAAGGACGCTATCGACGCTGCGCTTGGCAAGATCAAGGCTATCGTGGCTATCCCTGAGGTAGGCGAGGTATACGAGGGTACAGTTCGTTCAATCATGCCTTACGGCTGCTTCGTAGAGATCATGCCGGGCAAGGACGGATTGCTCCACATCTCTGAGATCGACTGGAAGCGTCTTGAGACTGTTGAAGAGGCTGGCATCAAGGAAGGCGACAAGATCAAGGTGAAGCTCATGGAGATCGACCCGAAGACTGGCAAGTACAAGCTCTCTCACCGCGTGCTTCTCGAGAAGCCGGAGGGATATGTAGAGCGTGAGCGCCGTCCGCGTGGCGAGCGTGGTGACCGCGGTGAGCGTCGTCCGCGCCGTGAGGGTGGTGAGCGTCGCGACGGTCGTCGTGAGAACCGCGAGCATCGTGAGCCGCGCGACTTCAACGACTCGCTCGATCACAACAACGACTTCTAATCGCTGAAGACAAATACGGAAGCAGCAGGACACATGCTCCGCTGCTTCTGCTAAATACATAAAAAAGCTGCATCGCAATTCGGTTTGCGATGCAGCTTTTTTTATTTAATGCACTCGTTACGCAGAAACTCCTCGTACTCGTTGCGGTATCCGTTGAACACGTTGATGTCAACCTCGGGCGTAATGCCGCGCACATGTCCGTCGGGGCAGAGCTGCCAGTAGGCGAGGCGCACGTCGGGCTTGTACTCGCCGTAGCGGGCAATCCATACGATGTAGTCGCGCTTCAGGTCGGGTGCGAGCGGCAGGTAGCGGTTCACGAACGACTGCGATATGTAGAGCACCGGTCGGGCGCCCGTAGCCGCCTCCACAACCCTGATCCATTCGCGCACGCTGCGGAACAACGCCTCCGGTCCGCCCATGGCGCGTATCTGAGCACATGTCGGTTCGACGTCGAGCACCGGCGGCAAGTCGCCCTTGCGGAACGTGCTGTACTTCAGAAAGTGGCGTGCCTGCTTTGCGCCGGGCGTGCGAGTGGAGAAGAAGTGGTAGGCGCCGCACTTTATGCCTTGGGCGCGAGCCGCAGCATAGTCGGCGTGGAAGTAGCGGTTCTTTATCGTTGCGCCCTCCGTCGACTTGATGTAGCAGAACGACACGGGATAGTCGACTGCGCCGGCGATGCGCTTCCTTGAGAGCTTGCCGAGATTGGTGATGCGCACCCGCTTCCAGTCGATGGCATAGCGCTTGCGTCCCTTCTCGTGCTGGAAGCGCGATATGTCTATGCCGTAGATGCGGTCGGCGCGATACTCGATGCGCTCGCCCAGGAAGCGGTTGCGTTTCCATTCGCCCAGCTGCATGTGCTTACCGGCTGTGAGTGCGAAGCCGAATCCGTTGCGCTTGCCGTCAGTCCATTCGCCCTGGTAGAGGTTCTGCTTGCGGTCGGTGAACGTGCCGTGTCCTTGTGCGATGCCGTCGCGGTTGAGTGTTCCGCTGTATGTGCCTGTAGAGTCGCGCCATGTTCCGCTGACGAGCGTGTCGGCGCGCCATGTGCCCACGATGCGGTGGCCCAGCGAGTCGTGGCTGACGCCCTTTCCGCAGCGCTTTCCCATGCGCCACTGTCCGGCGTACACCACGCTGTCGCCCACGTAGAGCACGCCGTATCCGTCGTATTTGCCATGCTTCGTGCCGCCATAGTATGTTGTAGCGCCGTGCCCGATTATTGCTTCGCCGTCGTGCGGAATGTCCTTGCATCCGCAGAGACAGAGTAGGGCGAGACACAGCGAGATAGTGTATCTGATTGCCTTCATTGTCGTTTCGTTTTTAGTAACTTTCGCATAAATAGAGTTCTTACTCATCCTCCATACAATATATTATATGATTCGTGGATGCTTTGTGAGTGCGTGGGCATGGCAGGAATGTCATACCCTCCTACCGCTTAAAGTTCAAAATTCTTCTTATTGATTTTCTCGATGCTATCGTGTCGCCGCTCACCACGCCTACGAATCTGCCCTTCGTGCTGAACACGGGCGTGCCGTTGCCAGCCAGCATTTGCGGCAGATAGTGCTTGCCGCCTTGCGCTATCCGTGCAGGAAGAATGTGTGCCGAGACCGTGTCGCACTCCATGCCTTTTACAGCTATCGTCGGGAAGCCCACGGCGCGCGCTTCGCCGATGTCAGAAGCGTTCCACGGCAGCAGAGCGAGCGTCGCTACGCCCTCCGGCGTCTTGCCGTCGGCGGTCTGCAGCAGCGTCAGTCCGTCGGCAGAACCCACGAAACGCAGCTTAGTGTGCATCAGTTTGCCCTCCTCCGTGCGGTATGTCGCCGTGTATTTGTGTCGCGTCTTAACGCATACGCCGTGCTTGCCGGCAGTAATGCTGTCGATGATGTGCAGCACACGCTCAGCCTCGGCATACTCGCTGCAGATGCGAGTGTCCAAAGTCGCCACATCCTGATAGCCGTAGTCGTGCACGCTGTGAACACGCATATAGTAGTTGAGCTCCGACTTCTGATGCTTCAGCGTCTTGAGCCGTGCGGCAGTCGCCTCGCGGCAGAGACGCATTATCGTAGAGTCGGCGCAGGCGCGCAGAGCGTCGGTCGGTGTCTCTATCGCCGTGACAATCCTTCCCTCGCACGACGGCATCATGAGCCATCTGTTCGTCCAGAAACCAGCCGAATAAGTGCTATGGAGGGCCTCGTTGCGCACGGTTCTTAGGTCGCTAACAGCCGAGTCACCATAACATTCGGCGAAGTAGAGCAGCGGTTTGCCGTCCACACGCACCTCATGCCACGACGTAGCGCTCACCACCACGGCGCACCGCCTCATTCCGTCAGCCGACGACGGCCAGAGCCGCCATGTAGCCCACGAAATCAATGCTGCGCCGAGCACGCAGGCTGCTATGCAAAAAGCTTTCTTGTATGTATCTTTCATAGTGTTTTGAGCTTTGTGTAATTTTATGCGAATTTACAAAATATATCAATATGTTAGCGCTTTTTTTAGCATATATTTTGTGAATTGCTACGATAGTCGTATCTTTGTACATATTTATATATACATAAAGAGTATGAATACATCTGAGTTTTTCAGCAAGTTCAAGAGCCGTTACCTCTGGGGGAATATCGCCGCAATGGTTGCGGTGGTGTTTGCAGTGTGCATAGGAGTGAAGTTCGGACTTGATATATACACCCATCATGGCGAAGTGGTGCAGGTACCGAACGTGCGCCACAAGGCGTTCAGCGACGCCGAGTATCTGCTCAAGCAGAGCGGACTGCAGGTGGTGGTGAGCGACACGGGATACGTGCCTGGCATGCGCCCCGACTGCATCCTCGAACAGTCGCCTGCGCCGGGCGAGCGTGTGAAGTCGGGTCACGTGATATACCTCACCGTGAACGCCACGCAGACGCCTACCATCACCGTGCCCGACGTCATCGACAACTCGTCGTTGCGCGAGGCGATGGCTAAGCTCTCGGCGATGGGCTTCAAGCTCACGCAGCCCACGTTCGTAGACGGCGAGAAAGACTGGGTGTACGGACTCACCGTGAAAGGACGCCACGTCGTTGCTGGCGACAAGGTGTCGGTGAACGACTACATCACTATCGAGGTGGGTAGCGGACAGCGCGATGTCGACATGGACATCAACTACACCGATGCTCCGATAGAGGACGCCAAGGAAGACGAGTTCTACGAGTCGGGCGATGTAGACCAGTTTCATGAAGTGACAGGTCCGACGGAGTAGAATAAAAGTAAAAAGCCCCTCCCAACCCTCCCCATCGGGGAGGGCTTAGTTAGCAAAAGTTCAGAAAGGCTTAAAGAGGCTTAGTTCGGCTTGGTCTTAGAAGGCTTAAAGAGGCTTAGTTCGGCTTAGCCTAAAAAACAAGAATATGATAGAAGAAGATATCCTCACACCCCCAATCGAAGACGACGACGAAACCGGTCAGCTCTACGAGCACTTCCGCTTTGTTGCCGACCCAGGCCAGGAGCCGCAGCGCGTCGACAAGTTCATGTGCGAGAAGTTGCCGCATTCGTCGCGCAACCGCATACAGAAGGCTGCCGACGCAGGCTTTGTACACGTCAACGAGCGCCCCGTGAAGAGCAACTACAAGGTGCGCCCAAACGATGTGGTGACGCTCATGCTCGACCGTCCGCGCCACGACACAAGCATCGTGGCAGAAGATCTGCCGCTCAACGTAGTGTACGAAGACTCGGAGGTGATGGTGGTAAACAAGGAGGCGGGCATGGTGGTTCATCCAGGAGCCGGCAACTTCACCGGCACGCTCGTCAACGCCATCGCTTGGCATCTGCGCGACCTGAAGAGCTACGACCCCAACGACCCCGAAGTGGGACTCGTGCATCGCATCGACAAAGACACATCGGGTCTGCTCGTCGTGGCAAAGACTCCGCAGGCTAAGACGTCGCTCGGCTTGCAGTTCTTCAACAAGACAACGCACCGCTCGTACAACGCTCTCGTATGGGGCAACCTCACCGAAGACGAAGGACGCATCGAAGGCAACATAGCACGCGACCCGAAAGACCGTCTGCGCATGACTGTGATGTCGCCCGACTCGGGCATCGGCAAGGAAGCCGTAACCCACTGGCGTGTGCTTGAGCGCTTCGGCTACGTGACGCTCGTCGAGTGTCGCCTTGAGACCGGACGCACACACCAGATACGTGCCCACATGAAGCATATCGGTCATCCGCTCTTCGGCGACGAACGCTACGGCGGCATGGAGATTCTGCGCGGCGAGCGCTCGGCTACATACAAGGCGTTCATCAACAACTGCTTCAAAGCCTGCTCACGCCAGGCGCTGCACGCCCGTACGCTCGGCTTCGTCCATCCGAAGACAAAGCAGCAGATGGACTTCACATCCGAGTGGCCCGACGATTTCGCGCAGCTCATAGAGAAGTGGCGTGGATACATGAAGGGCACAACCCGCGACACATTCAGCTCTGCACAGCAGTAATATTTCAATCAAAGGCTTAGAAAGGCTTAAAGAGGCTTAGCTCGGCTTAGTTTAGTAAAAAGAATACTCACCCCTAAAACAATAATCACTATGGATACATTAAAACGCAACATTGCCATCGTTTGCGGTGGCGACTCTTCTGAGCACGACGTATCAATACGTTCTGCGCAGGGTTTGTACTCCTTCTTCGACAAGGAGCGTTATAACATTTATATCGTTGACGTGAAGGGTCAGGACTGGCATGTCAACCTGCCCAACGGCACAATAGCGCCAATCGATAAGAACGACTTCTCGTTCGTGCTCGACGGCAAGGCTGTAGTGTTCGACTACGCCTACATCACTATCCACGGCACACCGGGCGAGAACGGCGTGATGCAGGGCTACTTCGAACTGCTACACATTCCGTACAGCACAAGTGGCGTGCTCGTCGAGGCTATGACCTTCGACAAGTACGTGCTCAACAACTATCTGCGCGGTTGGGGCGTGAACGTGGCTAAGAGCATCCTCGTGCGCCGCGGCGAAGAGTCGAGATACTCTGACGAGTTCATCGAGAAGGAGATTGGTATGCCTTGCTTCGTGAAGCCGGCTGCCGACGGATCGAGCTTCGGCGTGTCGAAGGTGAAGAATGTAGACCAGCTTGCGCCGGCTCTGCGCGTGGCTTTCATGGAGAGCGACGAGGTGATGATAGAGAGCTTCCTGCAAGGCACCGAGATCTCAATCGGCTGCTACAAGACACGCGAGAAGTCGGTTGTGTTCCCTGCAACCGAGGTCGTTACAAGCAACGAGTTCTTCGACTACGACGCAAAGTACAACGGACAGGTGCAGGAGATAACTCCGGCGCGCATCTCTCCCGAGACTGCAAAGCGCGTGGCTGAGGAGGTGAGCCGCATCTACGACATCCTCCACTGCAACGGCATCATCCGCATCGACTTCATCATCTCGAAGGATGCCGACGGCAACGACAAGATAAACATGATTGAGGTGAACACCACGCCGGGCATGACTGCCACCAGCTTCATTCCGCAGCAGGTGCGCGCCGCTGGTCTCGACATCAAGGAAGTGCTGACCGACATCGTAGAGAACCAATTCAAGTGTTGAACTCAAAATTCCCCTATGACACCTGAACAACTCCACAAATACGACTCTATCCGCCCGTTTGAACCGGAAGAGCTCCCCGAAGTATTCGCCCGTTTGGTGCAGAACGAACAGTTCTGCCAAGTGCTGGCATACCTCTATCCCGGTGTGCCCGTTGAGGCTATACGGCAGAAGATGCACCAGTGCAAGACCAATCTCGAGTTTCAGAAAGCCTTCTGCTACGGCTTCTTGAAGAACCTGCTTGCCAAGGCATCGCTCGGCTGCGACGCCGACTTCGCAAGCCTCGATCTCAGCAAGCGCTACACCTTCATCAGCAACCACCGCGACATCGTGCTCGACTCGGCGCTGCTCCACGTGATGCTCTTTGACGCCGGATGCGACACAACCACCGAGATAGCCATCGGCGACAACCTCCTCAAGCTGCCTTGGGTGAAGGACATCGTGCGCCTCAACAAGTCGTTCATCGTGCAGCGCTCGCTGCCTATGCGACAGATGCTCGCTGCGTCTAAACTGCTCGCCGAGTACATGCACTTCGTCATTGCCGAGAAGAACGACAACGTATGGATTGCGCAGCGCGAAGGCCGCGCCAAGGACTCCAACGACCGCACCGCAGAGGCTATACTCAAGATGATGACCATGGGCGGCGAGGGTTCTATCAAGGAACGCTTGCTCTCGCTCCACCTCGTGCCGCTCGCCATATCATACGAGTACGACCCGTGCGACTTCCTCAAGGCACAGGAGTTCCAGCTGCGCCGCGATGTGGCAGACTGGAAGAAGGGTCCGATGGACGACGTTATCAGTATGCAGACCGGCATAATGGGCTACAAGGGACACATCCACTATCAGGCTGCTCCGTGTATCGACGAGTGGCTGCGTGCGCTGCCCGACGACATGCCGAAGAACGAGTTCTACGTTGCTGTTGCCGAGCATCTCGACCACGAGATATGGCGCGGCTACCGCTTGTATCCGTCCAACTTCGTGGCGCTCGACCTTCTGCGCGGCACCGACGAGCACGCCGACCGCTACACGGCTGAAGACCGCCAGCGTTTTGAGGCTTATCTCGACGCACAGCTCAAGAAGATACAGCTGCCCAACCCCGACTGGGCGTTCCTGTGTGAGCGCATGCTCACCATGTACGCTAATCCGGCTATCAATCAGCTCAGTGTGATTTAAATATAGTAGCGGAGGTCTCCGGCCTCCGCAGCAACCGGCGATGTTAGTGTTCGACTTGGTGCTGCGGAGGCCGGAGCCCTCCGCTACTTTTTTTTAACCCTCTTTTTTACACAAAACCCTCATGCCAATGTCCTACATATTCCGCGAACATATCAAGCAGAGCCTTGCGGTTATAGCTTTTCTGATAACCCTCACAGCCTGCACCTCCGAGAGCTACGACGCCGGCGACGGACCGAACAGCTATCTCACCGCCGACCTCGTGCTGCTGCACACGTCGCAAGACAAGTCGGTGCGTTCGGCTCTGCTCGACGATGGCACCACGCTGCAGTTCTCCAACCCGTTCGCGCAGGACTGGCTCACACGCCCCGACTCTGTCTATCGCGCCTTGCTCTATTACGACAAGACGGTAGCTGCTTCTGACGCTGTAGTCTCCAATCCTACGGCTACGTATATTGTTCGCGCACGCTCCGTCCGCCCCGTTTCCGTGCTTTGCCCCGTTGAGGCTGCGGATATGCAAACGCTGCGCACCGACCCCGTGGGCTTCGAGAGCCTTTGGATGTCGAAGAACAAGAGCTACATCAACCTCTCGCTCCTGCTGAAGAGCGGCAAGACAGAAGCCGACGACGCCCTGCACGCCCTTGGCATTGTTAGCCACGGCACGACCACCGACGCCGACCGACGCCGCACGCTCCACCTCACACTCTATCACGACCAGGGCGGCGTGCCCGCGTATTACACCGTGCAGCAATATGTCAGCATCCCCACGCAATTGCTTGAGGAAGCCGACACCGTAGAACTTACCCTTAACACCTATAACGGCAAGAAAGTAGTGAAGGTAGCCGTTAGCAATCTATAAACATACAATCTATGAAGTATTGTAAATCAATAGTTTCCGCCATACTCGACAGAGCGTTGCGCAGAACAAGTTCATTCCTCGTCTTTATTCTGCTGCTTACTATAGCCACACCGGCTATGGCTGCCGCCCCCGACACAATCAGTACGCTCACCAGAATGTCTGTAGTCAAGATGAAGGCGACGTTCAACAAGCGCGGTGCGGACGTGTGCCGCAAGATGAGCAGCGAGGTGCGCCCATATATCGACGCTATATGCAGCGTGTTAGACAGCACAGCCATATATGACGCTCAAGCCAAGGCACGCATAGACAAGCTGGAGAGCAGAATGGCGCAAGCCTCTTCGCCGCAGCAGAAGTACGAGCTGTGGACAATGCTCTTCGACGAATACGCACGTCTGTCCTTAAAGCCGGCGCTTGATGCTGCGCAGCAATGCGAGGCTGCAGCCCTTCAGACCGGCAACTATAGTCTGGTAGCGCAGGCTATATTATATAAGGTGGAAATATACACCAACTGTGGCTTCTTCCGTGAGGCATCAGAAGCGCTTGCTACCATCGACGAAGAACGCTGTACGCAGCCCGTAAGAATAAACTATCTCGTGGCAGCCTTCAATCTTGAGTTTGAAAACGGCTTCTACTTCCCCCGCCGTATGTCAACCCCCAACGTCTACTATCAGCGCATGCAGGCATATTACCTCCAGGCGTGCAAGATGTTGCCGAAAGACTCGTGGATACTCGACGACATGAACGTGAAGCTCAACTTCCACCTCAGCCGCTACGCTGAGGCGGTGAAGTGGAGCAAGCGTCTGCTCAAGAAACTCTCGCCCACGTCCGACTATTATCCGAACGCATTGGGCAACCTCGGCTACAACTATATGGGAATGTGCGAATATGCACTTGCCGCTAAATACATATCACTGTCGGGCATAGAAGAGATACGGCGCGGCTCGAAGGGGTATGCCGCCGCACGCAAGATAGCCGAGGTGGCGTACATCACGGGCGACGTCACACGCTCGTACATGCTCATCAATGTGGCTATGCATAACGCCGAGGTGTTTCACTCGCGCTACCGCTACTCGGAGATAGCTGTAAGCTATCCGAAGATAGACAGCGACATGTATGCCTTTGTGCAGAAGCAGCGCATGCGTCTGCTCGTAGGCTTCGGTGCTCTGGCTGTTGTAGTGATGCTGTTGTGCGGCGCCATATTGAAAGTGGTGCGCCAGTCGAGAAAACTCCATCGCCAGAAGTCGCTCATTGAGCATCAGGTGGAGAGCCTTTCCGACAAGAGCCGCCAGATAGAAGACATCAACGCCCGTCTACTTGAGGCAGGACACATCAAGGAGGCGGTGCTCGGACAGCTCATTGTGGCAAGCGCCAACCACCAGTCGGCTATAGAGAAGCTGCGCAAGGAGGTGTTGCGCCGTCTCACCATCAAGGACTACGACGGACTGCGTGCCGTGTTCGACCAGCAGCGCGGCGAAGCATTCGATACGCTCTATTCGCTCGACAACATGCTGCTGATGCTCTACCCCGACTTCCCCGAGAAGTTCAACAGTCTGCTGCACGAGGAGAACCGCGTGACGCCGCGAAGCGACGAACGCTTCACGACAGAGATGCGCATCTTCGCACTCATCCGACTCGGAATAACCAAGAACGACGACCTTGCCCGCTCGCTTAACTATTCGGTCAACACCATAAAGAGCTACAAGACACGCGTGCTCAACGCCTCGCTATATGAAAAAGACGAATTCTACAAACGCCTTATGGCTTAAAACCGAGTGGAAGGAGCATTTTTAAGTGATATTTTTTATCGCATTGCTCCTTTTTCTTGTTTGTTGTTATCGCAGACAGCGTATTTTTTCCGTTTGAAAAGGTATATTCTGAAGTATACAACAAAAACATAACTTGCTGATAATCAATAACGGTATATACCACATGGTGGGTATATACCGTATATTTTTTGCAAACGTTTGAACGGGAAGCTAATTTTGCAACCGAAATCAGACGCAACCTGATTCAGACACAATCGGATTCAGACGCAAGCTGATTCAACCGAAACCGAAACTTGCAACGTTAAACCGTAAAAACTTAAATTATTATGAATCGCAGAAAGTTATTGTTACCATCGCTTCTGGCAGTGGCTTCTATTTTCCCTACATTGTCTGCAAATGCCGACACTTTGAATAAGTCGGTCATTGCATTGGAGGACACCACAAAAACCGCAAGCAACGACCACGGCGTAATGCTCAACGCAAAGGATGCTACCGAGCCTCGTCAGGTAGAGATAGGTCTGCCTATGAGCTACACCGCAGTATCTGTAGACGGCTTGCCTGCTGTATACTATTATTGGCCGAATACCACCAGCAACCACTGGCGCGGCGAGCAGTTGCTGGCACGTCAGGGCTTGCAGAACATCGCCACGACAGCCATCAAGTTCGGCGAGATCGGCTATGGTGTCGACTCGTATATGGAGCGTGGCGGCGAGAAGTTCAAGGGCAAGCTGAAGTATCAGACCAACACATTCGGCGCACAGAACTTCGACCTCAACCTCTCTGGCAAACTCGCCAAGAAGACCTACTTCACACTTAGCACCTACCAGAACTTCGACCCGGGCAGCATGAACCTGAAGTTCACCAACTATATCGACCGCGCACAGTTCTACACAGCCGGACTCACACATCTCTTCAACGACGACCGCGGACGCTTCAGCGTGTTCTACAAGTATAACGAGACACATCCGCTCACAGCGCTTGCCAACTACGCTCCGTTCACATACGACGGCGACGGCAAGGTGTCGGAGCTTAAGAACTTCCGCATGGGCCGCGACTCGTATCTGCCCGTAGACGGCATGATGCAATACCGCGACGTGAAGACCGGCAAGCTCGTAACCGACAACCTCTACGACATTATCAAGACACGCACACACGAGGCAACAGCCCTTCTCGACTACGATTTGGGCAACAACCTCTCGCTGGCTGTAAAGGGTAAGTTCTCTCACTCTAAGGGACACAGCGGCGACCAGCTCACAATGGGATTCTACGAGGATGCGGACGCTACGTATGCCGACAACGGCGATGCGTTCCACGGCACCATCCAGCGCCGACTCTCGCAGATTAACGCTTTCTGCGTGAAGGACGCTATGCTCGTAGCCGAACTGCAGAAGAAGACCGCCAGCCACGACTGGGCTTTCGGTATCAACGAACTGTACAGCAACATCGACTATGCACGCAGCACCACACAGTATTATCATGAGGTGGCTCCAAATCCGCGCAAGCTCATCTATAACGGCGCTGAGTATGCCAACCTCAACGGTTCTAGCGAGTACGACAAGGGCTTCGAGAACAAGCTCGCAGCATACGTAAACGACACATGGCGCGTTTCGCGCAACTTCCGTATGGGTTATGGCGCACGTGTCGAGCTGTTCAACCTCGGTGTCGACTATATCGGCGACAAGCGCTTCAGCGACTTCCATATCGGCGCCAACTATACCGATGCAGAAGGCACCAAGAAGACCGTAGGTGTAAGCCACCACACAAACACCGGCTTGAACTACGCCGTATCTGTTTCGCCTACATATAACATCACACACAACTTCGGACTCACCGGCGAGATCAACTTCCTCAGACAGTATCGTCACCTGGAGGCTTACTCAGGCACCTCGCTGCCTTACTACAACAACCGTCCGTTCATCCTCGGACGTGCCGGCATCTTCTTCAACAGCTCGTTCGTGAACCTCGTTTCGGCATTCACATACGCACGCCGCACCAACGACTACAGCCGTCTGACCGTGATGAGCGAGAACCCGAACGAAGACCCCGTAATGGTAGGCGCATCAAGCGGTATTGAGACAATGGGATGGACCACCGACGCTATGTTCACACCGTTCAAGGGCTTCACATTCCACGCTATGGTCACATTGCAGAGCCCGAAATACACAGGTTACAAGTTCGAGGCATTCAACAAGACTTACGACTTCAGCGGCAAAACCGTTACAAAGCAGTCGAAGCTTATCGTTGAGCTCGACCCCAACTATACATACGATCGCTTCAATATCTGGGCTTCGTTCCGCTATTACGGCAAGCAGTATGCTAACGTAGGCAACTCGGTATACTTCAACGGACGCTGGGAGACATTCGCCGGCGCAAGCTACAAGGCAAGCAAGATGCTCACATTCAACGTGAACGTCGTCAACTTCCTCAATCAGCGCGGCGCTCAGGGCACTATCCCTGGCTCAGAACTCATCACCGACGGCTCGCAGTATGCAGGCACCATCATGGCTGGCAACTATATCCGCCCGTTCACGGTGGAGTTCGGCGCAAAGCTCAACTTCTAAAATCGGAGGAGAACAGACAGTATAGACAAGTAGTATAAATAAGTAATAGGAATACATAATAACCATTTAATTAAAAGCAAAATCTATGAAAAGAATTTTTGTAGCAATGGCTGCTCTGCTCGCATCTTTGAGCATGAGCGCACAGCAGAACATCTCGTTCCGCGAAGGCAAACTGGTTTCGCCGCAGGTAAACAGCGACCGCACCGTTACATTCCGCGTCAAGGCTCCGAAGGCTAAGAGCGTGAAGGTGCTGGCAGACTGGGAACAGAACGACGGTCAGGGCACTATGAAGAAGGGCAAGGACGGCGTATGGGAGTACACCACTCCGCAGCTCACCTCAGAGATGTTCACATACCGCTTCGACGTAGACGGCGTGGTAAGCGTCGACCCGGTCAATCCGTTCACACGTCGCGACGTGGGCAACGTGTTCAGCATCTTCTATGTTGGCGGTGGCGCTGCCGACGAGTATCAGGTGAAGAACGTAGCTCACGGCCAGGTACGCACTGTGTGGTATCACTCCAACGCCGGTAATGCCGACCGCCGCATGAACGTATATCTGCCTGCCGGATACGGCAAGACAGACAAGAGGTATCCGGTGTTCTACCTGCTCCACGGCAGTGGCGGCGACGAGAACGCATGGCTCGAGCTTGGCAACATCTCGCGCATCATGGACAACCTCATCGCTGAGGGCAAGTGCGAACCGATGATCGTAGTAATGCCTAACGGCAACTTCGGCAAGCAGGCTGCTGCAGGCGAGACAGCAGAGAACCTCAACTACAAGCCGGTGATGACCAAGTTCCTCCCTCACTACAAGGACGGACTCTACGAGATGGCTTTCCCCGAAATCGTGAACTATGTTGACGCTACGTTCAACACCATAGCCGACAAGCAGCACCGTGCTATCGCCGGTCTGTCGATGGGTGGTATGCACACGCTTATGATCGCAGTCAACTATCCTGACATGTTCAACTACGTCGGTCTCTACTCTGCTGGCGTTGACTTCACGCAGATTAATATGGAGGCGATTCCGGCATACGCTAACCTCGACGGCAAGCTCTCTAAGCTGGCTCAGAGCAACCCGAAACTCTTCTGGATCGCTTGCGGCAACGCCGACCGACTGATGCCGTTCAACAAGCAGCTCATGGAGCGCATGAACAAGGACGGTCTGAAGTACACATTCCACGAGAGCTCACGCGGCCATCTATGGTGCAACTGGCGTCAGTACTCGCTGTTGTTCATCCCGCAGCTGTTCAAGTAATGCACTTTGAGTAATAATGCACTTGAAAACAACAGGCAAAGCATAAAACAAAAATTAAAGAATTAGTACATATTTTATTGCTGTCAGCTAAAAGCTTCTTCTTTCCGAAGACTTTTGGCAGACAGCAATATTTTTTTAACTAAACGCTTGTTGCGTTTTTAGGATTTTTAGGAATAACTTCTTGTTGCGTATGTTTTTAACGCATATCTTTGCAATCAGTATATGAAACGTGTGTAAGTCTTTCGTTTTTGCATCAAAAATAGCTGAAATGATAACAAAAACACACATACTTATCTGTTGACTCTATCTATTAATTTAAAAACCTATTATTATGATTAAAAAAACTCTTTTCTCGTTTCTTATCGCCCTGGTAGCTTTTGGTTTTACAGCCTGCGACAGCGACGATAACAATGGACAGTTGGGCGTACCAGACAGCGCCAAGCCATCAAAAGAATTTAAAGTAGGCAATTGCGACAAGGAGAAGAATGCCGACGACGCCATCAAGCTGAACGTGAAGTCGTGGGGCAATACCAACCAGGAGTTCGCCTCGATTGAGCTTTTCGCCGACGGCCACTTCCTCATCACCAGTCCGAAGGCAGGCAAGCTGCCCAAGAGCAAGATGAGCGTAACGCGCGCAGCCGACGGTTCGACAATGTTCAAGAAGTCGGGCGGTCAGCCGCTAAAGACACGCGCCGTTGACGCCAGCGGCACGATTGTCATCGACGGCGGCCTCTACATCTACGGTACATACACTCGCGTTAAGGAAGGCGTTTATCAGCTGAGCAACAACACCGTGATAGAGATAAAGGACGGAAAGCTGACAGGAACAGCCACAGTGACATACACCAACAGTCTCGGCGTGTCTATAACAATCACCGTCACCATCGATACAACCACCAAACAGGACGACCCACTCCGCCATATCTGCCGCTCGTGGAGAATGGACAGCGCAGAGAACTGGCTGCTCGCCGGCGACGTGATGATCGGCTACGGCAAGCAGTGGCTGGAGAAAGGTCGCGTTATGCAGCAGACAACGCTCACTCCTGAGGGCAAGGGCATGGGCTTCGACGAGGACGACCTCATTGACGACAAGGACGACTACTGCTACCGCGTTATCTTCTCGCCGTGCGGCACCTTCGTTTGCTTCTACGTAGACGGCGATGTTGAAATCGGAACATGGGAGTGGACTGACCCTTATAACGGCGTATTGCGCTGCTGGGAGACGTCCGACTGGGACGACGACGACGATGATGATGATGACGACGACGACTTCGCCGACATGACAGTGCGCTTCGATGGCAAGCAGATGCGTATCTACGGCGACTTCATGGACACCGAGGACGGCGTACTCTTCCGCACGTTGTCTGTAGCTACATTCAGCGCAAAGTATTAAAATACATATCCTAACTTCTATAAATGAGGAGTGTGGAGTGTGTGGACCGGTTTCCGCACATTCCACACTCCTCTTTTTATTTATTGCTGTGATTACCGCGCTGTGGTAACGCCATTACCGCATACAGGTAACAACGTTACCGCGCAGAGGTAACATCGTTACCAGTTCGTGGTAACAATCATTACTCGTATGTTATGATGTGCAAATCGCAGAAAACTACAGAATATGACAAGCTATATTTTGCCGTAAACCTGTGTTTTTGTAACTTTGCACATATCTTTATATAAGACAAGCGCACCCCGTAACAAATGTTTGTAAGACAAGCGACAATGGAAAATCAATTTGTAAAGCAATACCCCGAGCTTATGCGGGGCAAGAAACTCATGTATGTACACGGTTTCGGTTCGTCGGCACAGTCGGGCACGGTGCAGATGCTGCGCACGCTGATGCCAAACGCTACGGTTGTGGCGCGCGACATTCCGCTGCATCCCGAAGAAGGACTGCAGATGCTGAAGGCGATGGCAGCCGAAGAGCAGCCCGACCTCATCATAGGCACGTCGATGGGCGGCATGTATACCGAGATGCTCACCGGATTCGACCGCATACTGGTGAACCCAGCCTTCGAGATGGGCGACACCATGTCGAAGTTCACGGGCAAGCAGGTGTTCCAGAACCCGCGCGAGGACGGAGTGCAGGAGTTCATCGTGACGAAGGGCCTCATAAAGGAGTATCAGGAGATGACTACGCACAACTTCGAGCACGCCGCCGACCCTGACGAGCGCACACGCGTCATCGCACTCTTCGGCGACAACGACCCCGTAGTGCACACCTACGACCTCTTCCACGAGCACTATCCTACGGCGATAGGCTTCCACGGCGAGCACCGCCTGACCGACAAAGTGGCGATGCACTATCTCATACCCGTCATACGCTACATCGACGACCGACAGGAAGGCCGTGAGCGCCCCGTCGTATACGTAGACATCGAGACGCTGCGCGACTCGTACGGCAATGCCACGGCGTCGATGCACAAGGCTTACGAGATGCTCATCGAGCACTACAACGTGTACATCGTGGCGCCGTCGCCGTCAGACAATGCGCAGCAGATGGTGGACGACACGAAGTGGGTGGAGCAGTTCCTGAGCGCTCCGGCTTGGGGACGCATCGTCTTCACCAACCAGCGCCAGATGCTCTACGGCGACTATCTCATCACGCCCGCCGCACAACCGAAGCCCACGCTGCAGGAGCAGCCCGAATTCATGGGCACGCAGATAGAGTGGGGCAGCGACGAGTTCAAGACATGGGAAGAGATAATAGTGTTCTTCGACCGACTCGGAGGGCAGTAACATAGGGGGTGCACTTGTCTCAAGTGCACCATCCGATTTAACAGCACATTCTCTCAAGTGCACCATCCGATTTAACAGCACATTCTCTCAAGTGCACCATCCTATTTAATAGCACATTCTCTCAAGTGCACCATCCGATTTAATAGCACATTCTTAAAAAACAATGGCAAAAGAACAGACCGCTGTGCGCGACCGCACCCGCACCAACCTCCGCGAGCCGCGCCGCTACAAGGTGATAATCTACAACGACGACTTCACGACGATGGAGTTCGTGGTGCTCGTGCTCACCTCCGTCTTCTTCAAGTCGGCGGAGGAGGCAGAAGCCCTTATGCTCGCCGTGCACAAGAGCGGCAGCGCCGTGGTGGGCATATACAGCTACGACATGGCGATGTCGAAGGTGAGAAAGGCCACGATGATGGCGCGTGAGGAGAACTTCCCGCTGCGCCTCGAATGCAAACCGGAATGAAATATGAACAACAGCAAGAATTTAGCAAACGCAATAAAACAGGCAATCGAAGACTGCGACTTCTGGCGCCACGAGTTCGTGACGCCGGAGCACGTGCTCTACGCCTTTGCCTCACAGAAGCAGTTCGCAAGCGCCAGCGAATGGCTGCCGCACGACGCCTCGTGGCTCATCACACAACTCGAGAAGGAGTTTCTCTCGATGGAGGTGGTGCCCGAGACACAGAAATACGTCATCGAAGGCTCGCAGCAGTTCTCAGAGATGATGTCGCTCGCCATCAAGCAGGCACAATACTCCGACCAGGATACGCTTGACGTACCGCACGTCGTGGCAGCCATGCTCATGCTCAACGACTCGCAGGCAGCCTATCTTCTCGACCAGTTCACGGGCGACGAGAAGGGCGAGTTCATGCAGTCGCTCGTGTCGGCATACGCCGTAGACGAAACGGGCGAAGCGGCTGACGGCGACGACGCCAACTCACCCGCACCGTGGCGCAAGCTCGTCACCTGCGTCAACGACACATACGCCGACCACAACCCGCTCATCGGTCGCGAAGCCGAACTGGAGCGCACCATGCAGGTGCTCTGCCGCAAGGACAAGAACAATCCGCTGCACGTGGGCGAGCCGGGCGTGGGCAAGACAGCGCTCATCTACGGACTCACCGCCCTCATAGAGCGCGGCGCAGTGCCCGAACGTCTGCGCGGAGCACGCGTCTACATGATGGACATGGGCACGATGGTGGCAGGCACACAGTTCAGGGGCGACTTCGAGAAACGCATAAAGATGGTGATGGAAGGACTTGCGCAGGAGGGCAACGCCATACTCTGCATCGACGAGATACACAACCTCATCGGAGCCGGACGCAACGGCGACGCATCGCTCGACGCCTCGAACATGCTGAAGCCCTATCTCGAGAGCGGAGCGATACGCTTCATCGGTTCCACAACCTACGACGAGTACAACCGCTACATAGCCAAGCAGAAGTCGCTCGTGCGACGCTTCCAGCAGATAGACATCGCCGAGCCGTCGGTAGACGACGCAATACGCATTGTGGAGGGTCTGCGCCCGAGCTACGAGAAGTTCCACGGCGTGAAGTACGCTGCGGGCGTCGTTGAGTTCGCCGTGCGCAGTGCCGCCAAGCACATACGCGACCGCTTCCTGCCCGACAAGGCAATCGACCTCATCGACGAGGCAGGCGCCTACCGCGAGACCCATCCGCTCACCACGCAGAAGCGCCAGACCGTAGACCGTCGACTCGTAACCGACATTCTCGCACGCGTCTGCAAGATTGACGCCGAAGCACTCAAGGAGCAGTCGAACGACGCGCTGCGCACGCTGGAGGGCGACATAAAGAAGGAGATATTCGGTCAGGACGAAGCCGTAGGCCGTGTGGTTGAGGCTGTGCAGATGTCGAAAGCCGGACTCGCCGACGACACCAAGCCGATGGCAAGTCTGCTTTTCGTCGGTCCGACCGGCGTCGGCAAGACCGAGGTGGCGCGCGTGCTCTCAGAGCGAATGGGCATGAAGCTCGTGCGCTTCGACATGAGCGAGTACGCCGAGAAACACGCCGTGGCGAAGCTCATCGGTTCGCCGGCAGGCTACGTGGGCTACGAAGACGGCGGACTGCTCACGGCAGCCGTGCGCAAGACGCCCAACTGCGTGCTGCTCTTCGACGAGATAGAGAAGGCGCACCCCGACATCTTCAACATCTTCCTGCAGATGATGGACTACGCCGCGCTCACCGACAACCACGGCGAGCGTGCCGACTTCCGCAACGCCATCATCATTATGACCTCCAACGCCGGCGCGCAGTACGCCTCGCGCGCCAGCATCGGCTTCACGGGCAGCGTGTCGCGAGGCGACGCCATGCTCACTACAGTGAAGAAGACGTTCAAGCCCGAGTTCATCAACCGCCTCACCGACATCGTTGTCTTCCACGATATGTCGCGCCAGATGGCATCGCTCATCCTCGACAAGAAGCTCGCGCAGCTGCAGACCAAGCTCAGCGCGAAGAATGTGACGCTGCACCTCAGCGCCGAGGCACGCGAACTGCTCCTCACAAAGGGCTTCACGCCCGAGTACGGTGCGCGAGAGCTCGACCGCGTGATCGGCTCTATGCTCAAGCCGCTGCTGATGAGAGAGATTCTGTTCGGACGATTGAAGAAGAGCAGCGATGCCGTTGTCGATGTTAAGGACGGCGCGTTGCGACTTGCGTAACATTCCACATTATGATATACAGAATAGGCAAAGAACTGATATTTCCTCAGCCCGTAGACGTGGAGCCCGACGGACTCCTGTGCGTTGGCGGCGACCTCTCCGTCGACCGACTGCTGCTCGCATACAGTCACGGCATCTTTCCGTGGTTCTCGTTCCGCGACTACGACGAGCCGCTGTGGTACTGTCCGCAGGAGCGCTTCGTCATCTTCCCCGAAGAGATACACGTGTCGCACTCGATGCGCACGCTGATTAACAAGGGCAAGTACGACGTGTCTATCGGCGACGACTTCGACGGTGTGATACGTGGCTGCCAGAAAGCCGACGGACGCTACGACTCGGAAGGAGCGTGGCTTAGCGAGGATATAATAAACGCCTACACCGAGCTCCACCGCCAGAACCTTGCGCAGAGCGTGGAGGTGTGGGAGGGCGATCGACTCGTGGGCGGACTCTACGGCGTGACGCTCGGGCGCTGCTTCATCGGCGAGAGCATGTTCTCGCTCGTGCCCAGCGCAAGCAAGCTCGCTCTGATCTTCCTCGCCGAGTTCATGCAGGAGAACGGCGGACTGATGATCGACTGTCAGATAGAGACACCGCACCTCAAGTCGATGGGCGGACGCATCATCTCCTACAAGGAGTACATGAAGATTCTGCAGCAAGTATAGGAGACTACGGCATTAGCTTTCCGCTACGCGCCGCTGACTTTCAGTTCTTGCCGTTGCTACGCTTATATATAAGTTGTATTAAAATAATAGAAACTACTAAAAACAAATCAAACAAATATGCAGATAAACAAGACAATAGCGCTCTCGCTGCTCGCAGCGTGGGCGACACAGCCGACGATGGCGGCGAAGAAGCAGAGGGCGAAGGCGGATACGTCGCGACCGAACGTGATTATGATTGTGGCTGACGACCTCGGCTACGGCGACCTCGAATGTTACGGCGCGAAGAACGTCGAAACGCCTAACGTGAACCGACTCGCTGCCGAAGGCGTGCGCTTCACCGACTGCCACGCAGCCGCTTCTACATCTACGCCGTCGCGCTACTCGCTCCTGACAGGCGAGTATCCGTGGCGCCGACCAGGCACTGACGTGGCGCCGGGCAATGCGGCGATGATTATCAAGCCCGAGCAGTTCACCATAGCCGACATGTTCCGCTCGCAGGGCTACGCTACGTGCGCCATAGGCAAGTGGCACTTAGGATTGGGCGACCGAACCGGCGAGCAGGACTGGAATGCGCCGCTGCCGGCGTCGCCTGCTGACATAGGTTTCGACAACCACTATATCATGGCGGCTACTGCCGACCGTGTGCCCTGCGTGATTATCGAGGACGGCATGGTGGCTAACTACGACGAGTCGGTGCCTATCGACGTCAACTATTACCATAACTTCGAGGGCGAACCTACGGCGCGCGAGCATCCGGAGCTGTGCTACAACCTGCGCTCGTCGCACGGACACGACCAAGCGATAGTGAACGGCATCGGACGCATCGGATATATGAAGGGCGGAGGTAAGGCGCTGTGGAAAGACGAGAACATCGCCGACTCGATAACAGGCTACGCCGTCAACTACATAAAGCAGCACGCCGACCGCCCGTTCTTCATGTACTTCGCCACAAACGACGTGCATGTGCCGCGATTCCCGCACGAACGTTTCCGCGGCAAGAGCGGCATGGGCTTGCGCGGCGACGCCATAGTGCAGTTCGACTGGTCGGTGGGCGAGATTATGCGCACGCTCGAACGACTCGGCATCGCCGACAACACAATCATATTGCTCACCAGCGACAACGGACCCGTCACCGACGACGGATATGTAGACCGCGCCGACGAACTGCTCAACGGACACTCGCCGCAGGGTCCGTGGCGATCGGGCAAGTATTCGGCTTACGAGGGCGGAACGGCTGTGCCCGTCATCGTGCGTTGGAAGGCTGGCGGCGTGAAGGCCGGCGAGACGTCGGAAGCGCTCTTCTCGCATATCGACCTGCTGGCGTCGTTCGGTTCGCTCATCAACGCACGCATACCGAAGGGCGCTGCCGTAGACAGCGAGAACCGCATCAGTACGCTCCTTGGCAACGACCGCACCGACCGTCCGTACGTCATCGGCATGGCTAACAACCATGTGCTCTCTGTGCGCACAAAGCAGTGGAAATACATAGAGCCGAACGACGGCGCAAAGACCATCGGCTGGGCGGCTACGCTCAACGGCGAACGCGTGGAGACGGGCAACAATCCGCAGCCGCAGCTCTACGACATGCAGAAAGACATTAAGGAGGAGCACAATGTGGCGCTCGAAAACGCACAGATCGTGTTCGACCTGCAGAACGTATTGCGCCGCGAAAGGGCCAAATAGATGAGGCTGAGTAGCGGAAACACCCCAATTCTTGTGATAAACAGCAAACTGTTTGCCCAATTCCTATAAATAATGTACCTTTGTAGGTTGATAGGAAACAAAAACAAACAGGAAATAAAAAAATAAACAAAATATGGGAAAGATAATTCTTACGGGCGACCGTCCTACAGGTAAGCTCCACTTGGGTCACTATGTAGGCTCGCTCCGCCGCCGCGTCGAACTGCAGAACGCTGGCGATTTCGACCGCATGTTCGTCTTCATGGCAGACGTGCAGGCTCTCACCGACAACGCAGACAACCCCGAAAAAATTCGCCAGAACATCATCGAGGTGGCGCTCGACTACCTCTCGGCTGGTCTCGACCCCGAGAAGTGCACGCTGTTCATACAGAGTCAGATACCGGAGCTCGCCGAGCTTACTACCTATCTGATGAACCTCATCACCGTGTCGCGCGTGCAGCGCAACCCGACTGTGAAGACCGAGATAAAGATGCGCAACTTCGAGGCTAACATTCCGCTCGGCTTCTTCTGCTACCCCGTGAGTCAGGCTGCCGACATCGCTCTGTTCAAGGCTACAACCGTGCCTGCAGGCGAAGACCAGGAGCCGATGATTGAGGTGACACGCGAGCTTGTGCGCCGCTTCAACCAGACATACAGCGAGGTGCTCGTTGAGCCGGAGATCATGCTGCCCGAGAACGCTACGGCACGCCGTCTGCCAGGTACCGACGGCAAGGAGAAGATGTCGAAGTCGCTCGGCAACTGCATCTACCTCTCTGACTCAGCCGCTGAGGTGTGGAAGAAGGTGAAGAAGATGTCGAACGGTGCACCGCGTATGAGCATGGACGAGCCGGGCAACCTCGAAGGCAACGCCGTGTTCACATATCTTGAGGCGTTCAGCACACCCGACGACTTCGCTGAGTTCTGGCCCGAGTACAAGACACTCGACGAGCTGAAAGACCACTACGTGCGTGGCGGCATCGGCGACGGCACAACGAAGAAGTTCCTCAACAACGTGCTCAACAAGATGCTCGACCCGATTCGCGAGCGCCGTGCAGAGTACGAGAAGGACATCCCTGAAATATACAACATCCTGCGCAAGGGTTCGGAGGCTGCGCGCGAGACTGCGGCTCAGACAATGGACGAGGTGCGTCGCGCAATGCAGATCGACTACTTCAACGACGCTGCGCTCATTCAGCAGCAGGCTGAGAAGTTCCGCAAGTAAAAAGATGCCATAACCCTCCTATGAAAAAGGGCAAAACTCATTAATCGTGAGTTTTGCCCTTTTTATATATCGTTATATGCGACTTGGCTTTTTATATGTCGTTTACGGCTGACTCTCGCCCTCCACATACTCCTCAAGGAACATGTGCTCGCCGTCGAACACGGCGTAGGTGAACTGTGTTATCCAGTCGCCGAGAATCATCATGCGTGTCTTTTTCGAGAGGAAGAGGTCGAGCTCTATGTGTCGGTGTCCGAACATGAAGTAGTCGACATCGTTGTGCGTCTTCATGTACTGCTTCGCAAAGAGCACGAGATGCTCGCGGTCTTCACCCATGTACGGCGGTTCCTTGCCGTCGGCACGTTTCAAGCGCGAGTGCTTCGCCCAAGTGAGTCCGAACCACATCGCCCAGCGCGGGTGCAGCGAGTTGAACAACACCTGGCACGTGCGGTTGTGGAACACGCTCTTTATGAACTTGAAGCGGCGGTCGGGGTCGCCCAGTCCGTCTCCGTGCGCTATGTAGAACACCTTGTCATAAATCTCCACCGTCTCGGGCTTGGTGTGTACAATCAGTCCGCACTCCTCCTCGAGGTATCCGTATGTCCAGATATCGTGGTTGCCGGTGAAGTAGTGCACCTCCACGCCCATATCGGTCAGCTCCGAGAGCTTGCCCAGGAAGCGCGTGTAGCCCTTCGGCACTACGTAGCGCCACTCGCACCAGAAGTCGAACATATCGCCCAGCAGATAGATGGCGCGCGCCTTTGTCTTTATCGAGTCGAGAAACCTCACGAGTCGGCGCTCTTGCGTGCGACCGTGGTCGATAGCCCACGAACCGAGGTGGGCATCGCTAAGGAAATATACATTTTTCATGCGAATTCAACATTGGTTAATTCAAAATCGGCGCAGCCTACCATTCTTGTTATAGCAAGCGGCATAGCCGAGCGCAAAACTCACTATTCAAAGCTCAAGATTCGACCTTGTTAGTCGAATCCAAGCTCTATCTTTGCCTCCTCCGTCATCATGCTCTGGTCCCATACAGGCTCGAAAACGAGGTTCACGTTAGCCGACTTCACATGCTCGAGCGAGTCTACCTTCTGTCGCACGTCCTCAAGTATGAAGTCGGCGGCGGGGCATGTAGGCGCTGTGAAAGTCATGTCGATGTCCACGTTGCCGTCGTCCTGCACGTCAATCTTGTAGATGAGTCCGAGGTCGTAGATGTTCACCGGTATTTCGGGGTCGTACACCGTCTTGAGCACGTCGACGATGCGTTCTTCTATATGTGTCTTTTCTTCCTGTGTCATTCGTTTTGTACTTTAGGTTGTTATACATTAATATATTATTGCAAATTTAAGGAAAAATATCCAAATACCGAATTTTATGGCAGTAATAATACTGCTTTTCTTACTCGGTTACGATAAAAAACTATACTTTTGCATCGCATAACGTAACCATAATAACTAAAATAAATGATAACATTCTTAATCAGTCTGGCAGCCCTTGTGTTGGGCTACCTTGTCTACGGACGCTTCGTGGAGCGCATCTTCGCACCCGACGACCGTGTTACGCCAGCCGTGGCGCAAGCCGACGGTCTGGACTATGTCGCGATGCCTTATTGGAAGGTGTTCATGATACAGTTCCTCAACATCGCTGGCACCGGACCTATCTTCGGTGCAATCATGGGCGCCAAGTTCGGACCCGCGGCATATCTCTGGATAATCTTCGGCTGCATCTTCGCCGGAGCCGTTCACGACTACTTCGTGGGCATGCTCTCCATGCGCAACGGCGGTTGCGACCTGCCCGAACTCGTTCGGCGCTATCTCGGCGGAGCCGCATCTAAGGTGTTGCTGGTGTTCGCTGTCTTCCTGCTCATCATGCTCGGCACGGTGTTCGTGTATAGTCCGGCAGAGATTCTGCACGGCATAAGCGGTTCGACAACCATGTGGATAACCGTCATCTTCATCTATTACGTAGTGGCGACGATGCTACCTATCGACAAGATCATAGGCAAGATATACCCGCTCTTCTCGTTCTCGCTGCTGTTCATGGCTGTGGCTCTGATGGCTGTGCTGTTCGTAAAGTGGCCTGCGCTGCCCGAGCTGTGGCACGGCGTGGGCAATATGGGCAAGGCTACAGACCCTGCTTCGTTCACCGACAACATCTTCCCGTGTCTGTTCATCACCATCGCCTGCGGCGCTATCAGCGGTTTCCACGCCACGCAGAGTCCGCTTATGGCTCGCTGCCTTACGTCTGAACGCAAAGGCAGACCTATCTTCTACGGCGCAATGATTACGGAAGGACTCGTGGCGCTCGTTTGGGCTACGGTGTCGATGTGGTTCTTCTACGACGCTCCGCAGCCGGGATATGCCCAGATTGGCGGCACCGTGGCTAACGGACTGCATACGTCGGCGCCCGTCGTTGTGAATCTTGTCTGCAAGGATTGGCTCGGCATTGTGGGCGGTGTGCTCGCTATGCTCGGCGTGGTAGCTGCCCCGATAACAAGCGGCGACACAGCATTCCGCTCTGCCCGTCTTATCATCGCTCAGGCGCTGAAACTCAGTCAGCGTGCAAAGAAGAACCGTCTGTATATCTGCGTGCCGCTCTTCGCCGCATCGTTCGCCATGCTCGTTTGGCAGATGGAGAACCCCGACGGCTTCAACACCATCTGGCAATACTTCGGATGGGCTAACCAGACGCTTTCTGTCTTCGCCCTCTGGGCCATCACCGTCTATCTTGCTCGCGAAAAGAAGCCTTACATCATCACGCTCGTGCCAGCCCTCTTCATGACTTGCGTCTGCACCACCTTCTTCATGGTGTCGAAGACTGCGCTCGGCTTGCCATACACTGTGGGCTACGGCGTCGGTGCAACCGCACTTGTCGTTGCCGCCGTGTGGTTCGCGGTGTGGTTTAGGAAATCGAACTGTCATTAAATAGAAAAAACAATTGCTTCTATGTAACCAGCGTTTTGTGCTGTTGCATAGAAGCAATTGTCTTTATGTGTGAACCTTAAATTCTGCCCTCTTCTGCGTAGCTGTAATAGCGGCCGTCGGTCACGATGAGATGGTCGATGAGATAGAGTCGCATTGTCTCGCAGGCAGTTTTCAGTTTGTGAGTGATGCGGTCGTCGTCGCCAGAAGGACGCGCGTTGCCGCTCGGATGATTGTGTATTAGCGTGAGCGTTGTGGCGTTGGCGAGCAGCGCCTCGCGCAGAATGACGCGCACGTCGACAGCCGTCTCGGTGAGTCCGCCGTGCGACAGTCGCACCGCCTTGATGAGTCGGAAACGCTGGTTCATCAGCAGCACCCATGCCTCCTCGGTGTCGAGGTCCTGCATCTTCGGGTGCATATACTCGTACACCGCCTGCGCCGACCCCATGTCGGGGCGTTCGGCAGCCTTCGCCGCTTGTCGGCGCTTGCCCAGTTCGCATGCCGCAATGATAGTTATCGCCTTCGCCTCGCCGATGCCGTTATACTGCATCAGTTCGTGCAGCGACATCTTGCCCAAGGTGTTGAGGTTGTTGTCGCAGGCGCTCAGTATGCGCTGCATGAGCGCCACGGCGCTCTCCTTCGTGCTGCCCGAACCTATGAGTATCGCCAGCAGCTCGGCGTCGGACAGCGTTTCGGCGCCCTTGTCGCGCAGCTTTTCGCGCGGTCGGTCGGCTTCCGACCAATCGGAGATCTTTAGTTGAGAATTGAGAGTTGAGAGTTGAGAGTTGTTTTTCAGTTGAGAATTGAGAATTGAGAGTTGAGAGTTATGATTACTCTTATTGCTTATGTCGTTCATAGGTTGTTTCTTTAATAGAAAAATAATACAGAAGGCTCTCCCACGGAATTCACAGAATTCACAGAACTTGTTGCAGAACTTTTCTCCCACAGATTTCGCAGATGTACACAGATAATTATGGCGTGTTTCAAGGAGAGTATGTTTACAGAACTTAATTAGTGCGAAAAATCTACCATATCTCCCAGCTGGCGTGTAACGCATTGTTGAGTAGTGAGTTAAAGGCTGGTAGATAGCGCTTTTCTTCCAGTAATCTACCAGCCATCTGCCAGGCATCTCCCAGCTATCTTATAGACTGGCGCTGTCCGCATTGGTTAGGTTTTGACTCACACCCACTGTCAATATGATAGTGTCATCCGGTTTTGTTGGTGCAGCGGAGACCGCTGCACCCCCTGAAGTTACATCTGTGTGTATCTGTGCGATCTGTGGGAGTTTCTTCTCAGCAATAAACTTAGAGTGCGATCAGTGGGAGACGTGTGTTATTTGTAGAATGTTTTCTCGAACGCAGCGAACTCCGACTTGCCGCGCACGCAGCGTTTCCACCAAGCCTCGATGAATCCGAAGCCGTAGCCCATGAGCTGCACGTAGGCGGCGGCGATGCTCTGCACGCCGATCTTCAGACTGCGGTTGAGGCGAGCCGAGTCGATGCAGATGAGGAGCGAGTAGAGGGCGAGCGGCACGAGCGGCAGCCACGCCAGAGTGGGGCAGAGCGCGAGCAGCACGAGACAGAGCACGAGCATGGAGAGCACGCCCACGGTGAACACCATCGGCAGCATGTGCACCAGCTTCAGCGACTCGGGGTATTTCTTGTAGAGATTGATGCGTGCGATGCCCGAGTTGTACACCTGGCGGAAGAACTTGCGCAGGTCGGTGCGGCGCTTGTGCCACACCCATGCCTCGGGGAAGAGTCGGCAGCGCAGTCCGGCCTTGAAGATGCGTATTGAGAAGTCGATATCCTCGCCGAAGCGCATCTTCGAGAATCCGCCCAGCTCCATGTATCTATCGCGACGCACGCCCATGTTGAACGAGCGCGGGTAGAACTTGTCGAGCTTCTTCTTGCCGCCGCGTATGCCGCCGGTGGTGAAGAACGAAGTCATCGAGTAGGAGATAGCCTTCTGCGTGTCGGTGAACGAGGGATGCGAGCTGTCCGGTCCGCCGAAAGCGTCGGCAGGCTCGCGCTTCAGTTCGGCAGACACCGCCGCCAGATAGCCTTCGGGCAGCACCACGTCCGAGTCGAGGATGAGCACGTAGTCGCCCTGCGCGCGCTCCACGCCGTAGTTGCGCGTCTGTCCGGGTCCGGAGTTGGGCTTGGTGAAGTATTGTACGCGGAGCTTCTGCGCATATTTCTCGCAGACATCCTTGCACGGCACCGCCGAACCGTCCTCCACTACCACCACTTCGAAGTCGGTTTCGCTCTGACGGGTGAGGCTGTCGAGCAGTTCGTCCACCTCGTCCGGACGGTTGTAAACGGGAATTATTATGCTGTATTTCATTTCTTTTTGAGTTGACAGGTGAACAAGTGTACGATTAGGCAAGCCGACGATTAGGCAAGTAGACAAGTCGACGAGTCGGCAATAAACGCAAAAGAGTAAAAAAGTAAAGAGCACGGCGGGGCGTGCATGACGTTATCCCCAATGCTTTTTACTTTTTTACTCTTTGCTATTTCTTATTCCGTTGTTCGGTAAGGATTACTCCTTAACGCGCTGCAGGTAGCTACCGTCGCGTGTGTCAACCTGAACGAGGTCGCCTTCGTTAACGAAGAGAGGCACGCGGATCTCTACGCCAGTCTCGAGAGTAGCCGGCTTGAGAGTGTTTGTAGCAGTATCGCCCTTGATGCCCGGCTCAGAGTGAGTAACGCGGAGGTTAGTCTTCACCGGCATTTCGCCGAAGAGCACGGTCTCTGTAGAAGCGTCAGAAACGACCTCGACGATGTCGCTCTCCTTCATGAAGTCAACGCCAGTGATGAGGTTGCCAGCGATAGGAATCTGGTCGTAAGTCTCCTGGTTCATGAAGATATAGTCCTCGCCCTCCTTGTAGAGGTACTGGTACGGACGGCGCTCTACGCGTACGTCCTCAAGCTTCTCGCTGATGTCGAAGCGACGCTCCAACACGCGGCCGTCGACAACGTTCTTCAACTTGACGCGCATGAAAGTGTTGCCCTTACCCGGTTTTACATGAAGGAAGTCGATTACGAAAAAGAGCTTGCCGTCCATGCGGATGCAAGTTCCCATCTTGATGTCTTGTGAGTTGATCATTGCTGTTTTTATTTATATAATTGTATTATCTCTTAAAAATCGCTGCAAAGTTACTGAAAATCACGCACAAAAACGCATGGTTCATAGTTTTTTTTATTCGTGACACGCCCTAAATCGTGAAAACCGGCAAAAAAAGCCCCTCAACCTCCCCGTCGCAACGCTTTTCAGCCCATACACGGGCGATTTTGCCCTAAAAATGTAGAAAAAACTAAAAAATGCAGCTAAAAAAGGCTCAAATCTTTGTCGTTTAAAAAATTATGAGTAATTTTGCAACCCAAAAGTGTGAATAATAACAAATAAATAAAAATAAGACAATGAAAAGAACATTTCAGCCGCACAATCGTCGCCGCGTGAACAAGCATGGTTTCCGTGAGCGTATGGCTACAAAGAATGGTCGTCGCGTATTGGCTTCTCGCCGCGCACATGGCCGCAAGAAGTTGACAGTATCTGACGAGCACCACGGAAAGTAGTCGGCTGCGCCCCTCGGGGCAGAGCAGACTGCAACGTGTCGCAAGCAGACTTGTGACGACAAAAGGCAGCAGGAACTCCGCAAGGAGCGCCCGCTGCCTTTTAACGTTTATGGAGGCAAAGCGGCGTGCGTAGCGTCCGGCTGCGCATTACAATGCTGAATAAGCAGGGCGGAATGCAGAAATATTGCGAAAAATTTGGCTAATCGGCAAATAATCAGTAACTTTGCACCCGCTTTGTGGCACAGTGCCGCAAATAAACAATGTATAACTATTTAAATTAAAAGAAACAAAAATGATTATTGTACAGGTAAAAGACGGTGAGAACATCGAAAGAGCACTCAAGAAGTTTAAGAGAAAGTTTGAGAAGACAGGCGTAGTGAAGGAACTCCGCGCTCGTCAGCAGTACAACAAGCCTTCTGTACTCAAGAGACTCAAGATGGAGCACGCTATCTACGTACAGCAGCTCCGCGCTAACGAGGAGTAATCTCCCCATTTCGACTAACAATTAATATGACGCGCACGCCCCACGGCAAGCGCAGTCGGATGGACCAGGAGGTGTATACACTCAGAAATAATCATTAAGACATAAACATGCCAACCCGAATCCTCTGCGACTCGGGCAGGCTGGCGACGGCAATAGCAGTTCTAAAGAGCAGCTATTGCCGTCTTTGTGTTTAGTAGCAGCAGCGTTACATCCACGCGGTAACATCATTACCGCAATGCTGTAACGACATAGCCACGCTGCGGTAATCATGTTACCGTAGCGCAGTAAAACACTTGCCGCACACGACGAATAGACGCCAGAACCACGCTAAAAACGTGAAAAAACGAAAAAAGACAGCCGAAAACTTGCAGATGACAAATATTCGTCGTATATTCGTAGCGAAAAACAAAGAAGAACATGCAAAAAGGTATTGACGGCTTTCTCGACTATCTGCGCTACGAGCGCAACCGGTCGGAGAATACAGTGGAAAGCTACCGCCGCGACCTCGAAGCGTTCCAGCAGTTTTTCGGCAGTCTCGACAGCGAACTCACGTTCGCCACGGTAGACGCCGACGTCGTGCGCGACTGGATGGAGCACCAGCTCGACCAAGGCAACCGCGCCACAACAGTAGCCCGACGCCTGAGCGCCCTGAAAACCTACTACCGCTACCTCCTCGCACGAGGATACGTAGAGCACGACCCGGCGCACATCGTCTACCGCCCCAAGACCGACCGGCCCCTGCCGCAGTTCGTACGCGAAGAACAGATGGACCGGCTGCTAGACCACACACAGCAGCCCGACACCTACCAGGCGCAGCTCGAGCACACCATCGTGCTCACCTTCTACGAGACAGGCATGCGCCTCTCCGAGCTCACCTCGCTCGACGACAACTCCGTCGACTACGCACGCAGCGAGATACGCGTGCACGGCAAAGGCAACAAACAGCGCGCCATACCCTTCGGCGACGAACTCGCCCAAGCCCTGCGCAGCTACACCGCACGTCGCGACGCCGAGACACCGTCGCGCTGCACCCAGGCGCTCTTCCGCTCCGCACGCGGCACGCGCCTAAGTCCCCAACAAGTGCGCCAGATGGTGAAGCAACAGCTCTCCACCGTGACCGGCCTTCAGAAACGATCGCCCCACGTGCTGCGCCACACCTTCGCCACCGCAATGCTCAACAACGGAGCCAACATCGAAAACGTGCAGAAGCTGCTCGGACACGAGCGCCTCTCCACAACCGAAATATACACCCACACCTCGTTCGAGCAACTAAAGAAAGCATATAATGAGGCACATCCCCGAAGCGAAACACCGCACGGGTGACACCTATACCTTATTATATATATAGTATAAACGACCTTAAACAAAGAAAAGGAGGACACTATGAACGTAAAGATTCAGTCAATTCACTTTGACGCTACCGAGAAACTACAGGAATTCATCGAGAAGAAAGTAGCAAAGCTTGAGAAGACATTCGAGGATATAAGCAGCGCAGAAGTGCAGCTCAAAGTAGTGAAGCCAGCCACTGCGCAGAACAAGGAAACAAGCCTCGAAGTGACCGTCCCCGGACAGAAGCTCTTCGTCGAGAAAACATGCGACACATTCGAGGAAGGCATCGACCTCTGCGTAGACGCAATGAAGGTGCAGCTAACTAAATTCAAGGAAAAAACACGCAAGATGTAAAAAAAAAGCCGAAAAATTTTGGCGAATAAAAAATAAGTTGTATCTTTGCAGCCGTTTTAGAACACGTCCTAAACGCAAGCCTTAGCGGCTGCAAGGATCTGCCTCTTTAGCTCAGTTGGCCAGAGCACGTGATTTGTAATCTCGGGGTCGTTG